>Ga0214872_100125_pt1 | contig 39767 bp, 35 predicted proteins | sample Stichaenrichm18X_FD_168614 | JGI IMG/M metagenome (GOLD analysis project Ga0214872, IMG submission 168614) | Xylose enriched microbial communities from anaerobic bioreactor in Madison, Wisconsin, United States - 18X | ecosystem: Engineered > Bioreactor > Anaerobic > Unclassified | place: USA... | reverse complement strand
GCGTGGGGCAGGATCGACTCGACCATGCCGTCCGGGCGCGGGATCACGTGGACGGACAGGAGCTCGCCCACGCGCTGCGCGGCGGCCGCGCCGGCGTCCGTGGCGGCCTTGACCGCTCCCACGTCGCCGCGGACGAAGACGGTGACCAGGCCGCCGCCCACGAGCTCCTTGCCGATCAGGCGGACGTTGGCCGCCTTGACCATCGCATCCGCCGCCTCGACGGAGCCGACCATACCCTTGGTCTCGATCATCCCGAGTGCCTCAGTGGTGCTTGCCATGTTTCTTCCTCCCTGGGTCTAGTGCCTGCGCCTCAGCGCCCGCGCTACCTGACTACCTCAACCGTTGAACCGCACTTGATGTGAAGGGCGTTGGCCTCCTCGGTGTCGATGTGGCAATCGAGGTTGCCGCTCTCCGTCACGCGGATGATGACGTTGTCGAGCATCCCGCCGCGCTCCCCGCCGACCTTGAGCGAGACGACCTGGCCGTCGTGGAAGCCGCGCTCGGCGGCCTGCGCGGGGTTCATGTGGATGTGACGGGCCGCGACGATGACGCCCTCGTCGAGGACGACCGTACCCTTGGGCCCGATCACGGTGACGCCCGGGGTGCCCTCCAGGTGGCCGGAGAGCCTGATCTCCTGGGGGATGCCGAGCTTGAAGGTGTCACCCGCGAGGACCTCGACCTGCGTCTTGGGGCGCACGGGGCCGAGGACGCGGACCTTCTGGATGACTCCCTTGGGGCCGGCGAGCGTGACGCACTCCTTGGAGGCGAACTGCCCCGGCTGGCTCAGGTCCTTGATCGGGGTGAGCTGGTAGCCGGCGCCAAAGAGCTGCTCCAGGTGCTCCTGGGAGAGGTGGATGTGGCGGCCGGAGACGCCCACGGGGACGATGTTGGCGTCGATCGCCTTGGGCTTGAAGAGGGCCTCGACCTCCTCCTTGGTCCAGATGCCCTTCTCAAAGGCAGCGGAGATGACGCGCTCCAGCTCGTCAGCGGAGAGCGCGGGCTGCGCGGCCTTTGCCTCCTCGTGGTGCACCTCCTCGTGGTGCTCCTCGTGATGGGCCTCCTCGTGGTGCTCTGCCACGGGCGCCGCCTCCGCGTGGGGCGCGGACTTCGCGACGGCGGAACCCGTCTCGAGGAGGACCCCGCGCTCCTTGGCGACGTCACGCGCCTGGGCGGTCACGATGGTGTTCTCGTCCACGACGAGGTTCTCGTGACGCTCTGCGGCAGCGATGACGTCCTGGGCGCTGATCAGCCTCTTCATCCCGTCCTCCTTTCCTAAAGACTCACGTCTTCGTCGATGATTCCTACGATCACTGCGTCAACCGGGGCGTTCTTCTGGAACTCGTCCCTCATGAAGAGGTACGCGGAGGCTCCGGTGGTGACGATGACCCGGTCGCCGACGCCAGCACTGATGGTGTCGACGCAGATCAGCTGCTTGCCGGCGTCGTCTCCCGCAACGACCTCGACGCGCATGAGCTTCATGCCGTTGAGCTCGTCGTACTTGCGGGTGGCCCAGATGGAGCCGATGAGCTTACCGACAATCATGCGTTCCGTCCCCTCCGTCCCGGATCTTCCGCAGGCACTCCATGACCTCCGCCGTCTCGCCGGCGATGGCGAGCATCACCATGTTCTGGGGGCAGGAGCCCCTGACGTCGGTCACCGTCACGCCCGCGGTCTTCTCGGCGATGTCGCTCGCCACGACCATCTCGATCAGCTTGCCCTGCACCAGGCCGACCGCCGCGGGGCGAAAGTCCTCGCCCCAGCGTGCCCCGCTCCTCTGCCGGATGATCTGCATGGTCCCTGGGGCGGGGGCCTTGATCACCTTGATGTCAACCATCCTCGAGCTCCCTGGCCTTGAGCCTGCACCCCAGCGCGATGCCCATGGGCGTGACGAACATGGGGTGGTTGGGCTTGTGGACCTCGATGCCAAGGTGCTTGCGCACCCTGTCCTCGATGCCCGTGAGCTCGGCCGTGCCACCCACCAGGATCACCTCGGGGACGTCGTAGCCGCTGCAAGCGCGCTGGATGATCGAGGTGACCTTGTCGATGGTGGGGGCCACGATGGGCAGGACCTCGCGGTGGTTCTCCGGCTGCCTCTTGTAGCGCTCGGCGTCGTCGAAGGTCATCCCCTTGGCACCCGCGAGGACGAGCGAGAAGTGCGTGCCGCCCGTGGACTCGTCGATGCACTCCACGACCTTCCCGTCCTCGAAGACCGAGATGCCCGTGGTGCCGCCGCCGATGTCCACGACGGCGCCGTCCTTGGTGCCGATGAGGAGGTTGGCCGCGGTGGGCTCGTCGAACACGGCGATGCACTCCATGCCCGTGCTCTCGGCGACGTTGCGGACGGCGCCGCCGTCGAGCGACCCGGTCTCGGGCGGGATGGCGACGGCGCACTCCTCCAGCTCGACCCCGAGCTCCTCCTCTATCTGGCCCTTGAGCTTGCGGGCGATGTCGCAGGCGCCCACGTAGTCGACGACCATGCCGTCCTTGACCACGCTCGCAAACTGGTACTTGCAGTCGACGGGGTTGCCGTCCTCGTCCAGGACGACCAGGACGATGAAGGCGGTGCCCAGGTCCAGCCCGCAGTAGAGCCTCTGGCCCTCCTTGACGGCCTTGGGGTGGTCAACGCAGGCCAGGAGCTCCTCCAGCCTCTGGTTTGCACCCTCCAGATCGACCATCGCCTACACCTCCCCCTCTGCTCTTGAAACTGCCTCTTCCAACTCCTTGCACATGAGCGCCGCCTGCGACACCCAGGTGCCTATGGTCCGGGCGTCCTCGGGCCCTGCCGCTGCACGAGCGTTGTCCCATGCGCGTGCGTACCGGCCGAGCTGCGCGTGCACGTATGCCATCTCGAAGAAGGCGGGGTGCACGGCGGCGTCGAAGGCCGGCGCCGGCGGCGGGCCGGGCGGCTCGGCGTCGACGTCGCCCTTGGGCTGGTCTGCGACCAGGTCCGCCGGGGTCCGTGCCTCCTGCCACCTGCGGCCGAGCGCCTCCGCCCTGCGGGCCACGGCGTTGTCGATGCCGAGCGCCCTGCGTGCCATGAGGCGCAGCCTTGCGCCCAGGAGGTTGGCGTCGTGCACGAGCGCTCCCAGATCGCAGGGGCCCTCGCCGCGAACGCCCTTCGCCGCTGCCTGGCCGTGTGCCCTGGGTGCCTGCTCGCCCTCGCCTGAGCCGAAGTCGACCCTGAAGTCGATCAGGAACTGGCGGGCGCTCGGCGTGAGGCGCGCGTTGTCCGGGAGCTCGTAAGTTCCAAACGGCGCCTTGGCGTAGGCCTCGCGAAGCTCGTCCTCGGTTACGTAGTGCATGCCTTCCTCCCCTCTGGTTTCCCTTGCCCCGGATTGGCGGGGCGTCTCTCGCTTCCCGCCGCTAGTGCCTGACGAGGTTGACCTTGAAGTCCGCGTCCTTGATCCAGCCCTCGACGCGGTTGAGGTCGTCCTCGGAGAGCGACGGGTCGTCCTTGATCTCGTAGTCCCTGCCGAGCGACGCGTACTTGCCGACGCCCAGCTTGTGGTACGGGAGAAGGTCCACGCCGTCGAAGTTCTTCTGGTAGCGGTAGGGCTTGAAGAACGCGATGACGGCGTCGATCTCCTCCTTGGAGTCGTTGACCCCCTTTAGCAGGGGCATCCTGACTCGCACGTTGTAGCCGTTCTCGAGGAGGTCCCTCACGTTGGAGAGGATCTGCTCGTTGTTGACGCCCGTCCAGTACTTGTGCTTGACGGGGTCCATCTGCTTGATGTCGAACAGGAAGAGGTCCACGTACTGGGCCACCTTCATGATCGTCTCGGTGGGCGCATACCCGCAGGTCTCGATCGCGGTGTGGTACCCGCGCGCCTTGGAGGCCATGAGGATCGACAGGGTGGCCTCGGGCTGGGCCAGGACCTCGCCGCCGGAGAGCGTGATGCCGCCCCCGGACATGCGATAGAAGTCCCGGTCCTCGTCGAAGAACTCCACGATGTCGTCGACCGAGCGGTCGTCACCCATGACCTGCAGGGCGCTGTACATGCAGGCCTGCTCGCACTGCCTGCAGCCGATGCACTGCACGTTGTGGTCGACCACGTGCTTGCCGTCCACCATCTTGTGCACCCCAACGGGGCACACGGCCACGCATGCGCCGCAGTTGACGCAGTTGGCACTCTTGAACATGACCTCGTGCCCACGCTGCTGGCTCTCGGGGTTGGAGCACCACTTGCAACGCAGCGGGCAACCCTTCAGGAAGGCCATGGAGCGCACGCCGGGGCCGTCGTACATGTTGTACTTCTGAAGGTTGAAGATGCGCGCCTTGCGTTCAACGCTCCCCTGCTCATGGCTCATAGCAACCTCTCCCTTCTTCCTTCGTGCCGCGACGTGCGGCTCCTCCATGGCCTTGCCTGCTCGGTGACTAGAACTTGGTCAGCATCGTGCGGCTGATGATCTCGTCCTGGACGTCCTTGCACAGCTCGTTGAAGAACGCGGAGTAGCCGGCGACGCGGACCACCAGGTCGCGGTGCTTCTCGGGGTGCTTCTGGGCGTCGATGAGGGTCTTGTTGTCCAGGTAGTTGAACTGCATCTCGCCGTTGCCGAACATCGATGCGGTGCGCAGCAGCGTGATGAGGCCGTTCTCGCCCTCGGGGGTGTCCAGCAGGCCGCTCATGAGCTTGAAGTTGTGGACCATGCCGATGTTCATGGAGTCGTTGGACAGCTTGGACACGGACTTGATGATGGCGGTGGGTCCCCTGTGGTCGGCGCCCTGGGTGGGGCTGATGCCGTCGGAGAGGGGCGTCCAGGCCTTGCGGCCGTTGGCGGTGGCGCCGGTCATCTCGCCGAAGGGCGTGTTGTTGGAGATGGACAGCGTGCCGGTGGACATGTGCGAGTACAGCGTCTTGAAGTCCAGGTGGATGTGCTCGGTGTAGTCGATGATGTCGGCCGCGATGCTGTCGGCGTAGTCGTCGTCGTTGCCGTACTTGGGGGCGTTGAGGCAGTCCTGCTGCATCTGCTCGTAGCCCTCGAAGTCGGCCTTGAGGCCCTCGGCAAGCTGGGTGAGGGTGTACTTGTGGTCGTCGAAGACGAGCTTCTTGATGGCGGCCATGGAGTCGGCGTAGGTCGCGAGGCCCGTCCACACGACGCCGGGGCCGTAGTTGTACATGGCGCCGCCGGCGGAGACGTCCTTGCCGCTCTCCATGCAGCCCTCGTACATGATGGACATGAGGGGCTTGGGGGCCACGTCGCGGGCGACGCGCTGCGAGATCACGGTCGCCACGTCGGTCCACTTGGTGACGTAGTAGATGGTCTTCTTGACCGCGGCGTCAAACTCCTCGTAGGTCTTGTACTGCTCGGGGTCGCCCATGTCGGGAGTGACCTGCTTGCCGTACCACAGGGGCACGCCGTGGTTGAGGGTGAGCTCGATGCAGATGGGCCACTGGGTGTAGGACGTAGAGGTCCACTGGTACAGGCGGCCGGACTTCTGGGGCTCGACGCAACCCATCATGCAGTAGTCGCGAGCGTCCTCAACGCTGACGCCCTTGGCGAGCATCATCTTGATGTGCGTGTCGTCGAAGTGGCACGCGGGGAAGCCCATGCCCGAGCGCACGATGTCGACGATCTTGCGCATGTACTTCTCGGGGGACTTGTTGTTGATGCGGCAGGCGATGGAGGGCTGGTACACCTTGACGTGGCGGACGGCGTCCATGAGCAGGTAGGTGAGCTCGTTGGTCGCGTCGTGGCCCTGGCGGGTGACGCCACCCAGCGTCATGTTGACGAAGGGCTGGTAGCCGGCGAAGAACTCGGACTGGCCACGGGAGGTGACCCACATCATCTCGCTCATCTTGATGAGCATGCAGCCGGCGATGTCGAAGGCCTGGTACGGGGTGATGCGGCCGGCCTCGATGTCAGCCTTGTAGAACGGGTACATGTACTGGTCCACGCGGCCCAGCGACATGCCGGTCTGGTTCTCCTCCACCGGGAGCAGGCTCTCGATGGTGAAGACGGACTGCACGGCCTCCCAGAAGGTGCGGGGCTTGTGCGCCGGGACGTAGGCCAGGATGTCGGCGATCTGCTCGAGCTCGGCCTTGCGCTTGGGGTCGGCGCACTTGGCGGCGAGCTCCTTGGCGTGGTCGCTCATGCGCTTGGAGTAGATCATGACACCCTCGGTGGTGTCGATGACGCTCTTGTAGAAGTAGATCTTGTCCAGGTCGTCGGGGTTGGCGTAGTCGAGCTGTGCCAGGTGCTCCTTGGCCTCCTGCTGGATGTCGAGCATGCCCTTGTGCATGAGGATCACGTCGTAGCCGGGGTTGGAGTCGCCACCACCGCTCATGGCGTGGTAGGAGCAGTCGGAGACGAAGGACTCACCGGAGAGCTCCCAGACGCCGGCCTCGCGGTACTGGTCCTCGCAGATCTCGTCCTGAGACTTGCCCTCCCAGAACGGGAACAGGACGTCGCGGCAGTACTGCTTGTCCTCCTCCGAGATGTAGAAGGGGTCCTGGGGACGGTCGCCGATGGTGTCGAGCTCGTCGCGCAGCCAGCGCCAGGCGAGGTCGGGCGAGAAGGCGCCGGCACGGGGTGCGCCGCAGGGGGCGCCCACGACCAGCTCGTCGTCCTGGATGACGAGGGGCGCGGTCTCACAGCAGTGACGGAAGGCCTTGGCGCGCAGCTCGATCTTGGGCATGCCGGGGTTGGCCTTCATGATCTCGGTGACCGCGCGGGCGCGGTACATGGTGATGCTGGGGACCTGCTTGAGGAAGTTGTCCTTCAGGCGAACCTGGCGGTCGGTGGGGCCGTCGGGCACGTCGTAGGGGGTGTCAACGCTCACGGCCGCGTGCGTGCTGGGGGCGGGGGCGTCAAGCTGGTCCGCCACCTTCTCGAACATCTTGCGGACAGTGGCGCGCTGCTCGTCGGACATGTCCTTGGTAGCCTCGGACAGCTCCTTCGCAAACTCCTTAATGTCCATTCTCACTCCTCTTCAGAATCGTTCTTCATTGCCTCAACCACGCCGGAGAACCAATCCCCCGGCTCCTTGCCAACGTTCTCGGACCCCTCGTCCCGGCCCTCCCGGGCCGCCTTGGGGTCGGGAAGGTGAACCTTGATCGCGACCGGGGTGTGGTCGCACGAGCTCGCGCGCTCCAGGAGGTCCCTGGCGGAGGCGCTGCCCCCTATGCCAACCTGGCGCCTGCGCACGAAGTCACCGTAGGTGACGCCGAGCTCGGAGGTGGTGGCGCAGTCCCACCCGGTGACGGTGAGCGTCTTGGGCAGGTCGCTGTGGCAGCCGATGCAGCCCAGGCCGGTGCTCACGTTGACGAGCACCCTCCCCACGGGCTTCTTGAGGATGAACTGCCTCACGACCTCCGGGTCCTTGGAGAAGATCGCGAGCGCGTTGCCGTGCCCGCTGTTCAGGATCAGCTCGATGCACTTCTCGCAGGCGGTGCGCCAGCTGTCCTCCACGTAGTACGAGAGGACCGGGCCGTACTTTGCCTTGGAGAAGAAGCTGCGGTCGCTGACGTAGGGCTTCTCCACCACGAGCACCTTGGTGGTCTCGGGCACCACGATGTCAGCGCGGCGGGCCAGGTCGAAGGCGCTCTTGCCGATGAGCTCGCGGTACGGGCGGCCGTCGTCCATGAACAGCGTGTGGACCAGGCGGTCTGCCTCCTCGTCGGAGAGGAAGTGGCACCCGCGCCGACGGAGCTCCGTCTGGAAGCTGGCATCCACGGCCCTCTCGACCACCACGCTCTGCTCGGCACCGGGAAGCATGCCGTAGCAGTAGGACTTCCCCAGCACGACCTCGTCTGCGCAGAGGGCGAGATCCGCCGTGGACTCCACAAACACCGGGTTGTTGCCCAGCGTCGCGTAGTACACGTCCCTGCCCGCCGCATCGAAGGGGTGCACACCCGCATCCTCGCGCGAGTCGATGACCACGCGCACGCAGGGCTGGGAGCAGACCCACTCCTCCCCCTCCGGGCAGAAGATGCTGAGGAAGCCGATGGCCTCCGTCGGGTAGTGGCAGAACTCGGCGATCTTCAGCACGTCGTCCATGACCTTCTCGCACGTGCCGTGGATGCGGGCCGTGGCGGAGAAGACGATGGGGCTCTTGGAGCGGACGGCCATGAAGAGCTGGCTCAGCATGGTCGGTACCGCAAGCCAGTCGGGAAGGAGCGAGACCACGACGCCCTTGGAGAGGCAGACCTCCGCGGACCCTTTGCGCGAGTGCACGATCCGCTGGACCGGCGTCTGCGAGCAGACGTCGTCGAGGAGGTCCGTCACGACCCACTTGGTGAGCCCGGCCTCGTCCTCGGGTGAGCAGTAGTCGCTCTCAGCGAACGCCTCCTCGGCGTACTCCTGCGCCTTGGGAAGGAGCCCCTCGCGGAGGTGGGTCAGGAAATCGTCGACAAGCGTGCTCGGCAGCCCCTCCAGGACCTCGGCGGACTCCGCCGCGTGCTCCAGGAGGATGCGCGCCTCCTGTATGGAGAGAAGGTCGTTATCGATGAGTGACATGCCACACCCCCTTAGTAGGGAAGGAGCTTCTCGACGGTATACTTGTCGGTGATCTTCTTGAGGCTGGGATGCGGCCTGGGGATGACGACAGAGCTGTAGACCTCGGCGCCCAGGGCCTCGACGGCCTTGACGCCGGCCTCGACAGCCGCCTTGCACGCGGCGACGTCGCCCTGGACCAGAATCGAGATGTAGCCGGAGGCGGTGTTCTCGTAGCCGATGAGCTCGACGTCGCCCGCCTTGCACATGGCGTCACCTGCCTCGAGCACCCAGACGAGGCCAAAGGTCTCGATGGCGCCCAGAGCGTTCATGCCCTCGCTTGCCATTGCTCCTCCTCCCTAGTTGTAATCGACGTCGTGGACGGAGACGACGTCGCCGATCGGCGGCACGGGGCGCTTCATGACGTTGTGCGCCGTGAGCTTCCCGATGCTGGAGGCGGCCTCCATACCGGCCTTCACAGCCGCCTCGCAGGCCGCGACGTCGCCCTTGACGATGATCGTGACCAGCGTGGAGCCGATGTTCTCGTAGCTGATCAGCTCGGTGTCGCCGGCCTTGAGCATGGCGTCAGCCGCATAGAGCGCGGGGACCATTCCGATGGTCTCGATGAGGCCGATGGCCTCCTCACCCTTGTAGCGCATGGCGTACCCCCTCTACTTGATGTAGGAATTGATCGTGTCGCGCTGCTCGGGAGTCGCGGTGTAGAACACGCGCAGCTCGCCGTTGTCGTCCAGGTCGACGCGGGACTCGCCGATGAGGCCGTTCTTCTCGGCCGTCATGAGCGCCTCCTGCATCTTGTCGCGCTTGAAGGCGGTGAAGTCGGCGTACTCGCCCTTGAGGGCGTCCATGACGTCGTCCACGCTGGCCTCGTCAACCGTGGTGAAGTACTTGAGCATCGCATAGTTGAGCGGGCGCATTAGGCCGCCTCCTTCTTTCCGAAGAGCTCCTTGGGGTCAACGGCGATCACGAGGATGCCGATGATCATCACGACAGCCGCAATCCATGCGATGGGCGCGAGCGCGTAGCCGTCGACGCCCATGATCAGGCCGACGACGATCCAGGTGACCAGCGGCGCGACGAAGGTGTAGGTGCCGTTGCAGGCCATGCCAAGGGCGGTGCCGCACATTGAGTTGCCGCGGTACCAGCTGGCGAACGACTTGTAGGCCGAGAAGCCAGCGACGATGAAGCAGAGGATGGTGGGCAGGTCGGTGATTGCGGCGCCGACGTAGCCGAAGGTCTCGCCCAGGGAGACGCCACCCACGAGGGAGAAGACGGGGAGGATCACGAGGAGCTCGACGAGGCCGGACACGCACTGGCGGATGGTGATGCCGATCTGGGTGTCGATCATGCAGGAGGCGTAGCCGGCGATGCAGCCCTCGGCGCCCCAGCCGAGCGCGGCGACGAATGCGAGCGCGAGGCCCAGGACCATGTTGGAGGAGGAGTCGCCGGTGAGGCTGGCGGAGCCAATCATGAGGCCGGCGAAGACGCAGATCGCAATGCCGGCGATCTTACGGGGGCCAAGCTCCTGCTTGTAGAGGATGCGGGAGAGGATGGAGCCAATCGCGGGGTTGAGTGCCGCGATGGGGACCACGATAGTGCCCGCCTGGGAGAGGGCGATGATGTACGCGACGGTGGCGATGGGGCCGCCGACGAGGGCGCTCAGGATGAGGATGATGCCGGGCTTGGTGTTGATCGTGCGGCCGAAGTCGCCGAGCTTACCCTGTTTGGCAGTGATGCCCAGGGCCCAGAGGGCGCTGCAGGAGTCGTTGATCGCGCTGGCGACGGTGGGCAGGATGAAGACCGCGAGGAACGCCGTGGGATTGATGGCGCTCATCCACCCCAGCCACAGCTGGGAGCTCTCACCCGCCGTGATGAATGCCGTGTAGAAGCCGTACATCAGGCTGGAGAACAGGGCCACGAGGATGCCCTTCTTGAAGAAGCTCGCATCGAGCTCCCTCTTCTTCTGCTCGGCGATGCTGCCGGCAGACGAGACCGCAGACGTCTCTTCCATGCCATCACCTTCCCCTAGAAACCGTCACGATTTGTTACGCACGCGTGACATGATGCAAAGCTTCCGTAGTGGAAGGTCGAGTGGCTTCCAAGTCGAATGGCGAGATTCATGGGGTCGACGGCAGGGGAATACCGTTCGCAGTCAGATTGATACCGTTCACATAATTCTCAGTATGACGGTTATGTTATGAAAATCTTCGTTTGGTTCGAATGTTTGAATTATTGGATTCTCACTATTTTGTTACAAATGCTGTGGCATTGTATTCATTTTATCAGCACAGTCGTTCCTACAACCACTCAGCTTTAGTGTTGCGAGAGTACTGACGTCAGCTTCTCCCGCCGAAACATTTCGTTTCTGCTGGTAGATAGCCTGTGGTTTCGTATCGCTTCACATTAGTATGGTCGTAAGGCTGTCATACGATACAAACCTTGATTACTAGATAACGTTGATGAACCATCGCTCGAAACCTTACCGTTACGTACGTGGTTTCCTCCCTGCATACATAGTTATGCATTGTTGGGTAACTGAAATTAACATCCCCTCTCAGATTCCCAACTGCATCGTCTGAAAAATGCGAGAAATCCAGCCAACCTTTCAGGGACTCTCGAGAGGTGCCGTCGACTCAATTCCGGAAACATCCGTCCCATCAGAAGAGCCAAGGTGACAGTCGGGTCAGCCTCTGCCAGAAACTCCATGGTGTGTGTACACACGGGACGCGCTTTCTGGCATTGCCTAGTCAATAACTCCCATGCAACTGGAAAGACTCGAGGGCTGGTGACTCCGGCGCCAGAAACTCCATGGTGTGTGTACACACGGGACACGCTTTCTGTCATCCGTGGCATTGAAAACGATCGGTCTGCCCAATAACTCTCACCGTGCGTACACACGGGACGCACTTTTCGGCCTGACGGACGGCTTTTCCTGATTCCCAGCCCTCTGCGTCCCGAGAGACATCTACCACGGAGGGCACCAATCAGCAAAGAATGGGGCAGGCCACCGACCCCCTGGCCAGCCAACCCCTTTATTTGTTCCTGGCCTACGATCTTGCTCTTGAAGTTCCTTCCCCGCCAAAAGTGGGGCGTGGGACGGCTAACCCTGACGGCTGACCTACTGGCGGGAAGCTCCCGAAATGTGCACTCACATCGGGCTCTGGCTGCCCGGTTGGTGGGTGCATAGCGGCTAAACCCAGTTGACGAATAATCAACAACGCAACTATGGCAGATAGATTCCGATGTGTGTACTCATATCGGGCTTTCTCTGCCATTCGACCCCGGAAAGGGAGCCGATTGGCAGCAAACTCCCGAAGTGTGTACACATATCGGGAGTTTGCTGCCACAGCCAAAGCAGCGGTTCAGCTCCAGGGGTCCCCACCTGCATAAACGTCGGCCGGGCCCGATGCCCAGGCTCCTCTCCCCCGCGGGAAGGTGCTCACATCGGGAGTTTGCTGCCATCGAACCCTGGGGAATGGGATGGCTGGCCGAAAGGCACTCGCGTGAGCGCCTCCACGCGGGCCAAGAAATGGGCGCAGCCGCGTTTGCCTGTTGGCCGCGCATCAACGTTCAAACTGTGGCAGCAAGTCGACCGCATGAGTGCTCGCGCATGGCGTTTGCCGCCATGGGCGAGAACCACCCTCATTTCTATGAGCTCTTTGCCTGCGCAAATATCGTAATGAATCGGACTGCCTCAAACCGTCCGCGAAAGCGCTCAGACGGGTCGTTTGCTGCCAACGGGCCCAGGGAGGGCTCTGGACAGGAACAGGCCCCGGACCCACCGATGCGGGCCCGGGGCCGTTACCTCGGAGACGTCCGAAGTCCGTCCCCTACAGGTCCTGCAGCGCGTACACGTCCAGCGGTCCCCTCCTGAGCGCCGCTATCGCCTGGATGAGCGCCGTGGCACCCGACATGGTCGTCGCCATGTCGATGCCGCGGTTGACGGCGGCGCTCCTGATGAGGATCCCGTCTCCCCTGGTGCTGCCGCCCTTGGGCGTGTTGATCATGAACGCGATCCGGCCATCCGCCATCATGTCGAGGACGTTGGGGCTCCCCTCTCGTATGGGCCTCACGACCTGGCAGGGGATGCCCGCGGCGCGAAGCGTCTTTGCCGTCCCCGGGGTCGCCACCAGGTCGTATCCCAGGTTGGAGAGCGAGAGCGCCACGGGCGCGATGGAGCGCTTGTCCGCGTCGCAGACCGACACGAAGACGGTCCCCTCCATGGGGATGCGATACGAGATGGCCTCGCGGGTCTTGGCGTAGGCCTTGGGGAAGGTCGTGTCGATGCCCATGACCTCGCCCGTCGACTTCATCTCGGGCCCCACGGTGACGTCCGCCCCCGGGAAGCGGCTCCAGGGCATGACCGCCTCCTTCACGGCGTAGTAGCCCACCTCGCGGTCCTCGGGCGGCAGCCCCAGGTCGGCGATCTTCTCGCCTGCCATGATGCGGGCCGCCATGCGGGCCAGGGGCACGCCCGTCGCCTTGGACGAGAACGGCACGGTCCTGCTTGCGCGAGGGTTGAGCTCGATGACGAAGACCTGCTCGTCCTTCACGGCAAACTGGATGTTGAGCAGCCCCCTGATGCGGCACGCGAGCGCGAGCCTGCGCGTGATGTCGCGGATGCGCCCCACGATGGCGTCGGAGAGGGAGAATGGCGGCCAGCAGCACGCCGAGTCGCCCGAGTGCACGCCGCACTCCTCGATGTGCTCCAGCACGGACCCCACGTAGCACTCGCTGCCGTCGCAGAGGGCGTCAACGTCCAGCTCGATGGCGTCCTCGAGGAACGAGTCGAGGTAGACGGGGTGGTCGGGCGAGACGCGCGTGGCCGCGGACATGTACTTGGCAAGGCCCTCGTCGTCGTACACGATCGCCATGCCCCGGCCCCCCAGCACGTAGCTGGGGCGCACGATCAGCGGGTAGCCCACGCGACGGGCCACGGCGCGGGCGTCCTCGACCGTCTCGGCCGTGGACGAGGGCGGGTAGGCCACCCCCAGCCGGTCGAGCAGGCTGGCAAAGCGGTCGCGGTCCTCGGCGAGGTCGATGGCGTCGGGCTGCGTCCCCATGATGGGCACCCCCGCGTCGCGGAGCCTTCCGGCGAGGTTGATGGGGGTCTGCCCGCCCAGCGTCACGATGACGCCCACGGGCCGCTCGACCTCGATCACGTTCATGACGTCCTCGAAGGTCAGGGGCTCGAAGTACAGGCGGTCGGAGGTGTCGTAGTCGGTGGAGACGGTCTCGGGGTTGCAGTTGACCATGACCGTCTCGTATCCCTTGGCCTCGAGCGCGTAGGCGGCGTGCACGCAGCAGTAGTCGAACTCGATGCCCTGGCCTATGCGGTTTGGCCCGGCGGAGAGGATTACCACGCGCGGTCGGTCCGCCTGCCTGAACTCGGTGGCGCTTCCGCGCTCGTAGGTGAGGTAGTGGTAGCTGGTCCTGGCGGCGAACTCGCCGGCGCAGGTGTCCACGGTCTTGACGAGGGGCCGCACGCCCACCACCTCGCGCACGGCCCGCACCACGTCCTCGCGCGAGCCCGTGAGCCAGGCGATCTGGGCGTCAGAGAAGCCCAGCTGCTTGGCGGCGAGCATGTGGTTGTGGTCCAGGCCCGCAAGCCCCAGGCGCCTGATCGCGCCCTCGGCGGCGACGATGTCGGCGATGCGCGAGAGGAACCAGGGGTCTATGTGCGTGAGCTCGTGCACCCGTTCCACGCCCCACCCGCGTCGCAGCGCCTCGGCCACGTAGAGGATGCGCTCGGGGGTCGCCGTCGCGACGCGCCGCTCAAAGTGCTCCTCGTCGAAGTCGTCGTGACCGTCCGCCCCCAGTCCGGCATGTCCCTTCTCCAGGGAGCGGAGCGCCTTCTGCAGGGCCTCCTCAAAGGTCGCCCCCATGGCCATGACCTCGCCCACCGCCTTCATGCGGGTGGTGAGGGTGGTGTCCGTGCCCTCGAACTTCTCGAACGCGAACCGTGGGACCTTGACCACGCAGTAGTCGATGGAGGGCTCGAAGCAGGCGGGCGTGGCCTGGGTGATGTCGTTGGCTATCTCGTCCAGGGTGTAGCCGACCGAGAGAAGCGCCGCCTCCTTGGCGATGGGGAAGCCCGTGGCCTTGGACGCGAGCGCCGACGAGCGCGACACGCGCGGGTTCATCTCGATCACGATGACGCGCCCGTCGCTCGGGTTGACCGCAAACTGCACGTTGGAGCCACCGCAGGCGACCCCCACGCGCTCCAGCACCGCGAGGGAGTAGTCGCGCAGCCGCTGCATCTCGCGGTCGCTGAGCGTCTGGCACGGGGCGACCGTGATGGAGTCGCCCGTGTGCACGCCCATGGGGTCCAGGTTCTCGATGGGGCACACCACGATCCCGTTGCCGGCGGAGTCGCGCATGACCTCCATCTCGATCTCCTTCCACCCCTCCAGGCTCTGCTCGACCAGGACCTCGGAGTTGGCGGAGAGCGCCAGGCCCTCACGGGCTATGCGCACCAGGTCGTCGTGGGTGCGGGCCATGCCGCCGCCGGCGCCGCCCAGCGTGAACGCCGGGCGCACCACCACGGGGTAGCCGATCTCGCTCGCGATGCGCTCGCACTCCCCCAGCGTGTGGGCCGTCCCGGAGCGGGCGACCTCAAGGCCGATGTCGCGCATGGCCTGGGCAAAGAGCTCGCGGTCCTCTCCCGTGCGGATGGAGTCGATGTCGCAGCCGATGACCTCCACCCCGCACTCGTCGAGCACGCCGCCCTCCGCCAGGGCGACGGCGCAGTTGAGCGCCGTCTGGCCGCCCATGTTGGGGAGAAGGGCGTCGGGCCTCTCCTTGCGGATCACCTTGGCGACCGACTCGGGCGTGATGGGCTCCACGTAGGTGCGGTCGGCGGTCTGCGGGTCGGTCATGATGGTCGCGGGGTTGGAGTTGACGAGAACCACCTGGTAGCCGTGCTCGCGCAACGCCTTGCACGCCTGCGTGCCCGAGTAGTCAAACTCGCAGGCCTGGCCTATGACGATGGGGCCGGAGCCGATGATGAGGATCTTCTTGATGTCGTCGCGCCTGGGCATCTAGTGGCACCTTCCCTCTCGCACGTCGATGGCTAGGTAGTCGTCGCGGCCGTCCATGAGGCGCGCGAACGACTCGAAGAGGTACGCCGAGTCGTTTGGCCCCGGCCTGGCCTCGGGGTGGTACTGCACCGCGAAGGCGGGAACGTCCAGGCACTGCAGGCCCTCGGGGGTCCCGTCGTTGAGGTTGACGTGGGTCAGGCGGATGCGCCCGTAGCGCTCGTTGCGCACCACGGGGGCGATGCGCGCGCGGCTCCAGGCGCGCAGGTCGCCGTCGGCCGGGTGCTCCGTCACGCCGCCGGAGAGCTCGGGCACCAGCCGTCCGAGGCTGGAAAACACCACGCCGTAGTTGTGGTTCTGGGCGGTGACCTCGACCCTCCCCGTGAGGAGGTTCATCACGGGCTCGTTGCCGCCATGGTGCCCGTAGGGCAGCTTCTGTATGGAGCCGCCCGCCGCGAGGGCGATCATCTGGTTGCCCAGGCAGATGCCAAAGACGGGCAGCCTTCCGAGCACGGCGCGCACGGCGTCGGGCACGCGGGGGACGGCGGTGGGGTCGCCAGGGCCGTTGGAGAAGAACACCCCGTCGGGATGCAGCGCGAGGGCGTCCTCGGCGGGCGTGTCCCAGGGGACGACCGTCACCTCGCACCCCGCCTGGGCAAGGCGCTCGACGATGCCCTCCTTCATGCCACAGTCGTAGGCAACCACGTGGTGGCGCACCTCTCCCCTGGCGCTGACCACGCGCGTGCCGTCGCATGAGACGTCCGCCACGAAGTTGTGCTCGCCGATGCAGGCAGACGCACGCACGCGGGCGAGGAGGCTCGCCGGGTCCAGGTCGACGGTCGAGATCGCGGCCCGCATGGCACCCGCCTCCCGGATGCGCAGGGTGAGGGCCCGGGTGTCCACGTCCTCTATCCCCACGACGCCGCTCTGGGTGAGATAGTCGGGCAGACTCTGCACGCACTGCCAGTTGCTGGGCGTGCGGCACGCGTCATGTGCCACGACGCCCCTCAGGCGGGGACGCGCCGACTGGGCATCCGTTGCCGTGATGCCGTAATTGCCCAGCTGGGGGTAGGTGAAGGTCACGATCTGCCCCGCATACGAGGGGTCGGTCACGACCTCTTGGTATCCCACCATGGACGTATTGAAGACGATCTCGCCAAATGCCTCGCCCGGGGCCCCAAACCCTCGTCCGCGAAGGACGGTCCCGTCCTCCAGCGCGATGAGGGCCTCCCGGCAGCCCTCCGTGTTGACCAACAGGTTCACTGCACCACCCGCCTTTCCGCGCCCACGCCGTCCACCGCCCAAAAAAGGGGAGCCCCGCGCACAGGGCGCGTGCTCCCGAGAGGCCGGACCAGTGCCCGACGACAAGCGCTATGCAAGCCTTCTCGGTATCTCGTACCGCGTTAAAGGTCTGGGCAAGTATATGGGTTTCGTATCGCTGGTGGCTGTAAATAAACAATTCTGCAACAATTCAACTCTGAGTGTATCACTTATGCATAATATGGGTGCAATGTTCAATATCGGCCAAGGTGGGAAGCCCCAGGGGAGACAGGATGCCCCCATCGCGTTGGTTCTCAAACAGGTTGGGGAAGATGGGTCTCTCCTGGCACGACGGGCGACGTCCGCCATGCCCACCTGCTATAGAATCGTCGTAGCCGCGTCCTCGGAAGAGGCCGGGGGCGCATCACAGGGAGAGGATCGGTCATGAAACTGCTTCGTGCCATGCGTGAGCCCCTGAAGTACGTCCAGGGCAAGGGTGCCCTCCTCAAGTTCAAGGACGAGATGGGCTACATGGGCAGCCGCTGGCTGTTCATCTGCTCCAAGAGCGGCTACAAGGCCTGTCACGACAAGATCGAGGAGAGCTTTGGCGACTCCGACGACTACCGTCGCTACGAGGTCTTTGGCGGCATCTCGAGCAAGGGCGAGATCGCCAAGATGCAGAAGATCGTGGAGGAGGACAAGATCGACGCCGTGGTCGCGTGCGGCGGCGGCTCGGCCGTGGACACCGCGAAGGCGACCGCGTACTACACCGGCAAGCACGTCGTGATCATCCCGACCGTCGCGGCGACGGACGCTCCCTGCACGGGCCTCTCGGTCATCTACAACGACGACGGCAGCTTTGACAAGTACCTCTTCTACCCCACCAACCCCGACGCCGTGATGGTCGACTCGCAGGTCATTGCCGACGCACCCGTCCGCTTCCTGGTCGCCGGCATGGGAGACGCCCTGGGCACCTACTTCGAGGGCCGCGCGTCCCTGCGCACCGAGTCCCCCAGCCTCGAGGGCACCGGCATCACCCGCGCGGGCATGGCACTGGCCAAGCTCTGCTACGAGACCCTGCGCAACTACGGCACCCAAGCGCTCGCCGCGTGCGAGAAGCACGTGGTCACCCCCGCGCTCGACGCGATCATCGAGGCCAACGTCTACCTCTCCGGCGTTGGCGCCGACAACGTCAACTGCGCGGCGGCGCACTCCTTCTACAACGGCCTCACGTCCCTGGGCGGCCACAGCGTGCCCCATGGCAACTGCGTCGCCTTTGGCACGCTGGTGCAGCTGACGCTCGAGGGCGCCACCGAGGAGGAGTTCTTCGACGTCCAGGACTTCTGCTTTGAGGTCGGCCTGCCCATCACGCTCGCCGAGCTCGGCGTGACCAAGGACGAGGACATCCGCACCATCGCCAAGAACGCGTGCGTGCCGGGCGAGACGATCCACAACCTCGCCGGCGACGTGACGCCCGACGAGCTGTACGCGGCCATCGTCGCCACGGACGCCCTGGGCAGGTCTGTCCTGGGCACCGACTCCGAGGAGTAGCGGCACGGGCCACAGGCCTTGAACGCAGGGGCGGGGGCGCTCCCGATGGGGAGGCCCCGCCCCTCTCTCATGAGGATGACTTGCGGGCGGCACGCGCGCGGGTCTCACCTGCCCGGTCTTACTCGGGCAGCTCGCACACGTCCTCAAAGTGGAGCCGCGCCGCGTAGGGGGCGAGGCGGGGATCGGACAGGCACTCCTCGGCGTCCTCCGCATCGTGCCAGTAGTGCATGGGGAACACGTCGCGCGCGCCCACGACGTCCATGTACGCCGCGATGCCGGCGACGGGGTCCTCGAGCCGTGGGTCCAGGGGCACGAACGCGGCGTCGACGTCGGCATCGGCGATGCGCTCCAGCTCGCCGCGGAAGAACCTCTCCGATGCCTCGTTCTGCGCCTTGGGACGGTTCCACCACCACACGTTGAGGTCGCCCGAGAAGTAGACCGTCTTGCCGCACGCGCGCACCAGGAAGGCCACGCCCTCGTCGTTGGACTCGAGCGTCCGGACCTCCATCGTGCCCGCATCGGTCCCGAGGTCTATGCAATAGTCGCCTTCCGACTCGACCGACAGCACGTCCCTGCCCTGCGGCGCCTGCTCCGCCACCGCGCTGTCCACCACGTAGCGGACGTCGGAAAACGAGTTGGGCAGCCTCCAGATGCAGCGGCCGTAGTGGTCCGAGTGCTCGTGCGAGACGAACACCACGAGCGGGACGTCCCTCCTCAGCGGCGGCAGCTCCCCGGTGTACCAGTCAAACAGCAGGTTGCAGCCCTTGAGCTCGACCGCGAAGCCACTGTGGTATATGTGCGTGACCCACATGGGTCCTCCCTCCGTCGTATCCCAGACAACATACGCCATCGGGGCGACGCGTGGGGCGAGACCAAAGGCCTTGCAAGCCAATCCGAGTCGAGCGCGTTACCAGCCAAATTCCCATTCGTTTGATGGGATTTAAGTACTATACAATAGTGCGCAGCATGTTGGATCACTTAGCTTTTGGGGGAATTCATACGGACACCAGGGACAACGGCGTCGCGGGCGCGACGCGTGAAACGAGCCATCTCAGCAAGTCGATCGACCGCAGGGGATTCCTTGGCCTGATGGCAGCCGGGGCGGTTCTCACCCCGCTGTTCCTCTCGGGATGCGGGTCCAATGGCGGCGCCTCCGCCACCTCCGCGGGCACCGCGACGGCAGACTCCTCCGACTCCTCGGCGGGCGGCGCCCTCTCGGGCCAGAAGCTCACCTTCGTGGGCGACGACGCCTTTGCGCCCTACCGCTACATCGACGAGACGGGCGGCTCCCAGAAGGTCGTGGGCCTAGACATCGCGGTGGCGGACGAGATGGCCAAGCGCCTTGGCTTCACCTACGAGTTCGAGGCGCAGAAGTTCGCCGCGACCCTGGCCTCGGTACAGGGCAACGACAAGGACTTCACCATGGCCATGTCGTCCAACGAGGAGCGCGAGAAGACCTACGACTTCACCCGTGGGTACTACCAGCCGCTCGTGGGCGTGCTGACCCAGGGGGACAAGGTCACGAGCGTCGACGGGCTCAAGGGCAAGAGCATCGCCTGCACAACGGGCACCGTCCAGAACAAGTTCGTGACCTCAGTGCTGCCCGACGCTGACGTCCACACCTACGACGACGGCAACCAGTGCCTGCAGGAGGTCCTCGCCGGGCGCATCGACGCCTACGTGTGCGACGGCGCCGAGGGCGTGTCCATGCAGAAGGCCAACGACAAGCTGACCCTGGGCCTTCTCGACCGCAGCGAGACAAGCGACTACGTGGGCGTCTATCGCGTCATGGCGGTCAAGGGTGCCTCGTTCATCTCCGCTTTTGACGAGTGCATTGGCCAGATGCTGGAGGACGGCACCATCGACAAGTTCATTGGCAAGTATGTGGGCAAGGACTTCGAGTGGGGCGACGACACCTCCGCGGCGGGAAGCTCCACCGTGGGCGATGCCGCGGACAGCAGCGCCCAGTAGCCGGCGGAGATGGACTTCTCGGTCGTAGTCCCCTATGAGTCGCTGTTCTGGAGCGGCCTCCTCGTCACCCTCGAGGTGACGGGGGCCGCCCTGGTGCTGGCGTTTGCCCTGGGTGCGGTCATAGCCGTTCTCAAGGTGCTCCCCTGCCGGCCCCTGCGCGCGGTCCTGGACTTCTACACCTCGATCTTCCGCGGCGTCCCCCTGATCGTGCTCCTGTTCATCGCCTACTTCGCCACGCCGCAGCTCACGGGATACAAGATCTCGATGTTTACCGCCTCGGTGCTCACGCTGGGGCTCAACGGGTCGGCGACGGTGTCCGAGACGCTCCGCGGCGGCATCGAGGGCGTTGACCGCGGGCAGTACGACGCCGCGCGCGCCCTGGGCCTTTCATACCCGACGATGATGATCCGCATCATCATCCCCCAGGCGCTCCGCTCGGTGGTGCCCGCCCTGATGAACGAGGTCATCACGGTGCTCAAGAGCTCCTCGCTCGTGGCCACCATCGGCCTCATGGACATGATGCGCGCCGCCCAGAGCGTGCAGGCCCTGACCTACCGCGCCTTCGAGCCGTTCCTCGTGGTCGCCGTGGCCTACTACCTCATCGTTATGGCCCTGGTGGCGGTCGGCAAACGTTTGGAGCGGCGGCTTCGCGAGTCGTAGCGAACGCCCCTCTCCCCCTCTGGCGCCATGTCCCCGGCATGCCCTCCTCGTGATGCCGTCGCACGGGCACGAAGCCTCACGCCTTCCGTCCGGGGCGCTTGTTAGAATGGGAAGCCGTCAATCGGAAGGGCACCCATGAACTACTCCAACATCAAGTACTGCGACATCGCGAACGGCGTGGGCGTGCGCACGACGCTGTTTGTGTCTGGATGCAGGCGGCACTGCCCGTTCTGCTTCAACCAGATTGCCGCGGACTTCACGGCGGGGGAGCCCTTCACGCCCCAGGTCGAGGAGCAGCTGCTCCAGAGCCTTGACCACCCCTACGTGGACGGGCTGAGCGTACTGGGCGGCGAGCCCATGGAGCGCGAGAACCAGGGCCCGCTGGCAGACTTCCTGGAGCGCGTGCGCGAGCGCTTTCCCGAGAAGAACGTGTGGCTGTACTCCGGCTTCACGTGGGAGGAGCTGCGGGGCGAGGTGCCGGTCGAGGCACCCTACACCAGCTCTCCCGTCACCGAGGCGACCCCACGCATCCTCTCGTGCCTCGACGTGCTGGTGGACGGCCCGTTCATCGAAGGCGAGAAGGACATCACCCTCCGGTTCAGGGGCTCGGCGAACCAGCGCCTGATCGACGTCCCGGCATCGCTTCGCGCGGGGGAGGTCGTGCTCTGGCGCGACGACCCCGTATTCGAGTCCCACACCATGGAGTAGCGGGACGCACCACGGGCGGTTCCCCTCCCCTCCCCAGACGTCGGAGACCTGGCCTACGCTGACGCAAAGGCCCATGGTTCGACCGATTGGTATGCGCTCACAAAAGGGCTCATGGAGAGAAACGCGATCGCGGGTGACGGGAGCCGTGCGACGGCATGCTCCCGGGTCGGGGCCCCTCCTGATCCCCATTGCGGCAGACGCCTCGCACGGGCACCCTCACGAACTGTCGGCTGGGAGAGGCCAGGTCGCCATGACATCTGCGCTGGTAAAGAGCTCATAGAAAAAACTGCCCCGTCGATGGAGGCAAGCGGCTCGTGCGAGTACTCGCACGAGCGTTCCATCGCGGATGACGCAGTACCCCCTCACCGCCTGCCGAGAGGGACTCCGAAGAGTCAAAGAATGGAATGGAAGGAGAGGGCGCCGGGGGTATGGGCTGGCCCACCCCGCCCGGAAGGGCCCGCAGCGATGGCGACGCCACCGCCCTCCCGGAGTCTCGGCCGGTGGGCCCGGCGGTGACCAGGCAGCCGCCACGGGCGGCGCGCCAGGAGTCGGGGAATAGGGCGGGCCGCGGGTGGCGCGTCCCTCGGCCGGTTAGGACGGCCCCCGGCGACACGCGCCGCGGTCGGGCCGAGGGTGATTCGCGAGGCGCGGCCGGCCCCATGGAATCCGGGCCCGTAATGATCGACGCGTTTAGGACTCCCTAAACGCACGGAATCTTACGAGACTCGGAGTCCCATAAGGATTGACGCGTTTAACCCAACCTAAACGCGTCGAACTTTACGAGGCGGCCCCAACGCGCCCGCGGGGGGCCGGGCGGGACGGCACCGGCACGTTGCCACCCGCCGGGGCACCCCTCGCGCTCGCGTCGACGTTTGGTCGACACCTCCTTCGCCGAGCCGTTCCCGTCGATGGCAGCGGGACACCGATGTGAGTGCCTCCCTGTTAGAGGACGTCCGGCGCCAACCAGGTCCACTCGGCGTTTCCCAAGGTGGAAGGCTCCCGGACCCACCCGCCTCCCGAGTCCTGGCAGCGAGCTCCCGTTGTGAGCACTCATTTCAGAAGTTCTCTGCCAATTTGACCTTCACTCACCCTCGGATGGCAGCAGACGTCGGATGTGAGTGCTCACGCCGGGAGTTTGCTGCCATCTGACGAGGAGGAGAACGGTGGCTGGCACGCGCGTGTGAGCCAGCTGGCCCAAACGATGGACAGCCCGCGCCATTCTTAGACCGTTGGTTTCCCAGCGTGTTTGTTATGGCTCGAAACCCAAGGAAGCCGGGCATCGGGGAAGCCAGACGCAGCCGCCGACTGCCCAAGGGAGCACGCCTCTTTTTTCCCTGAGGTCGGTCGTCTCGCCTGGAGCGTGCCCCTCTCCCCCTCCCTGCCCTACGACAGTCGCCTGAGGGTCGAACGCGAAGGCAGCGTAAGGAGTGTCGGGGGGCTCATATGGATTGGGAGCCATCGGACCGCGCAGCCCAAGCGGGCCTCCGGCGATGCCGAGATACCCTTCGGCCAAAAAAGGGCCGGGGTCACAACCCCCGGCCCAGGACGGCCAATCCGTTTGAGGCCTGCCTCGCGATCATGGGCCCGCCGGCCTCACGGGTATTTCGCGCCCCTTACGCGACGATGGGCTCGCTGCCCTCCTGCGGGTAGTCCGCAAGGTGGTAGGCGTGCACCGTCTGGTCGTCGTAGGTGTTGAAGTAGTAGGAGTTGGTGCGGCTGGAGAAGCAACCGGTGTACACCGTCTTCTCGAAGGCGCCGTCACCCATGCGCGCGCAGCCGTCCACCATGGCGACCTGCTGCAGCGAGTGGAACATGCGGCTGACGTTGTCCTCCTCCGTGTCCTGCGCAGGGTAGTTGGCGTTGACGTAGGCGGCGCGGACGAAGCGCGAGGTGGAGTAGTAGTCGCCGGGGAGGCCGCGCTGGCAGGAGCCGCTGCCAAACGGCTTGAGCGGGGTGCCCATGGAGCCCTCGCCCTCGGGGAAGTCGCTGCTCACGTTGATGTAGTTGCGCAGGTTCTCGGTGTGCCAGCCAAAGCCGGGCTGGTTGGCCAGGACGTCCGGGTCGTCATGGAACACGTGCATGCCATCCTCGCGGTACTCGACCACGATGGAGCGCTGCTCGTCCCCGATGATCCAGTGCAGCAGCGAGGTGGGGTACTTGTTGGTGATGGGGTGGTCGACGATGGCGACGTTGTCCAGTGCGTCCTCCACCTCGTTGATGTCCGAGAAGTTGGCGCACACCCACAGCGGGAACTCCCAGGACGAGACGTTGGTCTTGCCGTCGACCGCGTCCTTCTCGTACACCGCATACCCCGGGAAGTTGAGGCCGGCGACGGCAAGGCCGCACTCGTTGCCGCAGTCAAAGTAGAGGGGCTGGCCCTCCTCCACGATGCCCATGCCGATGATGGCATGCTTGACCTCGGGGGTGACGCCAAACGGGGAAGCGGGCTTGAAGCCTCTGGGGGTCACCACGACCCTCTCGCCGTAGCCGCAGCTCCAATCGAGGTTCCTGCCCAGGTACATGTGACCGCTCTTGTCGTTAAAGCGAATGCTCGTGCACACGATGTCCCCCTTTGGACGAGGCGAGGCCGCCCTTGCGACCCTATCCTTGGTTGTTCGTACCCAACAGAGGGGGAGACACGCGTCCAATCACCGGATGTGCACCACCCGGACGGAAAGTTCGGCGAGCGGGGCTCACCACTGGTAGCCACCGTAGGAGTCGAAGAGCCTCCTGAACGCCGGCAGCGAGGTGGAGAGGGTCTCGTCGCTGCACGCGTACGAAATCCTTGCCCAGCCGGAGCACCCGAAGTCGGTCGACTCGACCAGGAACAGGTGCTGCTCCGCCGCCGCGCGCCGGCAGAAGCTGTGGTCGTCCTCCTCCAGGCACTTGAGCCACAGGTAGAACGCGCCCTGCGGCCGCACCACCTCGTAGCCGATGTCGCTCAGTCCCTCGTAGATGATCTTGCGCTTGCGCTCGTACTCCCCCACCGGCGCCGGCAGGTCCACGCAGCGTTCGATGACGCGGGTGAACAGGCTGTTGGTGATGGTGTTGACCGCCCGCTGCGCACCGAGGAGGGCGTCGTACACCATGGAGTGGTTGGTGACCGAGGGCGGCACCAGCGCGTAGCCCACGCGCTCCCCGGGGAGCGAGAGCGACTTGGACCACGAGTAGCACACTATGGTGTTCTCGTAGCAGTCGGCGACCCAGGGGTTCTGGGCCCCGTCGTAACAGATCTCGCGATACGGTTCGTCGGACAGCAGGTAGATGGTCTTCTGGTAGCGCTTTGACGCCTCGCGCAGGACGTCGCCCAAGACGCGGAGGCTCTCCTCCGAGTACACGGCGCCAGTGGGGTTATTCGGCGTGTTCACGATCACCATGCGCGTGCACGGCGTGATCGCCTTGCGGATGGCGTCGATGTCAAGCTCGAACGTCTCGGGCTCGGAGGGAACCTCCACGCACTTGCACTTCCAGGCCTGGATGTACATGCGGTACTCGGGGAAGTACGGGGTGATGACGATGATGTCCTCCCCCGCGGTCGTGAGGGCGCAGATGGTCGCCGTGATGGCTCCCGCGCATCCGCCCGTCATCACCACGTCGCCCATGGAGTAGTTGGTGGAGAAGCGCTCGTTGAGGTTCTTGGCGACCGCCGCCCTGGTGGCGGGCCAGCCGTTGTTGGGGGGATACCCGTGGAGGTCGATGGGGGCGTACTGGCCCAGGACCTCCCGAATGGTCTCGTTGACCTTGGGTGGCGCGGGGACGTACGGGTTGCCGATCGAGAAGTCCCAGAAGTCGGTGCGTCCCTGCTCGCGCAGGGCGCAGGTCTCCTCGAAGACCGTCCTGATGGCGGACTTCCCCGCACCGAACTCGTACATCAGAGAATCGACACCGTCTGCCACCGCTCGCTCCTCTCGACGACGGAGGCACCATTGCCTCTCGCACCGCCGATTCTCCGCTCGCACGATTACAGGAGTGATTCGGGATGTTGTGCGGCTTGAAACGGGAGTGTATGCATTTGTGTTTCGCGAACATCCATCTTCTGATGCGTGCGGATACGTACATGCTGGGCAAATGCCCTCGTGCGATGAGAATTCGTCCCAGTGTATGCATTTTATTTTTGTTTTACTCGTAATTTGGAATACAAGGAGATTTTGTTATCCTGTACCGCCCGCATTTGTAAGGCGATTAGCTGGCATTATTCGGTGAGAAACCATATTGAAACATTATAAAGAAGTGGGTATATTACTCATTGGAATCAGTTGTCACGTGATGTGAGAGGAGCGCCTATGGTTACGTCTGCCGCCGTATCTAGTCCCCTGTTCGTCTGGAGTGTCTTCCTAGGGTTCGCACTCATGCTCGCCGCCTTCATCGGCGTCGTTGCACTCATCGTGGGCGTCGCTCACAAGGTGACCGGTAACCGCGGGCCGTCTGGCAACATCATCACCTGCCCCACGGAGTTCAAGCCAAGGATGTAGTAGCCGTCCCAAGCGGCACGCCCGTTCATCGGGGTCATCACACACGAGGCCGGCCGTCACGGATGACGACCGGCCTCGCTTTGTCTCTTGGGACGTGACTGCCAGCGGGATGGGGCCGGACGAAGTGGCGCGGCCCCTCTCCCCCACCCCTTAGTGATGGAACAGCCTCATGCCCGTGAACGCCATGACCATTCCGTACTTGTCGGCGGTCTCGATCACGTTGTCGTCGCGGATGGAGCCGCCCGGCTCGGCGATGTAGCTCACGCCGGACTTGTGCGCGCGCTCCACGTTGTCGCCAAAGGGGAAGAAGGCGTCGGAGCCCAGCGCCACGCCCGTCTGGGTGGCGATCCAGGCCTTCTTCTCGTCCATGGTCAGGACCTCGGGGCGCTCCTTGAACCACTTCTGCCACTCGCCGTCGCGCAGCACGTCGTCGTGCTCCTCCGAGATGTACACGTCGATGGCGTTGTCACGGTTGGCGCGACGGATGCCGTCCACGAAGGGCAGCGAGAGCACCTTGGGGTGCTGGCGCAGGAACCAGGTGTCGGCCTTGTTGCCGGCAAGGCGCGTGCAGTGGATGCGGCTCTGCTGGCCCGCGCCCACGCCGATGGTCTGGCCGCCCTTTGCATAGGCGACGGAGTTGGACTGCGTGTACTTGAGGGCGATCAGCGCCACGATGAGGTCGCGCTTGGCATCCTCCGGGAACACCTTGTTGCTGGTGACCACGTTCTGGAGCTGGCCCTCGTCGATCTTGTAGAAGTTGTGCCCCTGCTCAAAGGTGATGCCAAAGACGTCCTTGCACTCCTTCTGGGCGGGGACGTAGTTGGGATCGATCTTCACAACGTTGTAGCGGCCGCCCTTCTTGGCGGAGAGGATCTGCAGCGCCTCGGGCGTGAAGTCGGGGGCGATGATGCCGTCCGAGACCTCGCCCTTGAGGTAGCGCGCCACGTCGGCGTCGCAGGTGTCGGAGAGGGCCGCCCAGTCGCCGTAGGACGAGAGGCGGTCGGCACCGCGCGCCCTGATGTAGGCGCAGGCGATGGGACTGGGGTCCTTGAGGTCATCCTTCACGAAGTAGATCTGGCGGTCGACGTCGGAGAGGGGCAGGCCCACTGCGGCCCCGGCGGGGCTCACGTGCTTGAAGGACGCCGCCGCGGGAAGACCAGTCGCCTCCTTGAGCTCCTTCACCAGCTGCCAGGAGTTGAGCGCGTCCAGGAAGTTGATGTAGCCGGGCTTGCCGCTCAGGACCTCCACCGGCAGGTCCGACCCGTCCTTCATGAAGATGCGCGCGGGCTTCTGGTTGGGGTTGCAGCCATACTTGAGTTCGAGCGAGTTCATGCCAGTTCCTCTCCCTTGCCTAGTCGCCGAGGTTCTTGTTGTAGAGCTTCACCCTGCCCGCCACGTTGGCGTAGAGGCTCACCTTGTTGTCCTGGTTGAGGGCCGCCCACACCTGGTCGGGGTCGGGGACGTTCACCGGGATGGGCTCGCCTGCGAAGGAGGGCAGCGGGTCCCCGTCGCCCTGGTAGGTGCTGATGAAGTAGCCGCAGCCCTCGTCCGCGCCCTCGTAGGCGAAGAACTCGCGCAGGCAGCGGCCATCCTGGCGCTTGAGGATGGAGAGCTCGAAGCTGCCGTCGGGATGGATGATGGAGCTGATACGCGGGGTGTAGTTGGGTGCGTCGGGTTCATACTCGCGGGCCATGCAGCCGTCGCGGAAGCTGCCCGCCTGCACGATGGTGTCGGTCTGGTCGCCATTGGTCACCACGAGGTCATCGCCCATGGTGCGAACGGGGTGGTAGATGATGAGGCTGGGATCCTCCAGCTTGCTGGGGTCGTGCGCCCGGGTCTGGATGCCGTCGTCGGTCGTGACGAACACGCGGTTGCGGCTGTTGGAGCTGCGACCCATAATCCAGTAGTACACGCGCCCCGCACCCACCACGATTCCGCGGCCCGGGTACGGGTTCTCCCTCAGTAGCTGTGCCAGGTCCTGCATGCGAGCTCCCTTCGAAGCGATCCTTCGCACCAAGGGAACGACGCCACACGTGGGCAGACGCTCCCTGCGGGTGCGACTTGCCCAGACGGTCGGCATGGTAGGTTACGTGCGCCGCTCCCCCGTGGTGGTCCACGATTCTCCGTCAGTCACAGCGCAGTTGGTCCACCCGATTGTACCGTTAGGACACGCGGAACCAGGGGAGAAGCGATATCGCCACAACGGCGCGATGGGTCGACCGAGTTCACTCTCATCGTCACTAGACTGGAATAGCAGCCATGTCTGGCTGGCCCGTGGGAACGGGTTGACACGACAGTGAGGGAGTCTCTTCACTCGGTGGGAAAGACGTACCTGCAGCCCGTCTAAAAGCGTCTAAGAGGGAGCAGATAGGGATGGGGGACGCGACAGCGGCCCCCGGCAGCAAGTCGCTTGCGTGCACACATAGGACGGGGCTCCCCGTGGTCCTGTCTAAACCCCGCCCCCGGGGCCTCGAGCCGTGCCACCCATGGCAGGGAATCGAAGCCTAGGAATGGAGGAGGCGCCCGCCGTCCCACCCGGCCGACCCCTCCTCATGAGATCGGTAATCCTCTCCGACGGGCCAATTGGCAGGGAACTCCCAAAGCGAGCACACATATCGGGCTCCCGCTGACAGGGGGTCCGACGCCCGGGGTCAATCCCAGTTGGATTCCAATCAAACCTTGAACCTTGGCAGCAAACTTCTGAAGTGAGTGCTCGTATCGGGAGTCTCCTGCCATTAGGCCCCCCAATCGCTTCCGAATGGCGGCAGCCTCCCGGTGTGAGTGCTCACATCGGGAGGCTGCCGCCACGGGTCGGGGGGCTTCCGCCTCGCGCGAGTCCCCCACCTGGGGGAATGCCAGGTGGGCCCGGCCCGTGCGGGCACACCTCCCGCGGGGAAGCGCTCACGTCGGAAAGTTACTGCCATAGTTTTGACTTTGATGTATAAGAGGGGCCAGGTGGAGGGCCGCGGAACCGAGAGCCGTTCCGAGGGGGCAGTCGCACTCCGCTTTGGGCTGGCGTCATGGGGCAGCCGCGAGTGGAGGCGTCTCTCTTCCCCTTCTTTGGCTATCGAAGGAGACGCGGCAGTCCGAGGACGAGGAGGGACTACCGTCAGAAATCGCATCTCGTGTGTACACGTGGGACGGGCTATTAGGCAGGGTGGTCCCTACCGAGCCCTCAGACGCCAGAAAGTGCGCGTCGTGTGTACACACGGGATGCGATTTCTGACATGGGATCTGTCCCGCTGACACGTTTCCCCTGATAGCAGAAACCTCATGGCTTCAGCTCTGCCAGAAAGTTCGTCCCGCGTGTGCACGCGGGACGGGATTGCTGACACGGACCTCCCGACGATGCTGACGACCAGAGGCAGGGCAAGGGATGTGGACCCGTTCCCACGACGGGTTTCTCTCCCCTTCTTTGACCTCTGCCCCTGGGCCAACCACTGGAAGACGAGACGGCCTCAAGCCCTGCGCTGCCTCTGCCCGCCCCTCCCGGCGTTGGAGAGGAACAGCTGGTGCAACCCGCGGAGGGTGAGGGTCTCGTCCACCCTGACCTCGTGCGCGAGGAGCGCCGAGAGCTGTCCGGCGTGGTCTCCCGTGAGGACGACGGGAGCCGCCTGCCCCAGCTCGGAGAACACCCGGTCGAGCAACCCATCCACGCGAGCGACCTCCCCCAGAACGACGCCCGACCGCATGGCCTCGCGCGTGGAGCGGCCAATCGCGCGCTCGGGCGCACGGAGCTCGATGACGGGGAGTCGCGCCGCCGCGCGGCTGAGGGCGGTCGCCCCAAGCACGAGCCCGGGCGCGATGATCCCTCCGTCAAAGGCTCCCGCTGCGTCGATGACCTCGATGTTCATGGTGGTCCCAAAGTCCACCACGACCACCGGCGACCCGTAGGCCTCCCGGGCGGCGAGGACGTCCGCGATGCGGTCCGGTCCCACCTCCGAGGGGTCCTTGTAGCGCATCGGAAGCCCCGTGCGCAGGCCGGGGCCAACGACCAGCGCCCGCCCGCCGGGGCACAGCGAGCGCAGGGCGTCCTCCCACGCGGCGCTGAGGCTGGGGACCACGCACGAGAGGATCGCACCCATGGGGACGGGGGTGCCGGCCGAGTGGCCACGCGCCTCTCCCCCGCCAAACGCGGGCAGGGTCATTCCGCCGGCGACATCGCCGAGGAGACACGCCAGGACCTGCCGCGCCTGCATGCGGGCCTCGTCGGGGGTGAGCCGCTGAGGGGTCGTGACCTCCCAGGTGCCCAGGGGCTCCGCCAGCGCGTCGACACCCGCGCCGAACAGGCCGAAGGACGTGCTGGTGTTTCCCACGTCCACGGCGAGCACCGCCTGGGCATCCGTGGACCGGACTTCTCCCTCGACCCCTCGGACCTCGTGCGCCATGCGTACCACTCCCCTTCGATGCCGTCGCTATACTGTACCAAGTCCGCCACCCATGTCCGGGGCGGCGGGCATCCGGTAACCCGACTCCCCGGCATCGCCGACACTCGCTCGCCACGCGGCGGCGTTGCCAGCTGGCCACAGGGGGAGCGGATATACGAACAGGAGAATCACATGGACAACGGTACCGACCGCGCCTCGTGGCGCGGGCAGCTCACGCTGCGCGGGGTCATCATCGGCTGCGTGGGCTGCGTGATCATCACGGCCTCCTCGGCCTACACCGCCCTGAGGCTGGGGGCGCTCCCCTGGCCCATCGTGTTTGCGGCGGTGGTCTCGCTCTTCTTCCTCAAGCTGCTGGGCAACGCCTCGCTCAACGAGGCGAACGTGACCCACACCATCATGTCCGCGGGCGCGATGGTCGCGGGCGGCCTTGCGTTCACGATCCCCGGCGCCTGGATGCTGGGGTACGCCGACCAGGTGGGCTGGACCCAGATGCTCCTCGTGGCGCTGTGTGGCACGGTGCTCGGCCTGGCCTGCACGGCGGTCATCCACCGTCACTTCATCGTGGACTCCCAGCTGGAGTTCCCCATGGGCAACGCCGCGGCACAGACGCTGCGGGCGACTGAGGCAGGCGGCAGGACGGGCGCGCAGCTGTTTGGCTCCATGGGCATCGCGGGCGCCTACACCGTGCTGCGCGACGCGCTCGGCGTGCTCCCCACCATGCTCGCGTCGCTCCCCATCCCCGGCGTGACCTTTGGCATCTACAACTCGCCCATGATGCTCTCGGTGGGCTTCCTGGTGGGAGGCGTCGCAGTGGCCTGGTGGTTTGCCGGCGCGGTCTTTGCCAACTTTGGCCTGGTGGTCGCGGGCAGCGCCGTCGGGCTGTGGGACGTCGAGGCGGCACAGGGCATCGTGAAGAGCCTGGGCATGGGCCTGATGATGGGGGCCGGCATCGCCGTGGTGGTGCGCGACATCCTCCCCGAGGCGGCGGGCATCCTGCGTGGCATGCGCGGCGGCGACGCCGGGGGAGACGGGCAGGAGTCGCTGGTGTCCGGCGGCGTGCGGCTGGATGCCGGCATCCTTGGCCTGGCGACCGCGGCCGTGGCGGTTCTCGCCTGCCTGGGCCTGGGGCTTGGCCCCCTCCCCGCCGTCGTGGTGGTGCTCCTCGCCTTTGTGACCACCGCCATGAGCGCACAGTCCTGCGGCCAGACCGGCATCGACCCCATGGAGATCTTTGGCCTGATCGTGATGCTCGTGGTCGCGGCGTTCTCGGGCCTCCCCCAGGTGCGGCTGTTCTACGTTGCGGGCATCGTCGCCGTTGCCTGTGGGCTTGCGGGAGACGTGATGAACGACTTCAAGGCTGGCGCCATCCTGGGCACCGACCCCCGTGCGCAGTGGCTGGGCCAGGCCATCGGCGGCGTACTGGGAGCGTTCGTGGCGGCGGCGGTCATGGTCGCGCTGGTCTCGGCGTACGGACCCGACGCCTTTGGGCCCGACAAGCAGTTTGTGGCGGCGCAGGCCTCGGTGGTCGCCACGATGGTGTCGGGCATCCCCAGCGTCCCCGCATTTGCGATCGGCCTGGTTGCAGGCATCGCCCTGTACTACGCCAACCTGCCGTCCATGATGTTTGGCCTGGGTGTGTACCTGCCGTTCTACCTTTCGTTCACCGGCGCGCTGGGGGCGCTCGCCAAGGTTGTCTACGACCGCGTCTGCGCCTCGCGCCGCAAGTGCCTATCGAACGCCGAGCAGGAGGAGGCCCGGGCAAAGTCCGACGAGAGCGGCCTGGTCGTGGCCTCCGGCCTGCTGGGCGGCGAGTCGGTGGTGGGCGTGGTCATCGCGCTGGCCTCCGTGATCGCGGGGCTTGCGGGCTAGCCGCGTCGTAACGAGAGCATTCGTGGGGTCCGGGAGCCGTGCGCCCCGGGCCCCTTTCATAACGGGACGCTCCCACGTCCAGCGACCGTCGCACCCACCGAAAGGCCTCTTCACAGGGGAGAGATGCGACGCGCCGCCGCCGTGGGCCCTCCCACCGGCAGCGGCGCGTCTCTCTCCCCTTAAGTTGGGGGATGTGCCTACCCCAGGTACTCCACGACCTTGTCGCCCATCGCGACGGTACCCAGGACGTGGTCCTTGGGCGTCTGGGCGTCGGCGATGTCGACGGTACGCCAACCGTCGTCGAGCACGCGCTGGACGGCCCGCGCCACCTCGTCGGCGGCGTCGTCCATGTGGAAGCTGTAGCGGAGCATGAGCTCCACGGAGAGGATCTGCGCGAGCGGGTTGGCGATGCCCTTCCCCGCGATGTCGGGGGCGGAGCCGTGGCTCGGCTCGTACAGGGCCGTGCCGGAGCCGAGCGAGGCGGAGGCGAGCATGCCGAGCGAGCCGGTGAGCATGGAGGCCTCGTCCGAGAGGATGTCTCCAAAGGTGTTCTCGGTCACCAGGACGTCGAACTGCGCGGGGTTGGAGACCAGCTGCATGGCGCAGTTGTCAACCAGCACGTCGGACTCCTCGACCTTGGGGTACTCCGCCGCCACGCGATGGGCAACCTCGCGCCACAGGCGGCTCGTCTCGAGCACGTTGGCCTTGTCGACCGACGCCACGCGGCCGCGCCTCCGGGCCGCCGCGTCAAAGGCCCAGCGCACCACGCGCTCGATCTCGTGCTCGCTGTACTCCATCGAGTCAACGGCGGCGTCGCCCGCGGCGCCGTCGACGCCCGCGCCGGGGACGTTATGGCGGCGCGTGTGCTCGCCAAAGTAGAGCCCGCCGGTGAGCTCGCGCACGATGAGCAGGTCAACGCCCTCGAGCCTCTCGGGCCTGAGCGGCGAGGCGTCGCGCAGCGCCTGGTACATGCGCACGGGACGCAGGTTGAGGTAGAGGCCCAGGCTCTTCCTGATGGCGAGGAGCCCCTGCTCGGGGCGAACGGCGCCCGGCGTGGTGTCGTTCCACTTGGGGCCGCCGACCGCGGCGAGCAGCACGGCGTCGGCGGCGCGGGCAGCGGCGAGCGTTGCGGGCGGCAGGGCGCTCACCTCCTCGCCGGCTGCGCGGGTGGCGTCGATGGCGGAACCGCCGATGAGGTGGTCCTCGCACTCAAAGGCGGCGTCGTGCCTCTCGCCCACCGCCTTGAGGACCTTCTTTCCCTCGGCGATGATCTCGGGGCCAATGCCGTCGCCCGGAAGCGTGCAGATGCGGTACGTCTTGGATGCCATGCCTACTCTCCCTTGGCCTCGCGGGCGAGGCGCGCCTTGGTGCGGGCGACGAGCCCGCCCTCGCTGATGATCTCTTGGATGAACGGCGGGAACGGCTGGGCCGAGAAGGTCTGGCCGGTGGTCTCGTCGCGGATGGTGCCGGTGTCGGCGTCGACCTCGACCACGTCGCCGTCCGAGATGGCATCGCAGGCCTCGGGGCACTCCATGATGGGGAGGCCGATGTTGATGGCGTTGCGGTAGAAGATGCGCGCGAAGCTCTTGGCGATGACCACCGAGACGCCCGCTGCCTTGATGGCCACGGGGGCGTGCTCACGCGAGCTGCCGCAGCCAAAGTTCTGGTCCGCCACGATGATGTCGCCCGGCTTGACCCGCTTGACGAAGGTGGTGTCCAGGTCCTCCAGGCAGTGCTTGGCGAGCTCGGCGGGATCGGAGGTGTTGAGGTAGCGCGCGGGGATGATGACGTCGGTGTCGATGTCCCTCCCGTAGCGGAAGACGGTTCCCTTGAACTGCATTGAGTATCTCCTTTGCTCGGGCGGGGGCTACAGGTCGGACGGGAGCGCGATGTGACCGGCGACGGCAGATGCCGCGGCGACGGCGGGGCTCGCCAGGTACACCTCGCTCGTGGGGTCGCCCATGCGGCCGACGAAGTTCCTGTTGGTGGACGAGACGCACCTCTCCCCCGCGGCGAGGATGCCCATGTAGCCACCCAGGCAGGGGCCGCAGGTGGGGGTGGACACCACGCAGTGGGCGTTGATGAACACGTCCATGAGGCCCTCGTGCACGCACTGCAGCCACACGCCCTGGGTGGCGGGGATCACGATGCAGCGGACGTTGGGGTCGACCGTGCGGCCGCGCAGGACGTCGGCGGCGGCGCGCATGTCCTCGATGCGGCCGTTGGTGCACGACCCGATGACCGCCTGGTCGATCTTGATGTGGCGGCTCTCTGCAACGGGATGCGTGTTGCTGGGCAGGTGGGGCCATGCGACGGTGGGGACGATGTCGGCGGCGTCGATCTTGATGACCTGCTTGTACTGCGCGTCGGGGTCGCTGTGGTACTCGGTCCAGGGGCGCTCGGTCCTGCCCTCCAGCCACTTGCGGGCGACGTCGTCCACCTCGAACAGGCCCGCCTTGCCTCCGGCCTCGATCGCCATGTTGGCGATGGTGAGCCTCCCCTCCACGCTCAGGTTGGCGATGGTGGATCCGGTGAACTCCATGGCGCAGTACAGCGCGCCGTCCACGCCGATCTTGCCGATCACGTAGAGGATGATGTCCTTGGCGCTCGCGCCCGCGGGGAGCTCGCCGTCCACCTGGATGCGGATGGTCTCGGGGACCTTGAACCAGGCGCGACCCGTTGCCATGCCCACGCCGGCGTCCGTGGAGCCCACGCCGGTGGAGAAGGCGCCGATGCCGCCGTAGGTACAGGTGTGGGAGTCGGCGCCAATCACGAGGTCGCCCGGTCCCACCACGCCGAGCTCGGGGAGAAGGGCGTGCTCGATGCCCATGCAGCCCTGCTCGTAGTAGTGGGTGACGCCCATCTCGTGCGCGAAGTCGCGCGTGACCTTGGTCTGCTCGGCGCTCTTGATGTCCTTGTTCGGGCTGTAGTGGTCGGGCACGAGGAAGATCCTCGTGGGGTCCCACACCCCCGCACCGATCTCGCGCACCGTCTTGATGGCGATGGGGGCGGTGATGTCGTTGGCAAGGACGCCGTCCAGGTCGCACTCAACCAGCTGGCCGGGGACGACCTCGTCCAGCCCGGCGTGCGCGGCAAGCATCTTCTCGGCCATGGTCATGGCTCGTGTCATGTAGGTCCCTCTCTCTTGGTGTTCGCTCCGCCCGGCGGCGGCCCCGCGGTGGTCAGTCTCCCGCTTACTTACCCGCCTTGGAGCGACCGGTCGAGATCATGCGGTTGATGGCGTTGACGTAGGCCTTGGCACTGGAGACCACGATGTCGGTGTCGGAACCGCGGCCCGTGTATACCTTGCCGTCCTCCGCCGCAATGCGCACCGTGACCTCGCCGATGGCGTCGATGCCGCGCGTGATGGACTTGACCGAGAACTCCTGCAGGTCGCAGTTTGCGGAGACGACCTGGTCGATGGCCTTGTAGGCGGCATCCACGGGACCGGTGCCGGTGTAGGCGACCACGTGCTTCTCGCCCGCCTCGTCCGAGATGGTGACCGTGGCGGTGGGCACCGCGGCATCGCCGCAGACGACCTGGATGGCGTCGAGGACGTAGACCGAGGTCACGCTGCGCTGCCGCTCCTGCACGATGGACTCCAGGTCCTCGTCGTAGACCTCCTTCTTCTGGTCAGCGACCTCGAGGAAGCGCTGGTAGATCTCGTCGTACTCCTTGTCGGAGAAGCTGTAGCCCAGCTCGGCGAGGCGGTGCTTGAGGGCCGCGTGGCCACTGCGGGCGGACAGCACGATCTCGGACCCGGCGGCACCCACGTCGGCGGGATCGATGATCTCGTAGGTGTCACGTGCCTTGAGCACGCCGTCCTGGTGGATGCCCGAGCTGTGTGCGAAGGCGTTTGCGCCCACGATGGCCTTGTTGGCCTGGACCTGCATGCCGGTGATGCTGCTCACCAGGTGGCTGGCACGGGTGAGCTCCGTGGTCACGACGTCGGTGTGCGCGTCGAGCTGGTCGCCGTGCATCCTGATGGCCATGACCACCTCCTCCAGCGCCGTGTTGCCGGCCCTCTCGCCCAGGCCGTTGATGGTGCACTCCACCTGCCGCGCGCCGTTCTTGACGCCCGCGAGGGCAAGGGCGGTTGCCATGCCCAGGTCGTTGTGGGTGTGGACCGAGATCTTGACGTTCTCGATGCCAATGACGTTGTCGGCCAGCCCCTTGATGCGGCGGCCGAAGTCGTCGGGCATCTGGTAGCCCGTGGTGTCGGGGATGTTGACCACGGTGGCGCCCGCGTTGACCACGGCCTGGATCACGCGCTCCAGGAACTTCTGGTCGGCGCGGCCCGCGTCCTCCGCGTAGAACTCGACGTCGTCCACGTACTGCTTGGCGTACTTGACGCAGTGGATGGCGCGCTCCACGCACTCGTCCTCGGTGATGCGGAGCTTCTCGCGCAGGTGCTGGGGAGAGACGCCAAGTCCCGTGTGGATGCGGGGGCGCTTGGCGGTCTTGAGTGCCTCCGCGGCGCGGTCGATGTCCTTGTCGACGGCACGGGTGAGGCCTACCACCACGGCGTCGTCGCCCGCCATGCGGCCGATCTCCTGCACGGAGCGGAAGTCGCCGGGGCTGGAGATGGGGAAGCCGGCCTCGATGACGTCAACGTGCATGCGCAGAAGCTCCTGCGCGATGACGAGCTTCTCCTCGGTGTTCATGGAGGCTCCGGGCGACTGCTCGCCGTCGCGAAGCGTGGTGTCGAAGATGTCAATCTTGCGGGTCATGATCTTTGCTCCTTGCCGTCTTGGGCCAATTGACGCGTGTGGCACGGCACCTGATGGCACCGCCAAGGAGCTCGCATGCAAAGGGGTGGGGAGGTCGTTAGAGAGAACCGTCTGGACGGAAACGCGACGCGCTACCGCCCGGGTGTGGGCCGGTCGGACCCTACGCTAGGGGGAGCCCCGCTAGGGGCGAGGTAAGCTCGAGCGCAGCGAGAAGAAGGGCGCACCCCATGGTGCGACCGGCATTCCCCAGAACTGCGACCTCTGCCCTGTGCATGAGAGACTCCTCGTATGCGTGCGCGCTCCCCACGAGCGCGACTTGGTGGTTAGTTTGACACCCCCTGGGAACGGGGGACGTCCCGGTTTCCCAGACCGTAACAATGGGCGTCGGAGCGTCACGAAGTCGTCACGCCGCGAACCCCCGACCGCTACCGCGCGTTTCGCTCCAGCGCAATCGAGCCGACCGCAAGCCCCCCGACAAGGGCGATCAGGAGGAGCGCCAGGGGCACCTTCCCCATGAGGTCGAGGCGGCCCGCCGCGAGCGAGGCCAGCGAGAGCGCGACGGCCACGGACGGGACGACAAAGCAGGTCACGGTGTCGGCACGCTCCAGCAGCGCCTTGGGGACCTGACGCCTCCCGCGGGACGCGGAGCCCTCCGCGTCCACCTTGAAGGGTGCCTCCGTGCCCGCTGCCATGCCCACTCCCAGCTCCGCCGTCTCCATGCGACTCCCATCCTCGCCCTGCGCTTTCAGCAAGACAAGCGTGGGGCTGGGGCATCCACGCGGGGGCATCGCGCCGTAAGGATGAGGTAAGGGTCGATGGGCGGAGGGTTGGGCAGGGGAGAGGGGCCGCCGCCCCCAGCCAGTCGCCCGGCACGCCCGAGGGGGGTTCCCGAGGGCGAGAGGGGCTGTCTCCCTATGCCCCGACGCGCGCCACGGGGGTGCCGGCGTCAACCCGGCCGTCGAGGATGGTGCGAACCCCACCCAGGTCGGCGGAGTTGGGAACCGAGACGATCACCACGTCGTCGAGGCCCGCCCGTGCGATGAGGTCGCGCGAGAAGGCGAGAAGTGCCTGGCCCGCCTTGACGCGCTGCCCCGGTCGGACGAGCACCTTGAAGCCCCTGCCGCCCATCTCGACGGTGTCAACGCCCACGTGCACCAGGACCTCGGCACCACCGTCGCCGGCGATGTCGACCGCGTGGAAGTTGGGGGCTCCCGCCACCGACACGGTGCCGGAGACGGGCGAGAGCACGGTCTCGTCCTCGGGTCTCACGGCAAAGCCCTCGCCCATCGCCCCCGCGGAGAAGACCGGGTCGCCCACCTGGGAGAGGGGCACGAGAAGGCCGGGGACCGGCGAGAGGAGCTGCGTGCCGGATGGCTCGCCCTTCTCTCCCCCATGCGCCCGAAGCATTCCCAGGAGTCCCATGCACCCTCCCCTAGCGGGCGTCGTCGGCGGGGAAGCGGATTCCCGCCTGGCGGCGCGCCTCGTCCATGACCGCAAGGGACCCCACGGTGACCCGCTCGCAGAAGGCAACCCTGCCCAGGGCGTCGGCGTCGCCGTTGATTGCACTGACGAACGTCGCGATCTCGCAGGTCATGTCGTTGTCGGGCATGGTGGCGGGGATGACCTCGGCCTTGCCGCCGGCGGCGCTGTACACCATGCCCTTGTCCTCGTAGGGGACAAACCTGAGGTCGGCGGGGCAGTTGGTCTGCTCCCACATGAGCGTCCCCGTGTCGCCCGCAACCTGGGCGCCGTAGAAGTCGTTCGCCACCTTGCTGTAGTTGAGGTCGACGATGGTGCGGGGATAGCTCAGGACCACGCTCCCCGCGAGGTCGATCCTGGCACCCGAGGGCTCGGGCTCCCACGGAAGCGGGATGGTGAGCAGGCTGGCGCTCACGTGCTTGGGCCGCCCGAACAGCGCGATTGCGGGCTCGACGGCATAGACGCCGATGTCCATGAGGCCGCCCTCCGAGAGCGCGGGGTCAAACTGGTTCACGTGCTCGCCCGCCCTGAGCTTGGCGATGCGCGAGGTGACCTTGCCGTACCGGAAGGTCGCCTGGCTCACCCTGCCCACGCGGGCGAGGTTCGCCGCCACGTTATGGAAGCCCGGAGTGTGGAGGTTGCGCATGGCCTCCATGCACACGACCCCCGACTCGTGGGCGCACACGAACGCCTCGGTCGCCTCGCGCTCGTTTGACGCGAAGGCCTTCTCGACCAGGACGTGCTTGCCCCCCTGGGCGAGAAGCGACGCCTGCCTGGCGTGCGCCCCGTTGGGGGATGCCACGTAGACGGCGTCGACCTTGTCCGACGCCGCGAGCGCATTCAGGTCGTCGAACGCGAGGGTGGCCCCGCGTGTCTCGCCAAACTCCCGGGCGCGGCCAAGGTCACGCGAGTAGGCCGCCACGTAGCGGGTGCCGGGAATCTCCGCGAGCGCCTCGACGAACCGCTTGGTTATGGCACTGGTGCCTATGGTCGCAAACCTGACGTCTGCCATGCCCTCTCCCATCCCCAAACCAGAACGAGCTTCCTTGGAGGGATTATCCCGCAAAAATCCGCTTTTGCAGAAAGTTGGTCTTCCGCCAGGACTAGCTCCGCGGCCCTATAATCACCACAGGACATAGCCATCCGCCAGAATGCCGCGGTGGGTGGCGGCGATCTGGCGATTGGTAGTCC
>Ga0214872_100124_pt1 | contig 40046 bp, 27 predicted proteins | sample Stichaenrichm18X_FD_168614 | JGI IMG/M metagenome (GOLD analysis project Ga0214872, IMG submission 168614) | Xylose enriched microbial communities from anaerobic bioreactor in Madison, Wisconsin, United States - 18X | ecosystem: Engineered > Bioreactor > Anaerobic > Unclassified | place: USA... | reverse complement strand
GGCCGTGAGCGAAGGGGCCGGGCGCGTCTTCGCAGTAGGAGATGATCGCGTCGACCTGTTCGGGCACGAGTACGTTCGAGCGGATGCCGCCGTTGCACAAATCGCCGTAGACGCGGGCCGCCGCGCGCACCGAACCGCCCATGCCGAAAAGATCGGATTCGTCCCTCACCGGCAGTTCGGCCTCTTCCAAGGCCAGGCGGAAGGAGGCGCCGATGCGCTCGATTTCCGCCTTGGTGGGAATCACGCAGTCGACGAACTGGCGGTAGGAGGACAGCGACCCCATGGGGATGCTCTTGCCCTTCACGCCGCCGTCGGCGAACAGCCGGGTAACCTCGGTCGAACCACCGCCGATGTCGATAAGGACGCCCTCGTCGAGGGCGAAGGCCAGGCGGGCGCCCAACAGCCCCAGGCGGGCCTCCTCTTCGCCGGAGAGCACGTCAACGCGCGCGCCCGACTCTTCCTCTACCGCGGCGACGGCCTGATCGGAATTGGCGCAGTTGCGCAGGGCGGCGGTGGCGAAGACCCACACCTGGTCGGCGCAGACTACCTGGGCGCGGCGGACCTGGCGCTTGACGGCCTTGGCTGCCGCGTCGATGCCCGCCTGCGTCATGACGCCCGGACGCGACCCATCCGCGGAGAAACCGCCCGCAGGCGGCTCCACGAACGCGGACAGACCGATGGATTCCTTCACATCGAATATCTTGCGCGGCTTGCCCGTGCGCGCCGACTTCTTCTTCGGCACGTCGTAGGCGCACAGGCGCACCGTGTTCGACCCGACGTCGATGACCGCATATCTGCCCACGGCGACCACCTTACGGCTGGGGAACGATGACGGTCGGCACGGCGATGTTCATGAGCACCGAGTGCGTGACCGAGCCGAACACCATGCGACCGAGCGCCGAGCGGGAATGCGTGCCCATGACCAGGTAGTCGAACTTCTTTGAGTATTCGACGAGCGTGGTGGAAGGCGTGGGGCCTTCGATCGATTCGCCCGAAACCTCGAGCGAGGGATACTGCCCGTGCAGGTGATCGACCAGGGCGTTCAAGCGGCGCTGGAACTGCTCGCCCACCGGGTCGATGCCGCCGCCCATGGCTTCGGCCGGACGCGTGAGGTAGCTGGGCAGGCCCCAAGCCGACACGAGGTCGATCGATAGGTTGCGGGCCACGGCATGGTTGGCCGCCCACACGATGGCGCTGTCGCTCGAGTCATCGGCGGCGACGGCGACCATGATGCCGCGGGTCGCGTCCTTGGGCTCCCAGTCGGAGGGGACCACGATCGTGGGGACCGTGGTGGAAATCGACACGCGCAGGCCCTTGGCCCCCGTGATCGTCTCGCTCACCGTGGAGCCATGGTGGGTGCCCAGGACCACCGCGTCGTGCTGGTTGGCTTCGTCGACGATCGTGTCGATGACGGCGCCGGTCTTGGCCAAGGTCTCGACCTTGAGATCGGGGTAGCTGGCGAGGATCTTCTTCTTGGCTTCCTCGAGCACGGCGTTGATCGAGACCTCCATCTGCTCGGGTGCCACACCCGCTTCCTTGGCGAACTCGGAATCTCCCACGCACAGCAGGGTGATCAGGGCGTCCTGGCCCTGGACGTCGCGCACGGCCCATTCGAGGGCCTTCTCGCCGCGAGAGCTGCCGTCGATGCCAACGAGAATCTTTTTCATGAGTACCGATGTCCTTCCCTATCGGTAGAAGCGTATCTTCAAGAGCGTCTTTCGACAAAAAGAGCCGGACCAACGTTTGCACGGTATCCGGCTCCTCGTTGGTGCTTAGTGGAACACCGGAATGATCAGGTAAAGCGCGTAGACGACCACCGCAACGCACCCTGCGAAGCAGAGGTAGGCAAGGGCCTTTCTCGCGCCGCCCACTTGGTCTTGACGGCCTTCATCGCCCACCAGCAGGCGCAGACCGCTCGCGAAGAGGAAACCCACGCCACAGACGATGCCGGTGGCGACGGCGAGCACGAGGAAAAAGTTCGCAATTTGCATGACGTTCTCCTATTCCCGAACCGATGCCGCAGCGTTGTTGGTGGGGTTGAGCTTGACGTCGGTGCCTTCGTTGACGTTGGCTGCGTTTACGGGGTTGCGTCGCGACAGGCGGAAGATGATGAAGGCGAGCACCACGAAGATGACGGCGACGGCAAGCGTCCCGTATATGCCGGTCTTCGCAATTGCGCACGCCAGCGCACCGACAAGGCCGGCGGCCGGGAACGTGATGAGCCAGGCGATGAGCATCTTGCCGGCGACCTTCCAGTTGACCGCGTTTCCCTTCTTGCCAAGGCCGCAGCCGATAATTGACCCGGAGCAGACCTGCGTGGTCGAAAGGGCGAAGCCCAGATGAGAGGACACGAGGATGGTGGTCGTCGAGGCGGCTTCGGACGCGAAACCCTGCAAGGGAGTCACTTCGGTGAGCCCTTTGCCAAGGGTGCGAATCACGCGCCAACCACCCATATAGGTGCCCAGCGCGATGGCCAAGCCGCAGATGAGCACCACCCAGAACTGGGGGCCGGTACCCGACGCCTGCTCGCCGACCGCGATAAGGGTAAGGGTGATGATGCCCATGGTCTTCTGGGCGTCGTTGGTGCCGTGGGAAAGAGCGAGCAGGCAGGCGGTGACGGTCTGCCCATGACGGTAGCCTTCCTCCATCTGCTGCTCGTTCATCTTTCTCACCACGACCGACATAACCCGCACCGCGCAGAAAGCGGCGAACCCCGCAATGATCGGCGAGATGAGCGCCGGGATGAGGATTTTATTGAGCACGGCCATGAAGTTCACGCCTTCAACGCCTGCGCCCACGATGACGGCGCCCACGAGGCCGCCGAACAGGGCATGGGAGGAACTCGACGGCAGGCCGACGAGCCAAGTGATGAGGTTCCATAGAATAGCGCCCACGAGACCGGCGAAGATGAAGCCGGCTTCGATGGTGACCTGCTGTTCGTTGATGATGCCGCCCGAGATGGTCTTGGCGACTTCGGTCGACAGGAAAGCGCCGATCAGGTTGAGTGTGCCGGCGGCCATAACGGCGGTCTTGGGCTTCAGGGCGCCGGTGGCAATCGAGGTCGCCATGGCGTTCGCCGTATCGTGGAAACCGTTCGTGAAGTCGAAGACGAGCGCGGTGGCGATTACCAGGACCACGACGATAAGCGTTACTGGATCCATGTGAAATCCGATTCCTCCCGAATTTCCTGCCGTTTTCAGACAGATTGCAAGACGGCAACAAGCAAGACGGCAACAATAGTAAGAAACGTTTGTTAAATGTAGGTCAGAGACGACGAGCGGTCGTGTCAGGTTTTGAAGGCGAAATTTGCGGATTTCATGGAGGAACACACGCCCTTCACCTGGGAAAATACGCTACTTAGTGAATATATCACCCAGCAGCCAAACGCGCACTGCATACAGCGTAAGAACTTTGCACGTCCGTTGCATACGTGTGAAGGACTAGACTGGTCGGATGAGTCATCGGCAGCACGGGAGAGGGGAATCATGCCCGACAAACGCAACAACGTCATCTCTTGGGACGAGTTCTTCATGAAGGTCGCCGTCGCCGCCTCGCAGCGCAGCAAGGACCCCAACACGCAGGTGGGCGCCTGCATCGCCAACACCAACCACCGCATCCTTTCGGTGGGCTACAACGGCACGCCGAGCGCCCTGAACGACGACGACTTCCCCTGGGGCGCCTCCGACGATCCGCTGCACGACAAGCACAGCTACGTGGTGCACGCGGAAGCCAACGCCGTGCTCAACTACCGCGGTTCGCTGAAGGATTTGGAAGGCGCGACCGTGTACGTGACCCTGTTCCCCTGCCAGGAATGCGCGAAGATCCTCGTGCAGGTGGGCATCGGGGCCGTGGTGTACGCCGACGACAAGTACAAGGGAACGATCGGCAACCAGATCAGCCGGCGCATCTTCGACGACTGCGGCGTGACCTACCGCAAGTTCGAAGGCGACGACGAGGCGTAAGAGGTCGCCAGGGCGGGCGCGCACGTTTCAGGGTGCGCGCGACCTGCATTGCCGGGAGCGCCCTTGCTCCTGCGCTATAGGCAACTGCCGAAATTGACGTACATATCCCTAATTCGCACGTGAGGAAGGATGCCACTCGCACTCGATAGATAGATGTTGTACGTATATTGCTATATTGTCTATTATTTCTGCGAGAAGGGTCCAACTGCGAACGCTCTCTAGGCCAGAGCCACTCGAAATAGCGACATTTACGTCAAAACTCCCCTCGACACATGAAGGAGAGCACGTCGAGACGAACGCAGGCAGCGTGCGTGCGGGGTCCGTGTGACAACGGGGGCAGCTGACGTTGTCACGCCGAAGGCCGTGTGACAACGTCAGCTGCCCCCGTTGTCACACGCGGCCGCGACCCAGGCGCCCAACCAGGCGAGTCGCACCCGGCAGCAGGGGCGACAGCGCAGCGCCTCGCCCCGTCCCGCGGACGAAGTCGTGTACCGCAGTGCGTTCCTATCCACGAACGGAACGCGTCCCCGAAACGCCTAAGGGCCGTAGATGGCACACCGATCGAGTTTTCGAGGAAAACCGCCCTGGTTTTCAAAGAGTAAGCCGGAATTAGCGAACATACTTTAATAGCTTGTGCATTAACTAACCCTGAACGGCCACTCCTGAATCGAAAACTTAAACGAGAAACCATATCCTCGCCTTTTCCGTTTCAGAACGAGACCAAGCAGAGAGCGAAGGCGAATCGCAACCGGAACCAGGGGCGACAGCGAAGCGCCTCGCCCCGTCCCGCAGGTCGCACGCGGCCGCAGCTCGGGACCCCCAACCCGGCGGGTCCCATCCCGCTGCAGGGGCGACAGCGCAGCGCCTCGACCCGCTCGGCGAGTCCCAACCGCCAGCGTGTGACAACATCACGCGCCCCTGTTGTCATACGCAGGTGTGACGACATCACGCGCCCCCGTTGTCACACGCAGGTGTGACGACATCACGCGCCCCCGTTGTCACACGCAACCCGCAGCAGGGGCGACAGCGAAGCGCCTCGCCCCGTCCCGCGCGCAGGAAAAGCCGCAACCACCTGAAACGCCGCAACCGGAAACCGCCGCCCCCTCGCGGGCGGCCGCAGCAACCCCCTGCCCCAAAGCGGACCTGTGCACGGGGCGGGCGGGCGCGGTGGGCGCCGTTGGAGCGCCCCGCCAAAGAAGCGCGCGTGAGAGGGCGCGCCTGGCGAGAATTGTCGGTCGTGCGCTGCGCCAAGGGGCCGGCTCCCTCTGGGGCCCCCGCGCAGCGGGGATGCACCAGAGAGAGCCGGCCCCTTGGCGCACGGGCATGAGGTGACGCCCGCTCCGACCCATCGGCGCGCCCCGAGCGCGCTTCGACGCGGGGTAAGCGCGACCCGGCGCCCACCGCGCCCACCCGCCCCGGCGACCCGCTAAATGCGGATGAGCCCGTGCGACGCCGCGTAGTCGAAGAGCTCGGGCTTGGTATGCAGGCCCAACTTCCCCATGATCTTGCTCTTTTGGCTTTCGACCGTCTTCACCGAAATGTGCAGATGCTCGGCGATATCGCTGTTGGAATACCCCTTCACCGCCAGCGACACGACTTCCGATTCGCGCGGCGTGAGCTCGACCGCGCCCGGCTTGGCCCCGTTGATCGCATCCTGCACGAAGGCTCCCAGAAGCTCATGGCAGATGTAGGTGTCGCCGTTGGCCGCCGTGCGGATCGCGGCGAAGAGCGCGTCGTCTTCCGAGCTCTTCAGCACGTAGCCCTTGGCCCCGCGCGACATGGCCTGGCGCAGATACTCCTGCTCGTCGTGCATCGACAGCATCACGACCGCGGTGGGCAGGCCCGATTCCACTACGCGCTCGCACAGAAGGAGGCCCGACTTCTCGCTTCCCATCGAGATGTCGGTCACGAGCACGTCGGGGCGCAGCTTGGCGACCATGTCGAGCGCCTCTTCGGGCGAAGAGGCCTCCCCCACCACCTCCATGTCGGGCTGCAGGCCCAGAATCATCTCGAATCCTTTGATGACGATGCGATGATCGTCGGCAAGCACGATGCTGATCATTTCGTTCCCTTCCTTCCTTATCCCCCGTAGGGCAAAAACACGCTCACCGCGCAGCCCTCTCCCGGCGCCGATTCGACCTTCACGCTCCCCCCGAACGCTCCGGCGCGCTCGCGCATGCCGGCGAGCCCCAAGCCGCCGCCGTGCACTTCGGGATGCTCGACGTTGAATCCGACCCCGAAATCCCGCACGGTAAGGCGCACGCCCGCGTCGTCGGAGGCGAGCTCGACCGCGAGCCGGTCGGAACGCGAGTACTTGCAGGCGTTGGACGTCGCCTCCTGGAATATGCGGTAGAGCGCCACTTCGGCATCCGGGTTCACGTTGCGCAGATTCTCTATGCGGTCGGTCACCTGGATGCCGAAGGTGCGCTCGATTTGGCGGCATTCCGTCTCGATCGCCGGCGCGAGGCCCAGCTCGTCGAGCGAGGCCGGGCGCAGGTTCGACGCGATGCGCGACACGTGCGTGAGCACCTCGCGCAGCTCTTCGGACGCGCGCTTGATCGCATCGGGCACCTCGTCTTCCGGCAGGTACTTGGCCTTGCGCAGCTCTATCTGCACGAGCAGGAGCTCTTGGGCCAAGCCGTCGTGCAACTCGCGGGCGATGCGCTTGCGCTCGTCTTCCTGGGCTTGAATGATTCTGTGAGTGGTTTCCGCGTACACGGGCGTCATGCTTTCCGCGCGTAATACCGAAGGTGCCGCCGCCGAGGCCGAAAGACCGGTGAGCTCCACGGCGCGCTGCTGCACGGCCGCGAAGGTTTCGGGCGTCACCCGGCGGTCGTCGCGATACGCGCACAGCACGACGAGCGCCAGATCGCCCCCGTCGAGCAACGGGAAGGCCACCAAGCTCGCAAGGCCTTCCGACGCGACGATCGGGAACTGGTACCACACATCCTGGGCGATGTCGGTACGGGTGTTGCTCACCACGAACCCGCGCCGGGTGGCCGCCACCGTCCCCAGGGCGCCCACCCCCTCGGGCAGCCAGATGCGCCGCGTGCGCGGGGTGACGCTGCCCGAAAGGCAGCGCCAATTGTAGAGGCCGCCCCGCTCTTTGGGAGCGAGCGACACGCCGACGAAATCGAAGTCGAAGGCACGGCGCAGGTCGTCGGCCAAGCGGTCGCCTGCGGTTTCGGTGTTCTTAAGAGCGGGCATAGCATCCCCTTCCGCTGCGCCCCGCCGGGGAGGTCCCAGGCGGGGCGCCAAACGAGCTATTTCCTGTCTAGGATGATAGCATCGGGAAACTCGAGGTCGCGAGCGCCGTTGGCGCGCACGTCGTGCTTGCGGGCCCGATAAAGGACCGCCTTGCGACGGGCGTACTTGAACGGGGCCGTGATCCCGCTGAACATGTGCACCAGTCGGGTGAAGGGCAGCACGGCGAACAGGATCATCCAGCAGCACATGTGGATCTTGAAGGCCAGCGGCACCTGCGCCATGAGCGCGATGTCGGGCTGGAAGGTGAACAGGCTGCGGAACCAGGGCGAGAGCGACTCACGGTAGTTGAAGGCGCCCGACGCGTTCGAGAACGTGGCCACCAGGCCCATCACGATCGTGGCGGTGAGCACCACATAGAGCACCTTGTCGGACGTGGACGTGTTGGCCTTCATGCGCTCGTTGCCGCCGAACCGGCGACGGATGAGCAGGATGAGGGCGATGCCCAGCAAGACGCCGAACAGGCCGCCCATGCCGAAGGCCGCCATGTGGTACATCTCTTCGGAAACGCCCAGGGCGTCGGTGACCTCATGCGGGACGAGCACGCCGCCCACGTGGCCGAAGAAGACGAAGAGGATCGACAGGTGGAACAGGGGGTTGGCCACCCGCTCCTGCTTGCGCTCGAGGAACTCGCTCGACTTCGACGACCAGGTGCGCGCGAAATGCACGCGGCGGATGATCGTCACCGCGATGAGCATCGTGAACGAGATGTAGGGAGCGATGCCCCACAGGAAGATGTCGATGCCGTTCATGCGAGCACCGCCTCCTTTTCATAGGCGCCGGCAAGGGCGATCGCCGCCCCGACCACCTGCGCGTAGTCGGAAAGATCGTGAGCTTCGAGGGCCGCCTCCAGCGAGGCGACGTCGGAGGCGGTCGTGCGGATCATCCGCGCGGCGACCTCGGGTGCGGCTTCCGCGGCGAGCTCGAGCACCGCGGGCAGATAGTCGGGAGACTCCCCTTCGGGCGTGTAGCCGGCTTCGGTGAAGAAGACCGAATACGCGAGCATGTCGGTACGGCGCTGTGCGTCGTCGCCGCGGTCGCGGCTCGTAAGGTAGAGGCTCGTGTCCTTGTTGAAATCGAAGGCATCGACGTAGCGCTTCTCGAATTCCTGGGCGTCGGCCGCGCGCGCCGCCGCCACGAAGGCGGCAAGCTGCGCTGCCGGCTGCCCCTCGAGCGCGCCGGCGGCCGCTTCGGCCTCGTCGAGGCCGAAGCGCCAGGCGGCGTCGGGGTAGGAAAGCAGGAAGGAGGCCGTGCGCAACCCGTCTTTCAGCTGGTCGGCGGTCATCATGCGTTGAAGCCCCCTTCGGCGCACGAGGTGCAGAAGCCGAACTCGCGCTGGGCCTTCAAGCGCTCGGCGCGCGTCATGTCGGCGGCCTCGGGGATGTTGAAGCGGTCGGGGCGCTTGGCGATCGCGAGCAGGCGGTACATCTCGTCGAGCACTTCGGGCGCGAATTCGGCCTCGGGCTCGGGCGCGCCCACTTCCTTGGCGCGCATGTGCGCGCGCACGGCCACCAGGCGGTTGATCACGTCGCGCACCGGTTCGGGGTCGCCGGCGCTGAAGAGCTCTGCCAGGTAGGCAAGCGGGATGCGCATCTCGTCGGCCTGGGCAAGGTCGGTGTCGGCGGCGACGCGCTGCAGGATCGGGCTCATGGGCGGGATGTACCAGACCATGGGCAGGGTGCGGTATTCGGCGTGCAGCGGCAGGGCCAGGCCCCACTCCTCGATGAGCTTGTAGACCGGCGAATGCTGGGCGGCGTCGATCCAGGATTCGGCCACCCCGTTGGCGCGGGCGTTTTCAATGACGGCCGGGTCGGTGGGATCGACGAGCACGTCCTTGATGGCCCGCCAGATGTCGCGCGGGTCCTCCGTCGACGCGGCGGCTTCCACCTTGTCCATGTCGTAGAGCAGCACGCCCATGTAGCGGATGCGGCCCACGCAGGTGTCGGAGCAGATCGTCGGCATGCCGGATTCCAAGCGCGGGAAGCAGAAGGTGCACTTTTCGGACTTGTTGGTCTCCCAGTTGTAATAGACCTTCTTGTAGGGGCAGGCCGGCACGCAGGCGCGCCAACCGCGGCAGGCGTCCTGGCTGATGAGGACCACGCCGTCCTCGTCGCGCTTGTAGATGGCCCCCGACGGGCAGGCGGCCACGCAGGCGGGGTTCAGGCAGTGGTTGCAGGTGCGCGGCAGATAGCGCATGAAGAGGTCTTCCATGTCCATCTTGATCTGCGCGCCCACCGCGTTGGCGGCGATCAGGTCGACGTCGGCGCGGGCGTACGGGGCGCCGGACAGGTCGTCGTCCCAGTTGGGGCCCCACGTGATGTCCATGCGCTCGCCGGTCACCAGCGACCGCGGGCGGGCGACGGGCTGATGGCGCTTGCGGCCCGCCGCGGTGAGCTCGTCGTAGTCGTAGGTCCAGGGCTCGTAGTAGTCGTCCATGCCGGGCTGGTCTGGGTTGTAGAAGAGCTTGATGAAGCGCTCGACCTTGCCGCCGGCGCGCAGCTTCAGGCGGCCCTTGTCGTCCAAGGTCCAGCCGCCCTTCCATTCGTCCTGCTTCTCCCAGCCTTTGGGGTAGCCGACGCCCGGGCGCGTTTCGACGTTGTTGAAGTACATGTACTCGGTGCCCTTGCGGTTCGTCCACGCATTCTTGCAGGTGATCGAACAGGTATGGCAGCCAAGGCATTTGTCCAGGTTCATGACCATGGAGATTTGGGCTTTAATCTTCAAGCCAATCGACCTCTTCCATCTTGCGGACAACAACCATGATGTCGCGTTGGTTGCCCGTGGTTCCGTAATAGTTGAATCCGTAGCTCAGCTGGCCGTAGCCGCCGATCATATGGGTGGGCTTCACGTGGATGTGCGTGGGCCCGTTGTGGCCGGAGCCGCGCGTGCCCGAAAGCGGGGTGCCCGGCACGTAGATGTGGCGGTCCTGCGCGTGGTACATGAACATCGAGCCGCGCGGGATGCGGGCCGTGGTGGCTACGCGGGCCGTGACGGCGCCGTTGCGGTTGAAGACCTCGAGCCAGTCGTTGTCGACCGCGCCGATCGCTTCGGCGTCCTTTTCGTTGAGGATGACCGTCTGCCCGCCGCGATAGAGGGTGAGCAGCTGCTGGTTGTCGAAGTACATCGAGTGCGTCGACCACTTGTTGTGGGGCGTGAGGTACTTGAGCGCGATCTCGCGGCGGCCCTGGGCGTCATGCTCGAGCTTGAGCGGCGTGTAATCGAGGATGGGCTTGTAAGTGGCCAGCTGCTCGCCCCATTCGGCGATGAGCTCGTGGTCGAGGTAGAAGCTCTGGCGGCCGGTGATGGTGCGGAAGGGCACCTTCTGCTCGGTCGACAGGGTGAAGGGCGTGTAGCGGCGGTTGGTGTTGGATCCGGTGAAGCAGGGCGTCGTGATCGTCTCGCGCGGCTGCACCTGGGTCGCCCGGTAGGTGATCTGATCCTCTTCGCGACCGCGCGCCAGGTCGGCAAGGCCCGTAAGGCCCGTCTTGCGTTCGAGGCCCTCGAAGGCCTTCACCGCCAGCTTGCCGTTGGACGACGTCGACAGGGCGAGCACCGCGTCGACCGCGTGCTCGGCTTCGGCAAGCGAGGGCATGCCGTAGGAGAGAAGGTCCTTGTTCTCGATGCGCCCGTTGCGGTCGCCGATCCATTCGTACTGTTCGGTGGCGTCCCAGCCGAAGTTCTTCTTGGGGACGTTGGGGCCCAGGCCCACGAACTTGTCGTAGGTCTTGGTGTAGTCGCGCACCACGTGCACCAGGTTGGGCATGGTCTTGCCCGGCACCGGCTCGCATTCGCCCTTCGACCAGTCGCGCACGCGACCGCAGGGCTGGGCGAGCTCGCTGGCCGAATCGTGCTGCAGGGGCACGGCGACGATGTCGTCGAGCGGCTGGAGGTTTGCTTCCTTGGCCACCGAGCTCACGGCCGCGGCCAGGGTGCGGAAGATGTCCCAGTCGGTGCGGGACTCCCAACCCGGTTCAACGGCGGGGCTGAAGGGATGGATGAAGGGATGCATGTCGGTCGAGGAGATGTCGGTCTTCTCGTACCAGGTGGCCGTGGGCAGGACTACGTCGGAGTACAGCGGCGTCGTGGTCATGCGGAAGTCGAGGCTCACGAGCAGGTCGAGCTTGCCTTCGGTGACTTCGGGGCGCACCTTGATCTCTTCGGGTTCGGCGGCCATGCGCTCCTCTTCGACCACGCCGTTCTTGGCGCCCAGCAGGTACTTGTTGAAGTACTCGGAGCCCTTGGCGGAGGAGCCCAGAAGGTTGGCGCGCCACACGATAAGGTTGCGCGGGAAGTTTTCGGGAGCGTCGGGGTCGGCGTAGGCGAAGTCGACCTGCTTGTTCTTCAGCTGGTCGACGAGCGCCGCCTTGATGCCCTCGTCGTCGGCGGCGCCGGCCGCCTTGGCCTCGGCGACGATCTGCGCGCCCGGCTTATTGAAGGTGGGGTACGCGGGCAGCCAGCCCAGACGGGCCGCCATGATGTTGTAGTCGCCCGAGTGGTGGTAGCGCGGGGTGCGCAGGGGGCTCGTGAGGTCTTCGGTGTCGATCTCGTCGCTGCGCCACTGATCGGTCGCGAAGTAGAAGAAGGAGGTGCCGTTCTGCAGGCGCGGCGGCATCTGCCAGTCGGTCGCCGTCATGACGGTCTTCCAGCCTTCGGCCGGGCGCAGCTTCTCCTGGCCCACGTAATGGGCCCAGCCGCCGCCGTTGCGGCCTTCGGTCGCGCAGAAGAGCAGGATGTTCAAGACCGTGCGGTAGATGTCGTCGGCGTGGTACCAATGGTTGATGCCGGCGCCCATGATGATCATCGAGCGGCCCTTGGTGGCGATGGAGTTGTCGGCGAACTCGCGGGCCGTGCGCACGACGAGCGCGGGGTCGACGTTGGTGATGGCCTGCTGCCAGGCCGGCGTGAAGGCAACGCTGGCGTCGTCGTAGGAGGAAGCGCACTCCCCGCCCAGGCCGCGGTCGATGCCGTACTGGGAGAGCAGCAGGTCGTGGACCGTGGTGATGCGCAGCATGGTGCCGTCGGCCGCGGTGACGGTGCGCACGGGCACGTTGCGCACGATCGTCGTCTTGCCGTCGGTGCCGAAGTAGGGGAAGGCCGTGGCCACGACGTCGTCGTGACGGTCGACGAAGGACAGTTCGGGGTCGATCGCGGCACCCGTGGCGCTGTCCTCCATCTTGAGGTTCCAGTGCGCCTGGTCGCCCCAGCGGTCGCCCATCGTGCCGTTGGGCACCACGAGCTTGCCGGCGTTCGCGTCGGAGACGAAGAAGTTGAATTCGGGGTTGGCGCCTTCCACGCCCATGTCGGCGGCGTTCAAGAAGCGGCCCGGCTCCCAGTGGTCGCCGTGATCGTCCATGATGACCGCGAAGGGCATGTCGGTGAACTGCTTGGCGTAGTTCAGGAAGAAGGGCTCGGGCTTCTTCCAGTAGTACTCGTTCAAGATGACGTGGCCCATGGCCATGGCCAGGGCGCTGTCGGTGCCCACGTTGGGCTGCAGCCAGGTATCGGCGAAGGTGCAGAACTCGGCGTAGTCGGGGCTGACCGCCGTGACTTTCGTGCCCTTATAGCGCACTTCGGCCAGGAAGTGAGCGTCGGGGGTGCGGGTCTGCGGCACGTTGGAGCCCCAGAGCATCAGGTAGCCGGCGTTGTACCAGTCGGACGATTCGGGCACATCGGTCTGGTCGCCCCAGACCTGCGGGCTCGCCGGCGGCAGGTCGGCGTACCAGTCGTAGAAGGACAGCTGGGCGCCGCCCATGAGCTGGTTGAAGCGGGCGCCGGCCGCGTAGGACAGCATCGACATGGCCGGAATGACCGAAAAGCCGATGTTGCGGTCGGGACCGTAGGTATAGGCGGTGTAGAGCTCGCTCGCGGCGACGATTTCGGAAGCTTCCTTCCAGTTGGAGCGCACGAAGCCGCCCAGGCCGCGGGCCTTCTTGTAGCGGGCCTTCTTTTCAGGGTCGCTCGCGATCGAAGCCCAGGCGTCGTAGGGGTTCATGCCCTGGGCGCGGGCGTCGCGCCACATTTCGGCCAGCTCGGCGCGCAGATAGGGGTACTTGATGCGCAGCGGGCTGTAGAGGTACCAGGAGAATGAAGCGCCGCGCGGACAGCCGCGAGGTTCGTGGTCGGGCATGCATTCGGGCGTTTCCGGGTAGTCGGTCGCCTGGTTTTCCCAGGTGACGATCCCGTTCTTCACGTAAATGTTCCAGCTGCACGAACCGGTGCAGTTCACGCCGTGGGTCGAGCGGACGATCTTGTCGTGGGCCCAGCGGTCGCGGTACATGTGCTCCCAGTCACGGCCGCCTTCGCGCAGCTCCTGGTGGTCGCCAGCGGGCTGGCTTGCCGGAGCCGGCGCATCGTCGGCCTTCCTAATGTGAGAGTACTTCCTGAAAAGATGAGACATCTTCATCCTTCCTCGTCTTTTTGCGGGACCGGCGGGCCCCGCGCTTCTCTAAAGTTCCGCAGAAACGGCGCCCGCGGGCGCCTGCTTGCTGCGGGCAAGCTCTTGGGGGACGGGACACGGCAGCCGCGCGTCGTCCCGCGCGGCCGGATAGGGGCGCCGTTACGCGGGCGCCCCGAAATCGCATGCTAGCACTTCACCTCGGCGCCCTTGCGGGTGTAGACGACCCAGGTCAGGACGATCGTCGAAAGGGTGAAGACGGCCAGGATCACGAGCGCGGTGAAGTAATCGCTGCGGAAGAGGATCGGCACGATGAAGGCGCCGTAGGCGGCGATGGCCGCGGTGAAGCCCGTTACCTGGGCGGCCTGCTGGCGGTCGTGGAAGATGTTGGGCACCATGCGGAAGGACGCGCCGTTGATGAAGCCGGTCGTGGCGAACAGGACGAGGAACGACCCGAAGAAGAGGGCGAAGTTCTGCGCCTGAATGCCCAGGATGACGGTGATGGTGGCGATGAACATGATGATCAGCGACACGAAGGTGACCTTGGCGCCCGAGTCGATCTTATCGGAGAGCCAACCGCCCACCGGACGGATGCCGGCGCCGATCAGCGGCCCCAGAAACATCATGTAGGAGGCGTCGACGCTGGGGAACACGACCTTGATGATCAGGGCGAGGGCCATCGAGTAGCCGATGAAGGAACCGAAGCCGCAGGTGTAGATCCAGGTGCAGAACCAGGTGTGCTTGTTCTTGAAGATGACGGCCATGTCCTTGAAGCTCTGCTTGGGCATGGGCAGGTTGTCCATGAACAGGGCGACGAGCACGAGGGCCACGATCGTGGGGATGACCCACACGAAGCAGGCGTTCTGCAGGTACAGCTGGGTGCCGGCCGGCGTGGTGACGCCGTGACCGATGCCCATGAAGGTGCCGAGCACCATGGGGGTCACGAAGTAGGTGACGGCCACGCCCAGGTTGCCGATACCGGCGTTCAGGCCGTTGGCAGTGCCCTTTTCGGCGACCGGGTAGAAGAAGCCGATGTTGGCCATCGAACCGGAAAATACCGAAAGCGCCAAGCCCAGGAAGGCGAACCAGGCGGCGAAGACGCCGAAGGGGGTCGAGGTGTCCTGGACGGCCATGCCGATGCCGATCAGCGGGATGAGCAGGATGCCCACCGTGACGAGCGTGAAGTTGCGCCCGCCCATGCGCGCGGGCAGGTAGGTGTAGACCAGACGGCCCGTGGCGCCCACGAGGCCCGGCAGGGCGGTGAGCAGGAAGAGCTGCCCCGCGTCGAAGGCGAAGCCCGCGTTGTTGAGCTGGGCGCTCACCTGGGCGGCGAGGGTGTTGATACAGAACGTGATGAGCAGCGCGATGATCGAGACGATAAGATTGCGCGTTGCCGTCTTCTTACCGTACGCTTTCCAGAACGCTTCGTTTTCCGGGTCCCAGTGCGCGAGGATTTCCTTGCGCGAGGGATTCGGCCCCAGCCCCGCCGGGGACGTTACCGCTTCTTGAGCCATTTCTCTACCTTCTTCTCCTTCGTTCTGCGCACGCTGGGCGCAGGTGTCGGAATGCCGACTGCGGCCATTGTAGTTCCCTGAAAAATGCAACTCGACAGGGGTTTCCCCATCGGGGGATGGGGTTTTCCCCTGGTGGCCGTCTCTGGGAGTTGAGCCTAGCATTCACCCGTCTTTTGGGAAGCGCGCTCCCCCTTTCCCTGTGCCGGCATACGCGTATGACGACGCCCGCGCGTGATGTTGTCACCTGCGGGCGTGACAACATCACGCGCGGGCGTTGTCACCGGCGGGCGTGACAACATCACGCGCGGGCGTTGTCACCGCCGTCGGCACCTCCCCTTACATTTGCTATAGAATAGGTAGCAATAAGGGAAGGAGACGTGCCTATGATGGACAAAACCCTCTTCGAGCTGCCGGGGATGCGCGGCGCGCTGGCGCTTCTGGCCCTGGGAGCCCTTGTCGAAGCCGCCTGCATCGTCGTCATGTCCCTGTCGCTGGGCGCCCTGCTCGCCGGCTTGTGGGAAGGCGCCGCCCTGGCCGATTCCGCAGGGCTTCTGGGCGGCTTTCTCGCCGGCTTCCTGGGGCAGCAGGTCGCAGCCAACGTCGAGGACGCGCGGCTTTCCTCCTGGGCCGGCGCCCAAACCGCCCGTCTGCGCCGCGACCTACTCGAGCGCGTCTTCAACACGCGCGGCCGGCTCGTGCGCGATCAGGGCACGGCCGCCGTCGCGTCGGGCGCGCTCGAGAGCATGGACCAGATCGACAACTACCTGCGGGTCATCCTGCCCAAGATGGTCGGAGTGGTCGTCGTGCCGCTTGCCTGCCTCGTCGCCGCTGCCTTTTTCGACTGGGTCACGACGGCCATCCTGGCGGTGAGCTTTCCCGTCATCGTCTTCTTCATGATCCTCATCGGCAACGAGGCCCGCGATCGAGCCGAAGCCCAGTTCGGCGTCTACCAGCGCATGTCGAACCACTTCATCGACACCCTGCGCGGCATCGACACCCTGGCCGCCTTCGGAGCCGCAAAAAGCTACGAGAACACCGTGTGGAAGGTGAGCGAGCGCTTCCGCATCGCCACGATGGGAACACTCAAGGTGGCCACCCTCTCCGGCGCCGTGCTCGATCTGATCGCCACCCTGGGCGTGGCGGCCGTGGCCGTGATGCTCGGCTTCCGCATGGTGGGCGGCGGCGTCGACCTCACCTGCGGCCTCACCTGCCTCGTGCTCGCGCCGGAGTTCTACAAGCCCATCCGCGCCTTCGCTTCCGACTTCCACGCCTCGCTCGACGGCAAGACCGCGCTCGCCCACGTGATGGGCCTCGTAACGTCGCCGGCGCCCGCCGCCCCCGCGACCGGCGCGGCGCCCGCCGCCTGGGGCGCGGAAAGTACGCTCGCCCTGTCCCATGTGTCGTACGCCTACCCGGCGCTCGCGGCCGACGACCGCGACGCTGTCGCCGCCGCCACTACCGCTGCGCGCGGCACGGGCGCCGCAGAGCCCGACCCCGCGCACGTTTCCGGCGGCCAGGGGCTATCCGAGGTCACCTGCACCCTGCACGGGTTCGAGCGAGTGGCCGTCGTGGGCGCGAGCGGGGCGGGCAAGTCGACGCTCGTCGACCTCCTCGCCGGCTTCGCCGACCCCAGCGGCGGCACGATCCTGCAGGACGGCGCCCCGGTCGCGACCCTGTGCGACGAGCGCTGGCAGCGCCAGGTCCTCTACGTGCCGCAGGACCCCTACCTCTTCCACGCTACGCTCGCCGACAACATCCGCTTCTACACCCCCGACGCCTCCGACGAGGCTCTCGAAGATGCCGTGCGCACCATGGGGCTCGATGAGCTCGTGCGGTCCCTGCCCCGCGGGCTCGACACGGTCATCGGCGACGCCGGCCGCGCGCTTTCAGGCGGGCAGGCCCAGCGGATCGCGCTCGCCCGCGCCCTGCTCGATCCCGCGCGCCGCATCCTCGTGCTCGACGAGCCCACCGCGCATTTGGATATCGAAACCGAACTCGAGCTCAAGCAGCGGATGCTGCCCCTGTTCGCCGACCGGCTCGTGGTGCTCGCCACCCACCGGCTCCATTGGCTGCCCGACATGGACGCCGTGCTCGTGCTGGAAGACGGGAAGCTCGTCGAGGCCGGCGCCTACGACGAGCTTCTGGAACGCGACGGCGCGCTTTCCCGCTTCGTGCGCCAGGTGAGAGGGGGTGCTGCCGCATGACGAACGCGCGCCTTCGCATCGACCGCCGCTGGATCGCGCCCTACCTGGCCCTCTACCGGCCGCAGCTTCTGCGCGCCCTGGGGATGGGCGTGCTCGCCTTCGCGTGCTCTTCGCTCATGATGTTCGCGGCCGGCTACCTGATCAGCTGGACCGCCACCCTGCCCGGCAGCATCTTCGTGTCGGTCCTGCCCCTGGTCGCAGTGGAAGTCTGCGGCCTGGGCAAACCGATCGTCCACTACCTTGAGCGCCTGGCCAACCACGACTGGGTCTTTCGCATGACCAGCGACCTGCGCCGCCGTCTCTACCGGGTGCTCGCCGCGCGGGCCGCCTCCCCTGCCGCCCCGCTTTCCGCCGGCGACGCGCTCGGCTACATCGCCGAGGACATCGGGCACCTGCAGAACCTGTTCCTGCGGGTGATCTTCCCCACCGTCGTCGCCTGGATCCTGGCGCTCGCCGTTGCCGCCTTCTGCGGCCTGTTCTCGCCTTGGCTCGCAGGAATCATGCTTCTTACTTTCGGGGTCACCGGCGTGGCGCTCCCCTACCTGTCGCTGTTGGTCAACCGGGCACGCGAGGCCGAGCGCAAGGCCAAAACCGACGAGCTCTACGCCGTCCTCACCGACGACGTCCTGGGCGCCGCCGACTGGATGATGGCGGGCCGCGCCGAGGTCTGCATCGACCGCTTCGAGGAGGCCCAGCGCCGCCAGGCCGAGCTCGCGCACGCCCTCGACGTGCGCGACCGCCGCTTCGCCCTCGCCTTGAAGGCCGTCTTCGCCGCTGGCGCGGTGGGCACGATCGCCTGGGCGGCCGGCTACTTCGGCGCCCAGGGCGGGGCGGCTCTCAACTTCGTGGCGGCCTTCGTGCTGGGCTTCTTCCCCCTGACCGAAGCCTTCGCCCCGCTGCCCCAGGCCGCCAAGCAGGCGACCGCCTTCGCCCAGTCGATCGAGCGGCTGGACGACCTCGACGAAGCAGGGGCGGAAGATGCCGAAGGCGCACGGGACGCCCGGCCGCAGGGGTCGGAAATCCGCCTCGACCGCGTCGCCTTCGCCTACCCGGCAAGCCCCCGCCCGGTCATCGACGGCGTCTCGCTTGCGGTGGCCCCCGGCGAGCACGTGGCCGTCCTTGGACGGAGCGGGTCGGGCAAATCGACCCTGCTCGCGCTCATCCACGGCGACGCGGCGCCCACGCGCGGTAGCGCGACCGTGGGCCAGGCGCCCGCCGCGCGCCTGGCCGAGCCGGCGGCGACCTTCAGCCTCATGCAGCAGCAGCCCTACCTCTTCAACCGCAGCCTGCGCGAGAACCTCGCGCTCGGCGCGCCCAAAGCGACCGACGAGGAGATTTGGGACGCCCTTGCCGCCGTGGGCCTTGCCGACCTCGCGCGCAGCCTGCCCCACGGACTCGACACGATCGTCGACGAAGGCGGCCGGCGCTTTTCGGGCGGCCAGCGCCACCGCATCGCCCTCGCCCGCGTCCTGCTTGCGAGCGCACCCGTGGTCCTGCTCGACGAGCCCACGATCGCCCTCGACCCCGTCACCGAAGCCGACCTGCTCGACACCCTCTTCCGCGTCCTTTCCGACCGCACGATCGTGATGGTGACTCACCACCTGCAAGGCATCAAGCACTTCGACCGCGTGATCTTTTTGGAAGACGGCCGCATCGAGCTGGACGGGTCGCCCGCTCGCCTCGCCCGCGAAAGCGAGCGCTTCCGCACCCTGCTCGCCTTCGACCGCGGCGACGGGCGGCTACAATAGGAAGCACTGAACCACCCGCAGGAAAGAAGGCCCGAATGTTCGAAGAGCTGCGCGCCGCCGCCGACGAGATCGTCGCCGCCTGCATCGAGGAGGTCCTGCCCGACGCCGCCGTGGAGCGGGCCCTGGAGTACTTCTACCCCGGCGGCGGGCGCACGATCGTCGTGGCCGCCGGCAAGGCCGCCTGGCAGATGGCCGCGGCCGCCCAGCGGGCCTTGGACCATATCGATGCGGGAATCGTGATCACCAAGTACGGGCACGCGCGCGGGCCCCTTGCCGGCTTCGACATCTACGAGGCGGGCCACCCCCTGCCCGACGCCAACAGCGTGGCCGCCACCACCCGGGCCCTGAAGATGACGAGCGGGCTTTCGGAAGACGACACGGTGATCTTCCTGGTGTCCGGCGGGGCGAGCGCCCTGTTCGAGCGACCCTACCTGCCCATAGGCGAGCTGCGCGACATCACTTCCCAGCTGCTCGCGAGCGGAGCCGACATCGTGGAGGCCAACACGGTGCGCAAGCGCCTGAGCATGGTGAAGGGCGGCCGCTTCGCCGAGCACTGCGCGCCGGCCCAGGTGTACGGCATCGCCCTTTCGGACGTGATGGGCAACCGACCCGACATGATCGCGAGCGGCCCCGTCTCGCCCGACCCGAGCACCTGCGCCGAAGCGCTCGCCGTGGCGCAGAAGCGCGGCTTGCGCCTGTCGCCCGACGCCCTGGAACAACTGCAGGTGGAAACGCCCAAAGAGATAGACAACGCCACCCTGCAGGTGGCGGGCAGCGTGGGCGAGCTGTGCCAAGCGGGCGTGAAGGCGGCGCGGAAGCTGGGTTACAAGCCCCTGGTCCTCACCGACCGCCTGGACTGCGAGGCCCGAGAAGCCGGCCGCATGCTGGGCAGCATCGCCGCGACCCAGGCCGACCACAACCGCAAGCTCGCCCTCTTCGCGGGCGGCGAGACGGTGGTGCACGTGACGGGCGCCGGCACGGGCGGCCGCAACCAGGAGCTCGCCCTTGCTGCGGCCCCCTACCTCGACGGCAAGCGGGCCGCCGTCTTCTCCTTCGGCAGCGACGGCACCGACGGCCCCACCGACGCGGCGGGCGGCTACGTCGACGGGCGCACGGCGTTCGCCCTGCGCCGGGCCGGCATCGATGGCGCGGCGGCGCTTTCCGCCAACGATTCGAACCCGGCGCTCGCCGCCGTCGACGGGCTCATCGTCACGGGTCCCACCGGCACCAACGTCTGCGACCTCGCCTGCGCCCTCATCGGGTGAGCGAGCATGAGTCAAAGAGATGCGACCCCTTTGACTCATGCGCTGCAGAACGCTAGGCCAGATCCTCCTGGCGCAGGGGCTTGAAGCCCGCTTCCTCGAGCTTGAAGGTGGCTTCGGCCGTATGGGCGTGGCCCGAGATCTTGAAGACGTCGACGGCCTTGTCGCCCTTGGAACTGAAGCAGTAGCCGTACTCGATGTTCATGTTGAGGCTCGCGAGCGTGTCGAGCAGCTCGGCCAGGCCGCCTGGGCGGTTGGGCACCTCGATCGCGCTCACGTTGGTCTGCGTGGCGCGGAAATCTTCGGCGCGCAGGGCCTCGAGCGCGGCGTCGGGGTCGTCGCAGATGATGCGCACGAGCCCGTAGTCGCTCGTTTCGGCGATTGTGAGCGCGTACATGTTCACGTTGGCCCGGCGCAGCGTGTGCGTGAGCGCCGCCAGGCGGCCTTCGGTGTTTTCCAGGAAAACCGTGATCTGCTTAATCATTGTAGATGCCCTTCCTCAAGTCGATGACGCGCTTGGCCTTGCCCTCGCTACGCGGAATGCTCTTCGGTTCGACGATGCGCACGTTGATCTTGATGAGCAGCTGCTCCTTCAGGCGCTTCTGGATGTCGGACTGGAGCTTTTCGATCGCGCCGATGTTGTCGAAGTCGAAGTCGGGGTTGATCTCGACCTTGAGCGCGACGTCGTCGAGCGAGTTCTTGGTCGTGAGCTCGATCTGGTACCACGACGACACCTCGGGGAAGGCTTCCATGACGTCTTCGACCTGGCTGGGGAAGACGTTGACGCCGCGCAGGACGAGCATGTCGTCGGTGCGGCCGTGCAGGCGGTCGATGCGGCGATGGGTGACCCCGCAGGCGCAGGTGTCCGGCAGGATGCGGGTGATGTCGCGGGTGCGGTAGCGCACCACCGGGCTCGCCTCGCGGTCGAGCGTGGTGATTACGAGCTCGCCCCATTCGCCGTCGGGCAGGTTCTCGCCGGTCACCGGGTCGATGACCTCGCAGTAGAAATGGTCCTCGGCGATATGGAGGCCGTCCTGCTCCAGGCATTCGATCGCCACGCCCGGGCCCATGAGCTCGGTGAGGCCGTAGATGTCGAGCGCTTTGATGCCCAGCTTGCGCTCGAGTTCGGCGCGGAAGCTGTCGCTGAAGGGCTCGGCGCCCATGATGCCGGCGCGCAGCTTGAAGTCCTGCGCCGGGTTGATCCCCTTTTCGATCGCGACGTCGGCCAGGTGCATGGCGTAGCTGGGCGTGCAGGCGATGATCGTCGAGCCCATGTCGCGCATGACGCGCAGCTGGCGTTCGGTCGAGCCCGACGACATGGGAATGACCGTGCAGCCCGCGGCCAAACCGCCGTAGTGGGCGCCCAGGCCGCCGGTGAACAGGCCGTAGCCGTAGCAGACGTGCAGGATGTCGTTGGGGCCGCCGCCGGCGTAGCGGATTCCGCGGGCGAAGCATTCGCCCCAGAACTTCAGGTCGTGCTCGGTGTAGGCGCCCACGGTGGCGATGCCCGTGGTGCCCGACGACATGTGAATCTCCTTCACCTCGGACAGCGGGCGGGCGAGCATCCCGTAGGGATAGTTGTCGCGCAGGTCCTGCTTGGTCACGAAGGGGGCCTTCTTGAGGTCGTCGATGGTTTCGACCGCATAGGGGTTGAAGCCCGCCTCGTCGAACGACTTCTTGTAGAAGGGGACGTTCTCATAGCAATCGACCACGGTTTTCTTGATGCCCTCGAGTTGGATCCGCTCGATCTGGTCGTGGGGCATGTGCAGCACGTCCGTCTGTGCTCCCATACGCTCACCTTTCCTTCGCGCTTCGCGGGACCGGCGGTCCCGTTCGTTGGCATCCAGCCTACGCCGATGGCGGTAGCGGTGCGAGAGACACGCGGCTACTCTACCGAAATTCGAGTGTGGGAACTGGTATTCTCTTTTCAGTTCGTGAAAGGAGCGGAAGATGACGCTCAGCAAGGAAGCCCTGGGGCGCTACCTGTCCCAGCTGCGCCGAGATGCCGGCCTCGCCCAGCGCGAATGCGCCCAGGCGCTCGGCGTGAGCGATCGGGCCGTGTCGAAATGGGAGACGGGGTCGGCCTTCCCCGGCATGGAAACCCTCGTGCGCCTGGCCGACCTCTACCGGGTTCCGCTCGCCGACCTCTTCGCCCAGGCCGAAGGCGCCCGCCGCCCGCGCCACGTGGCGGCAGCCGGCCTCGACCGCGATGCGGCCGCGCGCGCCCTGCCCGCCCTCGCCCGCGCCCTTCTGCTGAAGGGCTTCGACGTCGCCGTAGTGGCCCCGCGCGACGACGACCCCTGGCCCGGCGACTGCGGTCCGGATGCCGCGCAGGCCGCCGTCGCCTGCAGCCTCGAGCTCGCCCGCGAAGCCGCGGCCGCTACCGGCCTCGACCCCGAGCGCGGCATCGTCCTGTGCTCAGCGGGCGCGGCCGAAGCCGCCGTGGGCCGGCCCCGCCTCGAGGCCGAGCGCCTCTTTGCCGATGCCGGCACCGACCCCGCCGGCGCCGCCGGCCGCTACGACCTCGTCGTCCTGTTCGAGCACACAGGCGATGACAAGGCCGCTGCGCGCGCCGCCGCCTGGCGGGCGGCCGGGCGCCTCGTGCCCGTCGACGCCGACGTGCCCGGCGCCGTCGATGTCGCCTGCCGGGCCCTTCTTTCCGCCCTCGACGCCGGTGCCCCCTTCGCCGCCCCGCGCACCCTGCTCGTACGCCGCGCCTCGCGCTTGGCCCTCGACGCCCTGCCCGGCGTCCGCTTGTCCGCCGTGGAAACGACCTTCGTGCGCACGCCCGCAGAGGGCGCCAGCCAGCTCGACGCCGTCACGGGTGCCGGCCGCGCCGTCTACCTGGCCGACGGCGCGCCCATCTCCCCCGACCGCTTCCGCTGGATGAGCGCCTGGGCAGACCCCGCCTTCGCCCGCGTGCGCGCCGACCGCTGGTCCCTGTACGGCGACGACGCCTGCCTTCAGATCGACCGGTTCGCCTTCATGCCCTATACCGACCTCGTGCGCGTCCACGTCCCCGAAGGCGCCCCCGTCCGCCTGCCCCGCGGCATCGAGCTCGTGCGCGACGTCACGGAAAGCCCACGTTTCAGCATGCCCACCCTCGCGCGCGACCGGGCCCTCGGACGCCTCTAACCGGTCAATTTCGGCCGCGTGTCCGGATGCGCGCGAAGCCCTCCGCGCACGGCCCGCTGCATGTGCCGCTGCGCTTTTGCGCCTTTCGTGCATGGCGCCCCGCAGATATGCGCGCCCGCTGCATCGAGAGGCGCGCAACCTCACGGGCCCTTCTGCGAAGATTCGGCAGACGCGCACGTCGGAAGGGGCGCGCATGCGCTACACTTGCCGCAACTTAACGCCGCACCCCAGGGGGGGGAACCATGGACCAGGAAGCCATTGCCGCAAGCACCGCCCTGCTCGATTTCATCGCCCAGAGCCCGACCGCCTTCCACACGGTAGCCACGTTGCGCCGCGCGCTCGACGAGGCGGGATTCGACTACCTGCCCGAAGAAGCCGAATGGAACGTCGAGCCCGGCGGCTCTTACTACACGGTGCGCAACGGGTCGAGCTTGGTGGCCTTCAAAATCGGCCGCGAGGTCTTCCCCCACACGATGAGCTTCCGCATAGCCGCCGCCCACAGCGACGCGCCGGCCTTCAAGCTGAAGGCCAACCCCGTCCTCGAAGGCCCCGACGGCTACCTGCGCTTGAACGTGGAAGCCTACGGCGGCACGATCGACGCGAGCTGGTTCGACCGCCCGCTCACGATCGCCGGCCGCGTGCTCGTCAAAGGCGACGAGGGCATCGAGAGCCGGCTCGCGTTCATCGACCGCGACCTGCTCGTAATCCCTCACGTTGCCATTCATATGGACCGGTCGGTGAACACGGGCTTTTCGCCCAACCGCCAGGTCGACCTGTGCCCCCTCTTTTCGGCGGGCGCGCTTTCGGCGCAAGATTTCGACCGCATGGTCGCCGAAGCCGCCGGCGCCGCCGCCGAAGACGTCGTCGCGCGCGAGCTCTTCCTGGTCAGCCGCACACCGGGCAGCGTGTGGGGCCAGGGCGGCGAGTTCGTGTCGGCCGGGCACCTCGACGACCTGCAGTGCGTCTTCGCGGCCGAGCAGGCCTTCCTGGCAAGCGATAACGACGACGCGGTAGACGTGCTCGCCGTCTTCGACAACGAAGAGGTGGGATCGAACACCAAGCAGGGCGCGCTTTCGACTCTGCTCGCCGACGTGCTCGCCCGCGTCAACGACAAGCTCGACGGCTCGAAGGAGAACCTGCATCAGGCGATCGCCCGGTCCTTCCTTGTGAGCTGCGACAACGCCCATGCCGTGCACCCCAACCATCCCGAGTTTTCCGACGAGGGCAACCGCGTCCTGCTCAACCGCGGCGTGGTGGTCAAGGAAGCCGCCAACCAGAAGTACACCACCGACGCCTTCAGCCGCGCCGTCTTCGAAGAGATCTGCGCGCGGGCCCAGGTGCCCGTGCAGCGCTTTGCCAACCGCAGCGACAAGGCGGGCGGGTCGACCTTGGGCAACCTGTCGAACATACAGGTGAGCCTGCACGCCGTCGACATGGGCCTGCCCCAGCTCGCCATGCATTCGGCTTGGGAGACCGCCGGCGCCGCCGATACGGCCTGGGGCATCAAGGCGCTTGGGGCCTTCTACCGCATCCCGCTTGCCATCGAAGGGGCCGACCGCGCGAAGATCGGGGAGCTCTAGCGTGAGCGCCGCGGCCGACGCGCGCCCCACCTGGGAGGACGCGACCCTGCCCCGCTGCTCCTGGCTGAAGTTGGGCAACCCCGCCTACGTGCGCTACCACGATGAGGAATGGTGCCAGCCCCACCATGACGACGGCTACCTCTACGAGATGTTCGTGCTCGAGCTCTTCCAGGCCGGGCTTTCCTGGGAGACCATCCTGAACAAGCGGGAGGCCTTCCGCGCCGCCTACGCGGGCTTCAACGTCGACGCGGTCGCCGGCTGGGGCCCGGCCGAGGTCGAAGCGCTCATGCAGGCGCCGGGCATCGTGCACCATCGGCGCAAGATCGAGGCGAGCATCGGCAACGCCCGGGTCTTCAAGGCCATTCAGCAAGAGTCCGGCAGCTTCGACGCCTACCTGTGGGGCTTCGTGGACGGAGCGCCCCTGCGGTGCGCGCCCAACATGACGCGCAACGAGGTTTCGGACGCGCTTGCCGCCGACCTCAAGCGGCGCGGGGTCGCCTTCGCGGGAAGCGTGACGATGTTCTCCTACCTGCAGGCCGCAGGCGCAGTGAACTCCCACGACCCCGGCTGCTTCTGCGCCTAGCCTTCGGCCGCGTGCAGGACGTCGGTGAGCCGATGGACGGCGCGGGCCGTGGCGCCCCACAGAAGCGGGTCGGTCCCCCGGTAGAAGGGCAAATCGAACCGGCGGCGCAGACGGCCGCCGTCTTGGGCGTGCGGCACCAGGTCGAAGGGGAAATCGGCCGGCGGGTCTTCCACCAGGTGGGAATCGTGCAGTTCGGGCTCGTGGGCCATGAACCAGGCGAGCGGCACGGTGAAAGTGCGCTCGACCTCGTCGGGCGAGCAGGTGCCCGTGTACCCGGAAAGAAACCCCACGTAGGCGAAGAGCGGCAGGCCGGCCGGACCCATGAGCATCCCCAGGCTGCCTGCGATCTCGATCTGCTCGGGCGCGACGAGGAGCTCCTCGCAGGTTTCGCGCACGGCCGCCTCGCGCGGGCCTTCGGGCAGTTCGACCTTGCCGCCCGGGCAGCAGACCTCGCCCGGCTGGGTGCGCAGGCGCGAAGAACGCACCTCGAAGAGGATCTCGAGCCCGTCGGGGCCTTCCACAAGCGGGATGAGGATGGCGGCCCCGGCGCGGGGGTCGGGCAGGCGCGCGAGCCCCGCTTCGAAGGCGCTTTCGAATGCGCGTCGATCTTGATTCATGACGTCCCTTTCTTCGGGTGCGGCAGGGTGTGACACGCGACACGGGGACGGAGGTTGTTGTCGCGCTGAGAGCGTGACAACAACCTCCGTCCCCGTGTCGCGAGGGGCAGGCGCAAGCCCGCCCCTCGTGAGCTATCTTGACGTGATTACAGGTCGAGCTTCTTGATGCGCTCGATGGCTTCCTTGGTCGCGTCGGCGTCGCCGAATGCCGTGAGGCGGATGTAGCCTTCGCCCGACGGGCCGAAGCCCGCGCCCGGGGTCGTGATGATGTTGGCTTTGGTGAGCAGCTTGTCGAAGAACTCCCACGAGCCCATGCCTTCGGGCGTCTTGCACCAGACGTAGGGGCTGTTGACCGCGCCGTAGACGGTGAAGCCGGCCGCTTCGAGGCCTTCCTTGATCACGCGGGCGTTGGCGCGGTAGTAGTCGAGCGTCTCTTCGATCTGCTTGTCGCCTTCGGGCGTGTAGACCGCCTCGGCGCCGCGCTCGATGATGTAGGACGCGCCGTTGAACTTGGTCGTCTGGCGACGCAGCCACATGGCGTTGAGGCTCTGGCCCTGACGCACGAGCTCCTTGGGCACCACGGTGTAGCCGCAACGGGCGCCCGTGAAGCCGGCGGTCTTGCTGAAGGAGCGGAACTCGATCGCGCAGGTCTTGGCGCCTTCGATTTCGAAGATGGAATGCGGGATGCCCTCTTCGGTGATGAAGCGCTCGTAGGCGGCGTCGAACATGATGATCGAATCATGCGCGTTGGCGTAGTCGACCCAGGCCTTCAACTGGTCGCGGTTGAGCACCGTGCCCGTGGGGTTGTTGGGCGAGCAGAGGTAGATGACGTCGACCGTTTCGTCGGGGATGGCCGGGCAGAAGCCGTTTTCGGCCGTGGTGGGCATGTAGTGGATGTTCGACCACTCTTCCTTTTCGGCGTCGTAGTCGCCCGCGCGGCCGGCCATGGCGTTGGTGTCGACGTAGACCGGGTAGACCGGGTCGCATACGGCGATTTTGTTGTCGACCGACAGGATGTCGCCGATGTTGCCGCAGTCGCTCTTGGCGCCGTCGGACACGAAGACCTCGTCGGGAGAGATATCGACGCCGCGGGCCTTGAAGTCGTGCTCGACGATCGCGTTGCGCAGGAAGTCGTAGCCCTGTTCGGGGCCGTAGCCGTGGAAGCCTTCCACGGTGGACATGTCGTCGACGGCCTTGTGCATGGCCTCGATCACCACGGGGGCGAGCGGGCGGGTCACGTCGCCGATGCCCATCTTGATCATCTTTGCTTCGGGGTGTTCGGCCGCGTACTTCGCGCTGCGGCGACCGATTTCCGCGAAGAGGTAGCTGCCGGGAAGTTTCTGATAGTTTTCGTTGACTTTGGCCACTTGAATCCGCCTTTCAGCTGTGCGTATGCCCTTGTCGTTACTCGTGGCTTTACAGGATAGCGCACCCGTTGGCGCCGCAGCGGTTGTATGCTGAAACGCACGCGAATGTAACATCGGATGTCGGCGGGGCTCCTTGCGCGCTGGGCCCCGCACGCTCGCCGCCCTGCCCAGGGCCGTGCCGCCGTCGAAGCGCCCCCGAAGGACCCGCATGCTCAGCCTGCTGCTCGCACAAAAGATATTCTCCCTGTTCATCATGATCGCCATGGGCTTCGCGCTCGTGAAATCGGGCGTGGTGAAGGCGCGCGACAGCTGGGGCATTTCCAACGTGGTGCTCTACATCGTGTCGCCCTGCTGCATCATCGCGGCCTTCCAGGTCGAGCTTACCGACGAGGTGCGCACGGGCTTCCTGCTCGCGCTGGGCGCGTCCGTCGTCATTCAGCTGGGCTACCTCGCCCTTTCGTGGCTGGCGGGCCGCACGCTCGCCTTCGACGCGGCGGAAAAGGCCTCGGCCGCCTATCCCAACGCCGGCAACCTGATCATCCCTTTGGTGGCCGGGCTCTTCGGGCAGGATTGGGTCATCTACTGCACGGCGTTCATGGCCTTCCAGACCATGCTCCTGTGGAGCCACGCGCGCAGCCTGCTCATGGGGGCGGGCGGCGTCGACTGGCGCAAGATCGCAACCAACGTGAACATGGTGGCCATCGCCTGCGGGCTCGTGCTCTTCTTCACCGGCCTGCGCTTCCCTGCCCCGGTGGCCGACGCGATTTCGGGCATAGGGCAGATGATCGGGCCGCTGTCGATGCTGATCATCGGCATGGTCATGGGCAGCATGGATTTCAAGACGCTTACGGCCTTCAAGCGCCTGCCGCTCGTGGTGGCGGCCCGCCTGGTGGTCTTCCCGCTCGTCGCGCTCGCCTTCCTGAAGTTTTCGGGCTTCACCGGCCTGTCGCCCATCGGCGGGCAGATTGCCGTCATCGTGCTTCTGGCAGCGTCGGCCCCGTCGGCGTCGACGATCAGCCAGATGGCGCAGATCTACCACCGCGACGCCAAGTACGCCAACGCGATCAACGTGACGTCGATCCTGCTCTGCATCGTGACAATGCCCCTGATCGTGGCCCTGTTCCAGCTGTAGGGCGGCGGAGAGGCGCCGAAACAACGCACACTATCGACCGATTTTCAGCGATTTCGGCAACAATCGCACGATATTGCACGTTATTCACGAGCACGGCCGCCCATGGAGGATGCGACCCTAACGCAAAACGGGGACCAGGCCGCCCGGCCCGGTCCCCCGCCGATCGCATCGATGAAGCGCCCTCGGTAAGCTAGAGCCCCAGCTCGTCGGCCACGGCGGCCGCGCACTCAAGGCCGTCGGCGATCGAGCTCGACACGAGGGTCGACCCCGTGCGGCAGTCGCCCGCAACGAAGACGGGCACGCTCGCCGCCGCCGTACGGTAACCCTGCTCCACCGGCAGAGACCGCTCGCCCACGCTCACGCCGAAGGCGTCGAGCAGGGGCCGTTCGGGCCCCGTGAAGCCCTTGGCGATCAGCACGAGTTGCGCGGGAATCTCGCGCTCGGTGCCCTCCACGCGATGGCCGCCGCCTTCGTAGGAAAGGTCCTGCACGCGCACCCCGGCCACGGCGCCCTCGCCCGCAAAGCCGATCGTGTCGGTGCTCCACACGCGCGGATCGGCGCCGAACTCGTCTTCGGCTTCCACCTGGCCGTAGCCCTGGGTGTAGACCGGTCGGTTGCCCGGCCACACGGCGAACACGTTGACCGTGTCGGCCGGACGCTCGGCGCGGATGACCTGGGTCACGCTCGCAGCGCCCTGGCGCAGGGCCGTCGCGATGCAGTCGACGCCCGTGTCGCCGCCGCCGATGACCACGACGTCCTTGCCCGCAGCGGTAATCGCCGGTGCTCCCCCGTCGATGAGGGCCCGCGTCGCGCCCTCGAGGTAGTCGAGGGCGAATTCCACACCCGCGAGGTCGGCGCCCGGCACATCGACGCGGCGGGCCGCCCCGGCGCCGCTCGCGATGACCACGGCCGCCGACGCCTGCTGGATCTCGGCCGCGCGGGCCGCGGCGTCGGTCGACGTCTTGAAGACGATTCCGCTCTCTTCCATGAGCGTGATGCGGCGTTCCACCACGCCCTTGTCGAGCTTCATGTTGGGGATGCCGTACATGAGCAGGCCGCCGGCACGGTCGGCGCGCTCGATCACCTGCACGCGGGCGCCCAGCCGGGCGAGCTCCCAAGCGACGGCCAAACCCGCCGGCCCCGACCCGATCACGCTCACGAGCGGCGCCTGCGGGCGCGGCGCGGGCAGCGGCTTCACCAGATCGTGGGCCCAAGCGTAATCGCTCACGGCGCGCTCGTTGTCGTGGATGGTCACCGGCTCTTCGTGCAAACCCAGGTTGCAGGCCACCTCGCAGGGGGCCGGGCACACGCGCCCGGTGAATTCGGGGAAGGGGTTGGTCAGCGACAGGCGCTCGTAGGCGTCCTTCAGGCGCCCGCGGTAGAGCAGGTCGTTCACTTCCGGCAGGCAGTTGTGCAGCGGGCAGCCCGTGGGGCGCCGCTCGCCGGTGAAGACCATGCCGGTCTGGCAGAAGGCCACGCCGCAGGCCATGCACCGGCTCGCCTGGGCCTCCTGCGCATCGAGTGGCAGGGGCACGACGAACTCGTCGAAGTCGGCGACCGATTCGGCGCTCGGACGCACGGCATGGTCGACGCGGTCAAGGTTCAGGTACGCTCCCGGTTTGCCCATCCTACTCACCTTTCCTCATGGTCTCGAAGGCGATTTCCACCGCTTCTTCGTGCGACTTGCCCGCAGCTTCGGCCTGGGCCGTGAGCTTGAGCGCGCGCTCGTATTCGTCGGGCAGGACCTTCACGAAGTTCTGCGCCACGTCTTGGAACCGGTAGAGCATCATGATGCCCAAGGGGCTCTTCGTGCGCTGCACGTGCTCTTCGATGAGCGCGTGGATCTCTTCGATTTCCTCGTCGCTCGGCTGGCACAGATGCACCATGTCGAGGTTGCAGCGCTCTTCGAGCGTGCCCTCGGCGTCGTAGACGAAGGCCACGCCGCCGCTCATGCCGGCCGCGAAGTTCAAGCCGACCTCGCCCAGCACGAGCACCGTGCCGCCCGTCATGTACTCGCAGCCGTTGTTGCCGCAGCCTTCCACCACCAGCGTCGCGCCCGAGTTGCGCACGCCGAAGCGCTGGCCGGCCAGGCCGTTCACGAAGCCCTTGCCGCTCGTGGCGCCGTAGAAGGCCACGTTGCCGATTGAGATGTTCTCTTCGGGACGGTAGGTGGCGTTCTTGAAGGGGTGCACCGAAAGCACGCCGCCCGAAAGGCCCTTGCCGAAGTAGTCGTTGGCCTCGCCCGAAATCGTCATCTCGATGCCGCGCGGCAGGAAGGCGCCGAAGCTCATGCCGCCCGACCCGATGCAGTCGATCGCGATCGAGCCGTCGGGCAGGCCCTCGCGGTGCTCGCTCGTCACCTTGCTGCCGAGCATCGTGCCCACGCAGCGGTTGACATTGGAGATGTAGGCCTTGAAGCGCTGGGGCTCGAGGCGGGCGCGGCCGCGCGCCGTGTAGGGGATGAACAGGGTCGCGTCGAGCGTCTTGGGCAGGGTGTTTTCCGGTTCCGCTTCGGGCAGCCAATGGCGGCAGCTCGCCCAGGGTATGTCCTTGCCGAATTCGGCGCGAGCCTCGAAGAGCACCTGCGACAGGTCGACGAGCTGGGCCTTCCAGCTGGAGGGCTCGACCGTCTGCTTCAGGCACTCGGGATGGCCCACCATCTCCTCGATCGTGCGGAAGCCCAGGCGCGCCATGATCCGGCGCATCTGCTCGGCCACGAAGAGCATGTAGTTGACCACGTATTCGGGCTTGCCGCAGAAGTGCCCGCGCAGGTGGCAGTTCTGCGTGGCCACGCCCACCGGGCAGGTATCCTGCTGGCAGTCGCGCTGCATGAGGCATCCCATCGCGATCAGGGGCATCGTGGCGAAACCGAACTCCTCGGCGCCCAGCAGGCAGGCGATCGCGGCGTCGCGGCCGTCCATGAGCTTGCCGTCGGCCTCGAGCTTCACGCGGCTGCGCAGGCCGTTCTGCAGCAGGGTCTGCTGGGTTTCGGCCAGACCCAGCTCAAGCGGCAGGCCGGCATGGTAGATGGAATCGCGCGGGGCCGCGCCCGTGCCGCCGTTGGCGCCCGAGATGAGGATCTTGTGCGCGCCGCCCTTGGCCACGCCGGTGGCGATCGTGCCCACGCCGGCTTCGCTCACGAGCTTGACCGAGATGTCGGCCGCGGGGTTGGCGTTCTTCATGTCGAAGATGAGTTCGGCCAAGTCTTCAATCGAATAGATGTCGTGGTGCGGCGGCGGCGAGATCAGGCCCACGCCCGGGGTCGAGCGGCGGGTGCGCGCGATCCAGGGATAGACCTTCTTGCCGGGCAGGTGGCCGCCCTCGCCGGGCTTGGCGCCCTGGGCGAGCTTGATCTGGATCTCCTTGGCGCTCATCAGGTAGCGGCTCGTCACGCCGAAGCGGCCCGAGGCGATCTGCTTGATGGCCGAAAGCTTGCTGTCGCCGTTGGGCAGCGTGACCTCGCGGGCCGGGTCTTCCCCGCCCTCGCCGGTGTTCGAGCGGCCGCCCAGGCGGTTCATCGCGATGGCCAGGCACTCGTGCGCTTCCTGGGAGATCGAGCCGTAGGACATGGCGCCGGTCTTGAAGCGCTTGACGATCTCGCTGGCCGGTTCGACCTCGTCGAGCGGGATGCCCGCCTTGGGGAAGTCGAAATCGAGCAGGTCGCGCAGGGTGACGGTGCGGCCCGCCGGATGCACGGCGGCGCTGTAGGCGTCGAAGAGGTCGGCGTCGCCCTCGCGCACGGCGCGCTGCAGCAAGTTGACGACCATGGGGTTGATCAGGTGGTCTTCGCCGTCGATAGGACGCCAGTTGGTGATGCCCGAAGAGCGCAGCTGGTCGGGTGCCGGCGTCCTGTCGAGCGCGAGCGCCGCGTCGTAGCGCTCGTCGCACTCGCGCTGCACGTCGTCGATCTCGAGGCCGCCCACGCGGCTCACCGTGCCGGCGAAGTGCTCGTCGACCAGGTCTTCGCCCAAGCCCACGGCCTCGAAGACCTGGGCCGAATGGTAGCCCTGCATCGTGGAGATGCCCATCTTCGACATGATCGACACGATTCCGCTCGTCACGGCCTTGTTGTAGTTGGCGATGCCCGTTTCAGCGTCGACCGAAAGCGTGCCCGCCTCCGCCATGGCGCGAATGGTGTCGTGGGCCATGTAGGGGTAGATGCCCGACGCCGAATAGCCCACGAGCGTGGCGAAATCGTGCGCCGAAACCGCGTCGCCCGCCTCGACGATGATGTCGGTGCTCGTGCGCATGCCCTTGCGCAGCAGGTGGTTGTGGATGCTCGACACGGCGAGCAGCGATGGCACGGGCACTTCGCCCGCGGCCGCGCGGTCGGACACGACCAGGATGTTGGCCCCGTCGCGCACGGCGCGCTCGGCTTCGCTGCGCAGGCGCGTGAGGGCGTGCTCGAGCGCACGCGGGCCGCCGTCGCGGTCGTAGACGGCGCGCACGGCCACCGCCTTGAAGCCCTGGCGGTCGACGTGGGCAAGCGATTCGAACCCGCGTTTATCGAGGATGGGCGTGTCGAGTTTGATCAGGCGGCAGTTGGAATGGGCGTCTTCCAAAACGTTGCCGTGGTTGCCCACGTAGAGCAGCGTCGAGGTGATGAATGACTCGCGCAAGGCGTCGATCGGCGGGTTCGTGACCTGGGCGAACTTCTGGTTGAAGTAGTCGAAGAAGCGGCGCGGGTGGCTCGAGAGCACGGCGAGCGGCACGTCGGCGCCCATCGAGGCGAGCGGGTTCTTGCCCTGCTGGGCCATGGGGACGATGGCCTCTTCCACGTCGTCGTAGAAGTAGCCGTGCACGGCCTGGCGGCGCGTGAGCGTCTCGTGGGCGTCGGGCGCGGGCTCTTCGGCCTCGCGAGCCGTGTCTTCCACGTCGGCCAGGGTGAGCATGTTCTGGGTGATCCACTCGCGGTAGGGCTTTTCGTTGGCGAAGGCGTCCTTGATCTCGTCGTCGAACAGGACGCGGTCCTTGGCCGGATCGACCAACAGCATCTGGCCGGGGCCCAGGCTCCCCGACACCAGAATCGTGGCCGGGTCGACGTCGAGCACGCCCACCTCGCTCGAAAGGAGCAGGCGGTCGTCGCTCGTGATGTAGTAGCGGGCCGGGCGCAGGCCGTTGCGGTCGAGCACGGCGCCGGTCACGCGGCCGTCGGAAAAGGCGATCGCCGCCGGGCCGTCCCAGGCCTCCTGCACCATCGACTGGTAGGCGTCCCAGGCGCGACGGCGCGGGGGCAGAGCCTCGTTGTGGTCCCAGGGTTCGGGAAGGACCATCGAAATCGCGCGCGGCAGGCTGCGGCCGTTCATGACGAGGAACTCGAGCACGTTGTCGAGCATGGCCGAGTCGGAGCCTTCGCGGTCGATCACGGGCAGGACGTCGGCCAGGTGGTCCTGCATGACCGGCGAATAGAGGCGCGGCTCGCGGGCGCGCACCCAGTTGACGTTGCCGCGCAGGGTGTTGATCTCGCCGTTATGGACGATGTAGCGATTGGGGTGGGCGCGTTCCCACGAGGGGGTCGTGTTGGTGGAGTAGCGCGAGTGCACCAGGGCGAGGGCCGTTTCGGTCGAAGCGTCGTCGAGGTCGCGGAAGAAGCCGCGCATCTGGGTGGCCACGAGCATGCCCTTGTAGACGATCGTGCGGGAGCTCATCGAGCAGATGTAGAAGATCTTGTGCGCGAGCTCGGGGGCCGCGTGGCCCGCCTTTTCGATCGAGCGGCGGCACACGTAGAGGGCGCGTTCGAAATCCATGCCCGCCGGCACCCCTTCGGGACGGCCGATGAAGGCCTGCTTCATCGTGGGCATGCATTCGAGCGCCGTGGCGCCCAAGCCGTGGGTATCGACCGGCACGTCGCGCCAGAAGAGCAGCGGGATGCCCGCATGGGCGCAGCCTTCTTCGAAGATGCGCATGCCGGCTTCCACGCCTTCGTCGTCTTGAGGGAGAAAGAGCATGGCCACGCCGTAGTCGCCTTCCGCGGGGAGCAGGTGACCGTAGCACTGGGCCTCCCTGCGGAAGAAGCGATGCGGTATTTGGAAGAGGATACCGGCACCGTCGCCGGTGTTCTTTTCCAAACCCGCACCGCCGCGGTGCTCGAGGTTGATGAGCGCCGAAAGCGCGTCGTCGAGCAGCTGGTGCGAGCGCTCGCCCGAAAGATGCACGAGCGCGGCGATGCCGCAGGCATCGTGTTCGAATTCGGGGCGCCACAAACCGCGAGCGCGCTGCTCGCCGGCATCCTGTTGCGTGATTGCGTCTGCCATTCCGTTCCTCCCAATCTAGCCAAAACGGGCCGGGCGCATCGAACCGATTGGGGAAGCCCGATGTGCCCGGCCCATCCAACCGGCGCCGCATCGAGTGCGCGAGCGCCAGGTTGATGGCTAGACTACGGCGCGCGCACGTCTGTTTCGTTACGCGCATGTTTCAGGCAGGTTAAACGTGACAACGCTGACAACGGGGGCGCGTGATGTTGTCACAACAGAATGTGACAACATCACGCGCCCCTGTTGTCACCCGCCACCGTCGCGCGAGCGCGAGAGAATCACCCGCCCGCATCGTCACGGCCACGTTCTGTCAACTCGTTGCAACACCACTCGAATTTTCTCTTGTGCGTTATTCTCTGTTGAGTATAATAGCAATCAGTTCGAGGATCCTCTCCAAGCCAACTCGAATGCGAAAAAGGGCACTTCCCCCTTCTTCCACTTCCCTACCCGAAAGAGTGCCGTCGTCCCGGTGCTCTTTCACCTTATTAGGGGCCCCTTTATTCCCCGAACACGCCCCACACGCAAAGAAGGCGCCGGAGCTGGATGCCCCAACGCCTTCCGCAGCATATGCGCGCGTGCGCTACATGATCTTGACGACCCAGCCTTCGGGGCCTTCGATTTCGCCGTCCTGGATGGAGGTGAGCGTCTCGCGCAGCTTCTTCATCACGGGGCCCACATGCTCCATGCCGCTTGCGAACACGATCTTCTCGTCGCCGTTGTCCACTTCGCCCACCGGCGAGATGACGGCGGCCGTGCCGCACATGCCGCACTCGGTGAATTCGCCGTCTTCGACTTCCTGGAACTTCACCGGGCGCTCGACGACCTTCATGCCGAGCATCTTGGTCGCCACGTCCACGAGCGAGCGACGGGTGATCGACGGCAGGATCGAATCGGTGAAGGACTTCGGCACGACCAGATCGCCGGCCTTGTCGACGAACAGGAAGTTGGCGCCGCCGGCCTCTTCCACGTAGGTGCGGGTCTGCGGGTCGAGGTACATGTTGTCGGCGTAGCCCTGCTCGTGCGCCTCGACGCCTGCCTTCAGGCTCATGGCGTAGTTCAGGCCGGCCTTGATGTTGCCGGTACCGTGCGGCGCCGCGCGGTCGTATTCGGAGATGCGCACCTTGACCGGCTTCACGCCGCCCGAATAGTAGGGGCCCACCGGGGTGACGAGGATGCGGAACTGGTACTCGTCGGCCGGCTTCACGCCGATCACGTTGCCCGTGGCGAACATGAGCGGGCGCACGTAGAGCGTGGCGCCCGAGCCGAAGGGCGGCACCCAAGCCGCGTTGGCCTTGACGACCTGCTTCACGGCGTCGACGAACTTGTCGCGCGGGAAGGAGGGCATGACCAGGCGGGCAGCCGAATCGTACATGCGGTCGGCGTTGAGGTCGGGACGGAAGCAGACGATGTCGCCGCTTTTGGTGGTGTAGGCCTTCAGGCCTTCGAAGACCTCCTGGCAGTAGTGCAGGATGCCGGAGCATTCGGAAAGCGTGACCGTGTGGTCGGTCGTGAGCCCGCCTTCTTCCCAAGCGCCGTTCTTGTAGTTGCACACGTAGCTGTAGTCGGTAGGCTGATAGGCGAAGCCGAGGCTGCCCCAGTCGATGTCCTTCTTTTCCACGATGTCATCTCCTGAAGGTGGGGTCCAATTCGTAGGGGTATCGTAGCACTATAGCCGACTGGAGTACAAAAGACCGCGGAAAACAATGGAAGCGAACGGGCGCGCCGCGCGGGCGGCTGACAACGGGGGCGCGTGATGTTGTCACAACAGAATGTGACAACATCACGCGCCCCCGTTGTCACCGTTGCCATGTCCCGCAAAAATAGGGCGCCCTCCCCCAGGAAGGCGCCCATCAAACGACAGTGTGCACAGCCCTATTCGCGATGCGCGAGTTCCTTGAGCTGTCCGTTGGCCAAATGGAAGAGGGTCCAGCCGTTCAGCTGTTCGGCACCGAGCACGTAGTAAAGGCCGCTCGTGCGCGTGTTCCAGTCGAGGCTGCGCCATTCGACCCAGCCGTAGCCGCGCTCTTCGGCGATGCGCGCCGCCTCGGCGAAGAGCCGGCGGCCCAAGCCGTGGTTGCGATGTTCTTCGTCGACGTAGACGCAGGCAAGATCGAGGCCCGGGGTGCCGTCTAAGGGGTTGAAACGAGGAGAGTACACCACCACGCCCACATCGACGCCATCTACCTGCTCGAAGACGGCTTCCGCCGCGCCGCGCTCGAACATCCAGGTGCGGACGCTCTCTTCGGTCGCCGTGAACTCGTCCTCTATCTTGTTGAACGCGGCGAAGGCGCGCAGATATGACACGACCTCTGCCGCGTCGTCGGCCGTCGCCTTCCTGAACGTGATTTCCATCGTATGCCTCCTAACTGCCACTCCCACTGTACGAAAAGGCTGCTGAAAAAACTAAATGAAATAATCTATAGGTTCGATAGACAAAGCAGCAAGATGTCCAACTGCTGCTCCGCCCGGGCACGCATACGTAAAATGCCCGGCGCACCAAAGCCCCGGGCATTCCGTTCCGTATAGTACGCGTGCGCTAGCCGCGGCGCTCTTTGATCTCTGCGGTGATGTCGGCGATGAAGTCGTCGAGGTCGCGCTGGACCGTTTCGTTCGAACGGTCGCGCACCGAAATGTTGCCCGCTTCCTCTTCCTGCTCGCCCAAGATCAGCATGTAGGGCACGCGGTCGATGCTGCGCGCCTCGCGGATCTTGTAGCCAATCTTCTCGTCGCGCATGTCGACCTTCACGCGCACGCCGGCGTCGCGCAGCTTCTGGGCGACGGCCTGCGAATAGTCGCGGTGCTTTTCGGACACGGGCAGCACCTTGACCTGGCAGGGCGACAGCCACGTGGGGAACTTGCCCGCGTACTGTTCGGTGAGCATGCCGATGAAGCGCTCGAAGCTGCCGAAGCCCGCGCGATGGATCATGATCGGCTGCTTCTTCGAACCGTCGGCGTCGGTGTATTCCAGCTGGAAGTTATGCGGCAGCTGGAAGTCGAGCTGGATCGTGCCGCACTGCCAGGTGCGGCCCAGGCAGTCCTGCAGGTGGAAGTCGATCTTGGGGCCGTAGAAGGCGCCGTCGCCTTCGTTGATCGTGTAGTCGACGCCCATCGATTCGAGCGCGGCCGCAAGGCCCGCCTCGGCGCGCTCCCAGTCCTCGTCGGAGCCCATCGAGTCTTCGGGGCGCGTGGACAGCTCGACCTTGTAGGGGAAGCCGAACTGGTGATAGTAGGCCGTGATCAGGTGCGCCGTGTCGGTCACCTGCTCGGTGATCTGGTCGGGGCGGATAAACAGGTGGGCGTCGTCCTGAGTGAAGGCGCGCACGCGGAACAGGCCGTGCAGGGCGCCCTTGAGCTCGTGGCGATGGTCCTTGCCTGCTTCGGCGAGCTTGAGCGGCAGGTCGCGGTAGCTGCGCGGCTTGCTCTTGTAGATCAGGCAGGCGCCCGGGCAGTTCATCGGCTTGATCGCGTAGTCTTCGTCGTCGATCGACGTCGTGTACATGTTGGCCTTGTAGTGGTCCCAGTGGCCGCTCGTCTCCCACAGCTTGCGCGACAGGATGATCGGGGTGTCGACCTGCTCATAGCCGTAGGCGTCCTGCATTTCCATCCAGTACTGCATGAGGGCGTTCTTCAGGCGCATGCCGTTGGGCAACCAGAAGGGGAAGCCCGGGCCGGTGTCGTCCATCATGAACAGTTCCATTTCCTTGCCGATCTTGCGGTGATCGCGCTTTTCGGCTTCCTCGAGCATGCGGAAGTGCTCAGCCATTTCTTCCTTGGTGCGGAAGGCCACGCCGTTGATGCGGGTGAGCATCTTGTTGTTGGCGTCGTTCTTCCAGTAGGCGCCGGACACGGCGGTGAGCTTGAAGGCCTTGAGCGCCTTGGTATAGCAGATGTGCGGGCCCACGCACATGTCGATGTAGTCGCCCTGCTGGTAGAAGGTGATGCGGGCGTCTTCGGGCAGGTCGCCGATGTGCTCGACCTTGTAGGCCTCGCCGCGTTCCTGCATGAGCTTGATGGCTTCTTCGCGCGGAAGCTCGAAGACCGAGAACTTCAGGTTCTCTTTGACGATTTTCTTCATCTCGTCTTCGATGGCGGGGAGGTCGTCTTCCGAAATCTTCGTGTCGCCGAAGTCGATGTCGTAGTAGAACCCGTTTTCAGTGGCGGGGCCGTAGCCGAAATCGGCTTCGGGGTACAGGCGGCTGACCGCCTGGGCCATGATATGCGCGGCCGAATGACGCAGAACGTGCTCTTCTTCCTCTTCAGGGCACACGTCGACGTGACCGTCGTTGTAGAGAATCTTCATTCCAACCTCTTCGCAGAAACGATTGCGGTATCAAACGTTGCCATGCTACCCCGCAAACCGCCGATGCGCCACCGAAATGGCGCATCCTCACGGATTGGACGGAAACGAAGGCGCGCCCCGCCCTGCCGCGGGAGCCGAGCACCCCTCTTCGGTTGGATGAGGCGTGCGACTAGGCGCGCACGATGACCGAAATGCCGTTGGGCACGACGGTGACCTTGGCGTCGGCGCCGGCGAGGGCGCGCGCCTGGTCGAGGGCGGCGGAAAGCGTGGGCGCCCAGGCCATTTTCATCTCCTCGACGGTGGCGCGCATTTCGGGCCGCGTGACGTAGATGACCGGATGGTGCATGAGGATGCGTGCCTGGATCTGCACCTCCCACTGGTCGGGCGCCGTCTCGTTCTGCGGGACGGCGAGAATCTCATCCATGAGCGAGGCGGCGTCGGTGCAGTCGCGCAGAGCCGCATGGAAGCCGTCGCCGCCCGTGCCGTCGGCGCATTCGGCGCAGATGATGATCGGCGCGCCTTCCTTGGCCGTGGCTTCGGCGGCCGTCTGGCTCTTCACGCACTGGTACATGTTCTGGTCGAGCGGGGCGCCGCCGTTGCCGGTGACCACGATGTCGCCGGGAATCGCGGGGACCTCGCAGTAGCCGCGCAAGAATTCGGTGCCGGCCTCGTGCGCGGCGAAGGGGTCGCCGGCGAAGGCGGCCACCGTGCGCTTGTCCTCGTCGATCAC
>Ga0214872_100123_pt1 | contig 40078 bp, 29 predicted proteins | sample Stichaenrichm18X_FD_168614 | JGI IMG/M metagenome (GOLD analysis project Ga0214872, IMG submission 168614) | Xylose enriched microbial communities from anaerobic bioreactor in Madison, Wisconsin, United States - 18X | ecosystem: Engineered > Bioreactor > Anaerobic > Unclassified | place: USA... | reverse complement strand
GTGGTCTGGTATCGTGACGTGAAGCCGAAGAAGTCGCTCGGCTGGAGGACGACGGCGGAGTACAGGAGGGACCTGGGCTACGGCTACACGCTGGCGGCCTAGGTCCGGAAAATCGTCCGGGGTCCCAGATGAGCTGGCAAACCTTCTGGTGAAGTACAGCTTCTACCAGGACAGCCAGGTCACTCAGATTGAGTACGGAACCTGGGAGAAGAACTCCGGTAACGCCAACTACGTGCACGTTGTCTACGTCGATGAGTATGGCAGGAAGCAGGACGCCTACTTCGATTACATCACCGTCGACAAGGACGGCAACGCCCTGATGGACAGAAGCGGACATCAGATGTCCAGTTACTCTGACCCGTCACAGATCAGCGGCATCATGGTGCTGAAGAAGACACCAGTGTATAACTGGTGGGGTAAGCTTACTGGCTTTACGGATGACTGGTGGGGTGCTTCTGATTACAGGAACGCTACGGGCCAAACGCAGAGTGGTTACTTTGGCACAAAGGGTAACTATTACTTCTCCGAGGCTGACTACGAGAGGGGCAAGGACAGCTACTCCCACGACAGGAGTGATCTGACCTCGACGTCGCACTCTGCCAGCGCGGCACAGTCGCAGGCGGATTCCGCGAGTGCCTCGACAAAGGCATCCGAAAGCGCAAGCAGGTCTGCCAGCGGGTCTTTGAGTAACGAGGCAAGCGCGAGTGCATCGGCATCTGCCAGCAGGTCTCAGAGCAGGGATGCCAGCCTGAGCGACTCGAGCAGCGCCTCCGAAAGCGCGATGGAGAGTGCGTCAGTCAGCACCTCGACGAGCGCCTCCGCCAGCACGTCTGCCTCCGAGTCGAGGAGCACGTCACTGGTCGAGTCCGAGAGCGTGTCGGCAAGCGAGAGCGCCTCGGAGTCGGGGTCCGAGAGCGCGTCCGCAAGCACCTCGGCGAGCAAGAGCGCCAGCACCAGCACGTCCACCTCGCGGTCGGCGTCTGCTTCCACATCTAGGTCGGATTCTGCCTCTATCAGCGTGTCCGAGTCCGAGAGCGAGTCGGAGAGCGAGTCGGAGTCCGAGAGCGAGTCGGAGAGCGAGTCCACCTCCGCCTCCGAGTCCGAGTCCGAGTCCGAGAGCGAGTCGATCTCCACCTCTGAGAGCGAGTCCACCTCCGCCTCCGAGTCGGAGTCCGAGTCCACGTCTGAGAGCGAGTCGGAGTCGATCTCCACCTCCGAGTCGGAGTCCGAGAGCACCTCCGAGTCCGAGTCGACTAGCGAGAGCGAGTCCGAGTCCACCTCCGCCTCCGAGTCGGAGTCCGAGTCCACGTCTGTCTCCGAGTCCGAGTCCGCAAGCGAGAGCGAGTCTGAGAGCGAGAGCGCCAGCGCCTCCGAGTCGGAGTCCGTCTCCGCCTCCGAGTCCGAGAGCGAGTCGGAGTCCGAGAGCGAGTCGGAGTCCGAGAGCGAGTCGGAGTCCGAATCGGAGTCCGAGTCCACGTCTGAGAGCGAGTCCGAGTCCACGTCTGAGAGCGAGTCCGAGTCCGAGAGCAGCTCGGAGTCCGAGTCCACCTCGGTCAGCGAGTCCGAGAGCGAGTCGATCTCCACCTCTGAGAGCGAGTCGGAGTCCGAGTCCGAGAGCGAGTCCGAGTCGGAGTCCGAGAGCGAGTCCACCTCCGAGTCGGAGTCCGAGAGCAGCTCGGAGTCCGAGTCCACCTCGGTCAGCGAGTCCGAGAGCGAGTCGATCTCAACCTCTGAGAGCGAGTCCACCTCCGAGTCGGAGTCCGAGTCCGAGAGCACCTCCGAGTCGGAGAGCACCTCCGAGTCCGATTCCGAGTCCGAGAGCACCTCCGAGTCCGAGAGCGAGTCCGAGAGCGTCAGCGTCTCGGAGTCCGAGTCGACCAGCGAGAGCGAGAGCACGTCGGAGTCGGAATCTACCTCCGAGTCGGAGAGCGAGAGCGTCAGCAACTCCGAGTCCGAGAGCACCAGCACCTCCGAGTCGGGGTCCGAGTCCACGTCTGTCTCGGAGTCCGAGTCCGCAAGCGAGAGCGAGTCCGAGAGCGTTAGCGTCTCCGAGTCCGCTTCTGAGTCCGAGTCGGAGTCCGTCTCCACCTCCGAGTCCGAGTCCACGTCTGTCTCCGAGTCCGAGAGCGAGTCCACCTCCGAGTCGGAGTCCGAGTCGATCTCCACCTCCGAGTCCGAGTCGGAGAGCGAGAGCGTCAGCGTCTCCGAGTCCGAGAGCACCTCCGAGTCCGAGTCCACGTCTGAGAGCGAGTCCGAGAGCACCTCCGAGTCCGAGTCCGAGAGCACGAGCGAGAGCGAGTCCGAGTCCACCTCCGAGTCCGAGTCGGAGAGCGAGAGCGTCAGCGTCTCCGAGTCCGAGTCGGAGAGCGAGAGCGTCAGCGTCTCCGAGTCCGAGAGCAGCTCGGAGTCCGAGTCCACGTCGGCCTCCGAGTCCGAGTCCGCTTCTGAGTCGGAGTCGGAGTCCGAGAGCGAGTCCACCTCCGCCTCCGAGTCGGAGTCCGAGTCCACGTCTGAGAGCGAGTCGGAGTCGATCTCCACCTCCGAGTCGGAGTCCGAGAGCACCTCCGAGTCCGAGTCGACTAGCGAGAGCGAGTCCGAGTCCACCTCCGCCTCCGAGTCGGAGTCCGAGTCCACGTCTGTCTCCGAGTCCGAGAGCGAGTCGGAGAGCGAGAGCGCCAGCGCCTCCGAGTCCGAGAGCGAGTCGGAGTCCGAGAGCGAGTCGGAGTCCGAGAGCGAGTCGGAATCCGCTTCGGAGTCCGAGTCGGAGTCCGAGTCCGAGAGCGCCTCCGAGTCCGAGTCCACGTCGGTCTCCGAGTCCGAGTCCACCTCGGTCAGCGAGTCCGAGTCCACCAGCACCTCCGAGTCGGAGTCCGTCTCCACCTCCGAGTCTGAGTCCGGCTCCGAGTCCGAGTCCGCTTCGGAGTCCGAGTCCGAGTCCGAGAGCACGAGCGAGAGCGAGTCCGAGTCCACGTCTGTCTCCGAGTCCGAGAGCGAGTCGATCTCCACCTCCGAGTCGGAGTCCACAAGCGAGAGCGAGTCGGAGTCCGAGAGCGAGTCGGAGAGCGAGTCGATCTCCACCTCCGAGAGCGAGTCCACCTCCGCCTCGGAGTCCGAGTCCACCTCGGTCAGCGAGTCCGAGTCCACCAGCGTCTCCGGGTCCGAGTCGGAGAGCGAGAGCGTCAGCGTCTCCGAGTCCGAGAGCAGCTCGGAGTCCGAGAGCGAGTCGGAATCCGCTTCGGAGTCCGAGTCGGAGTCCGAGTCCACGTCTGAGAGCGTCTCCGAGTCCGAGAGCAGCTCGGAGTCCGAGAGCGAGTCGGAATCCGCTTCGGAGTCCGAGTCGGAGTCCGAGTCCACGTCTGAGAGCGAGTCCGAGTCCGAGAGCAGCTCGGAGTCCGAGTCCACGTCGGTCTCCGAGTCCGAGTCCACGTCGGTCTCCGAGTCCGAGTCCACGTCGGTCTCCGAGTCCGAGTCCACCAGCGTCTCCGGGTCCGAGTCGACCAGCGAGAGCGAGTCTGAGTCGACCAGCGAGTCGGAGAGCGCCTCGACCAGCGAGAGCGAGTCCGAGAGCGCCTCCACCTCGGAGTCCGAGTCCGAGAGCGCCAGCACCTCCGAGTCTGAGTCCAGCTCCGAGTCCGAGTCCGGCTCCGAGTCCGAGTCCGAGAGCACGAGCGAGAGCGAGTCCGAGTCCACGTCTGTCTCCGAGTCCGAGAGCGAGTCGATCTCCACCTCCGAGTCGGAGTCCACAAGCGAGAGCGAGTCGGAGTCGGAGAGCGAGTCGATCTCCACCTCCGAGTCGGAGTCCACAAGCGAGAGCGAGTCGGAGTCGGAGAGCGAGTCGATCTCCACCTCCGAGAGCGAGTCCACCTCCACCTCGGAGTCCGAGTCCACGTCTGTCTCCGAGTCCGAGAGCGAGTCGGAGAGCGAGTCGATCTCCACCTCCGAGAGCGAGTCCACCTCCGCCTCGGAGTCCGAGTCCACCTCGGTCAGCGAGTCCGAGTCCGCCAGCGTCTCCGGGTCCGAGTCGACCAGCGAGAGCGAGTCTGAGTCGACCAGCGAGTCGGAGAGCGCCTCGACCAGCGAGAGCGAGTCCGAGAGCGCCTCCACCTCGGAGTCCGAGTCCGAGAGCGCCTCCGAGTCCGAGTCCACGTCGGTCTCCGAGTCCGAGAGCGCGTCGGAGTCCGGGAGCGCAAGCGCCTCCGGGTCGGACTCCGCTTCCGCCTCTGAGAACGAAAGCAGCTCTGGGTCTGCTTCGGCCAGTGGGTCGACTTCAACCAGCGAGTCCACCAGCACATCTGAGAGTACGTCGGAGTCTGGCAGTGCCAGCACAAGCGAGAGCGGTTCGGCATCCGAGTCTGGGAGCACCTCCGAGTCCAGCAGCGGCAGCGCCTCCAGCTCCGAGTCTGCGAGCGTCTCGGAGTCCGGGAGCGTAAGCGCCTCGAGCTCGCGGTCTGGCTCCGAGAGCGAGTCGGGCAGCACCAGTGGCTCGGGGTCCGAGTCCGCAAGCACGTCCGTCTCCACCTCAGAGTCGGGTAGTGTCTCTGCCAGCTCGTCTATCTTCGGGTCAATGAGCACCTCGGCCAGCTCGTCGGAGTCCGTCTTCGCCAGCCTGTCCGCCAGCTTGACGACTCCCACCGCGACGACCACGACCGCGACGGCACGTCCTGCAGCCCCCACATCCGTCTCCGCCAGCGTCACGGCGGCAGTCGCCGTCGGGACGACTGGTACGGGTACCGTCACTAGCCTCGTGACGTCCGAGTCAGTGGAGACGAGCGCAAGCGTCCTTGGCAGCACAAGCCTCTCGACCTCCGGCGAAGAGAACGAGTCTGCCTCGCAGAGCAGGAGCCAGAGGGGTAGCTCGAGCGACAGCGCCAGTGCCGCAGCGAGCGAGAGCAAGTCTGCGTCTGCCTCCACCGCTGCGTCGGAGTCCGAGTCCGAGAACAGCAACAGCGTCTCGAACAGCATCAGGATGTCGGCGGAGGACGCCTTTAGCGAGAGTTCCAGCAACGCCGCCACGAGCACTCCCGCGGCGGGTGCCAGCGGAACCAGTGCCTCGAGGAGCGCCGCTAATGCCGCGCTTGCGACCTCGGAGCTGGACGAGCTGAACGAGGCGGTGTCCCTGCAGATCAGGCACTAGAGACATGGATTGAAAGACCTGGCCACCTGCCTCGCGTTGGAAGCGGGACGGGTGGCCACAGTGGGCTTCTATGCGGTCGGAGGGGATGACGGTGCACGGGAAGGATTCGTTTCTAATGGACATGCGGCAAACACACGAGCTGCGGAACCGGCTCCTGTTCACGGCCCTCGTGGTGGCTGCCTACATGCTCTGCCGGAGCATCCTTCTGTACGGCGTGGCTGCGGACGAGACGGGCGGCGGCAGCGGAGCACAGTACTTCCTTTCCACGCTGGTCAGCGGCGACAGGTATCGGATGACGGTGATGGCCCTGGGAATCGCCCCCTACCTCAACGCGTCGCTCCTCGTCCAGATTATCTTCGCGTTCCGCAACTCGACCTCGAGGGCCAAGGTCTCGAAGATCCAGAGTGACCGCTGGATGCGCTGGGTCTCCGTCGTCTTCAGCGTTGTCATGGCGATCGTGCAGTCGTATGGGCTCTCGTATCGCCCGGACGCGGGTCCGCTCTGGCTGGTTAGGTCGATCGTGATCCTTGAGATGTTTGGCGGCGCGATGCTGACAAGTCTCATGTGCCTCGAGAACGAGCGGCATGGGGTCGGTGCCTCGATGCCGATCATCCTCCTGAACATCGTGCTCTCGCTCGCCCAGAACATGAGCGCCAACCACTTCTTCGAGTTCCCGGCGATCGCCCTCCTGTGCATGGTGGCGATTGCTGCCACCGCCTACATGGAGAACTCGATGATCAAGGTCCCCCTGCAGAGGGTCTCGATCCATAACGTGCATGCCGACCAGAACTACCTTGCCTACAAGCGCGCCCCCATGGGCATCATGCCGGTCATGTTTGCGTCGTCCGCGTTTCTCCTGCCGTACTACCTCGTCCACATGCTTGATGGCCTGTATCCCGAGAACGCGATGCTTGTTTCCATCAGCGACAACATGGTCCTGACCAGGCCCCTGGGCGTGGCGGTGTACCTCGTCCTGATAGTCGCCCTCGCCGTGCTGTTCTCCTTCCTGATGCTCAATCCGCGGGAGACGGCACACCAGATGCAGCGCAACGGCGACAGCATCGTCGGGATGTACGCGGGCGAGCAGACCAAGCGGTTCCTGACGAGCACCGTGCTTCGGTGGAGCCTGATCAGCGGCGTGCTGCAGGCGTCCTGCATGGCCGCCTCGCTCGTGCTGTCGATGCAGGAGATGATTCCGGCGGCGCTCGCCATGGACCCCACGTCGATGATGATCGTCACCAGCATCGTCTGCAGCCTTGGCCAGGAGATCGCCTCGTACTACCGGTACGACGCGTATCGGTTCTTCATGTAGGGGGGTGACGCAGCGTGCAGTACTTTGTTCCTGCCTGGTATAAGCAGGGTGAGTGGATGGAGAACGAGCAGGCCTGGTATCGCGCCAGGACCGTGACGGAGTTTGACGACACCGTGAAGCAGGTCCAGTTGTTCTTCCGCCGCCACGTGGCCCCGTTCCAGATCGTGCTCCTGGGCTTCTCTCCCAACTTCCGCCACTTCCTCCACCGCCAGGGCGTGTACCACGCGCCTTACTGGTCGTGCTTCGACGCGATGCAGGGAATCTCCTCCCGCTCCATGCGCACGTTCTCGTTCCACGACCTCGCCTGGCCAGACGACGTGGAGTTTGTCTACTCTCCCTTTGCCGTGCTGGCGATGAGAGGGGGCGACAAGTTCGCGCAGGTGGAGTTTGCCGAGGACGGAAACATGTTCCTGGTGGACATGTTCCAGGGCGGGCAGCGCGTCTGCACCAACCTCTACGACGACCGCGGCTTCGTCTCGTGCCAGGTGTCCTACAAGGACGGAGCCCCTGTGCGCAGGCGGTTCTTCGACGAGGGTGGCACCTGGAAGCTTGCGCAGTACCTGACGGATAGGCACGTGGTCATCAACCCCGCCAGCGCGTGGTTCCTGCACGGGAGTGGAGATTCCGCCAAGCGGGTCCCGTACCAGAGGCAGCGCTATGACCGCCTGGACGACGTGATCGAGGAGGTGCTTGCCGACTTCCTGAGGGACACGTCGGGCGACGACGTGTTCACCATCGCCATGGATCCACGGCACTCCGAGGTCCTGGACCATGCCCTCGCCGGGCGTCCGAAGGTCCTCTCGTTCTTTGGCCGTCGCATGGGGGAGAGGGGCCTCACGCCTGCGGGGAGGAGGCTGCTCTCGTCGGCGGCGTGCGTGGTGGCCGACAAGGAGGCAACCGCCTTCGACGTGTGCGAGCTCATGGGGTCAAGCACCGTCCCGGTGCGCGTGATCACTCCCTACGAGGCCAGGGTGGAGTTTGGCGTCAGCCTGCACCTGCACGTTCAGAACGTCCTGGTCGCCGTCGACTCGCTGTCACCGGGGCTGTTTGACGCCACGATCGTCTCGCTTGCCAACTACGTCATCACGAGGAACCACTTGGCCCGGGTGTGCCTCTTCACGCGCTCGGCGCACTACGACCAGAGGATTGCCTTGCTCAGGCAGGCCCAGGGCGCCCTCCAGAGGGCCGGCTTGGACCCGGAGATGGCGAGCGACGGTCAGGGGGTGTCCGAGAACCAGCTGCCGGAGGGGGACGCCACCCCGGTGGTCTTCTCCGTGAGCCAGTGCGTGGACGAGCTGCACGTGAGCCGCACGATCCGCGAACAGCGCGTGGTCGTGGACCTCTCGCCCCTGCCCGACCAGTTCCTGCAGATCTCGGCCATGAGCACGGGAATCCCGCAGATAGCCATGTGCGGGACGGAATACCTCGAGGACGGGAAGAATGGCAGGGTCATAGGGGACGTCTCGCAGCTTGCCGATGCCGTGGACTTCTACCTTGGGAGCGTGGAGAATTTCAACGAGGCGCAGATCGCGTCGTACGAGCTGGGCGGAAGGTTCACCTCCGCGGAGCTCGTGAAGGCTTGGAAGGAGGTGATCCGGATTGGTCAGCATTCGGGCGCTGCAACTCGGGGGTAGCGACTACTCCGGGCTGGTGGAGCTGGGGGAGGACGTGGAGTGGCGCTTCGAGCCTGCCCTCGAGGACGACGACCCCGAGTATGACATCGCGCTCGTGGCACGCACCCTCGCGGCGCCGGAGGTGGCGTATCTCGCCCGCCACGTTCGTGCATACTGCCTGTTCGTGTCCGATGACATCTCCCTGGACGCACGGATGGCACGCCTGATGCGCAGCCGCATGGGAAGGCGGTATGCGGAGGCGGACGTCCCGCGGTTTCTCCGGGACGACCTGAGGAACTACTTCTCAAGGCCCTATGGCGAGAAGTTCGACCCGCATGCGATGGAGGTCTCTCCCAACTTCCATGGCAGCGTGCGCTGGAACGGCTACACCGAGGCGGTCCTGCAGGGCTCGTTCGGCGAGTCCATGCAGCAGGTCGCCTTCTGGCGCGGTAACGTCCCGGTGGAGCAGGGGCAGGCGATCGACCTCTGGCTGGAGTACGAGAAGGACGGCGACGTGCAGATTGAGCTGCAGGTGGTGCAGTTCCCTCGCGGCAGCGTCTCGGTGATCCAGAACGTCTGGAGGTTCTCGGAGGAGGACCTGCGGCAGCCGGTGACCATCGACAACGACAAGCTCCCGGGTCCCGTCTTCGTGACGCTCAATGCGCGGGGCCAGGGTACGCTCAGGATCCGCGCCCTCCACGACCGCCACTCGCGCCGTGGAGTGGGCGCCTTCGTGCCGGGCGGGCGACGCTGGGTCACCTCCGACCGGGAGGAGCTGTTCACCTACTTTGACCCGGGCGATCTGAGGCCGCCCCTGTGCGTGTACTTCTCCGGCTACAAGACCATGGAGGGCTTTGAGGGCTACCACATGATGCGGCGGATGGGCTGCCCGTTCCTGCTGGTGAGCGACGCGAGGCTGGAGGGCGGAGCCTTCTACCTGGGTAGCGAGGAGTACGAGGGCCTGGTCTGCCGGGCGATAGGGGAGGCCCTGGGGGAGCTTGGGTTCACGGAGGGACAGACGGTCCTCTCCGGCCTCTCGATGGGGACCTTCGGCGCGCTGTACTACGGCACCATGGTCCGTTCCGGCGACGTGATCGTGGGAAAGCCACTCCTGAGCCTGGGCAACGTCGCCAAGAATGAGCGGCTGCAGCGGCCGGGCGTGTTCCCGACCTCGCTCGACCTGCTCTGGAAGGAGTGCGGCAGCCTGGGCGAGTCCGCCGTCGATCGGCTGAACAGCAGGTTCTGGGACCGCTTTGACCAAACGGACTGGTCCGGACGCACCATCTACGCCGCATACATGATCGAGGACGACTACGACCACGACGCCTACCAGCAGCTGCTGTCGCACGTGAGCGGGAACGGGGCCAAGGTGATAGGGAAGGGCCTCCATGGCCGCCACAACGACGACACGCGGGGCATCGTGGGCTGGTTCGTGGCCCAGTACCGCCGCGTGCTGTGCCAGGAGTACGGAAGGGGCAGGGGGCGCGATGCCGGAGCAAGATAGGAACTGGACCGTCTATTGGGACGAGCATGCCAGCGGCGTCTACCTGTACGGGTCGGAGCTGGAGTTCCACGCGCGTGACGACGTGGAGTTTCGCAACGCCCTGATGCCCGCGGGGACGGTGATCAAGTCCTGGTACTCCATGGTCAACTTCCAGGAGAGGAGGGTCGAGCCGTCCCTGCCGATCATCGACGGCGAGGGTCGCTATCACGTGTCCCTGGACATCGACAGCGACGTGCCGCAGGGCATCTTCCTGCGCTTCGTGTTCCACGGCAAGAACGGTGACGAGGCCGGGAGCCTGGTCATGGACCAGCCGGAGATGGACCTGAGGTGCCCGCTCAAGACCTACAGCTACGAGGCGCAGCTGATCTGTGCCGGGGCGCACTCGTTTCGCTTCCACTCCTTCACGATCACCGAGAGGGACCCAGAATGACGGAGAGAAGGTTCAGGAGGGCCGTAGCCGCCGTGAGGTCAAACGCGGAGCGGGTGCGCGGGCTCTCTGACGACGAGCTGCGTGCCGAGACCCCCAGGCTCAGGCGCGAGCTCGCGAGGGGCAGGTCGCTCGACGCGATCATGCCCGAGGCATACGCGGCAATCGCCGAGGCGGACCGCAGGGTGCTGGGCACCTATCCGTACGACGAGCAGATCTACGGCGCGGCGGCCCTGCAGGCGGGCTGCCTCGCGGAGATGAGCACCGGGGAGGGCAAGACCCTCACGGCGACCATGCCCCTCTACCTCCATGCCCTCACGGGCCGGAGCACGATCCTGGTCACGGCAAACGAGTACCTGGCCTACCGTGACGCGGATCACATGCGCCCGGTGTTCGCGTTCATGGGGCTGACGGAGCGAGCGGGCGTCTCGCAGACGCCCGACCACACCCTCACCAACGATGAGAAGCGCGAGAACTACGCGGCGGACATCCTCTACACCACCCATGGGGTGCTGGCGTTCGACTACCTGCTGAACAACCTCGTCAAGCGGGCGGAGGACCGCTTCCTCAGGGACTTCGACTTCATCCTGATCGACGAGGCGGACTCGGTACTGCTGGACAGCGCGCAGATGCCCCTGGTCATCTCGGGCTCCCCGCGCGTGCAGTCCGACCTCTACGCGACTGCCGACTTCTTCGCCTCGACGCTCAGGGAGGACCGCGACTACGAGGTTGAGGACAAGGCTGTCTGGCTGACCGACGCGGGCGTGAGCTACGCGGAGCGCTTCTTTGGCATCAACAACCTGTTTGCACGCGAGAGCTTCGATCTCAACCGGCACATCCAACTGGCCCTGCGCGCGAGGGTGCTGTTCAAGCCGCAGAAGGACTACATGGTGTCCGACAAGGGCGAGGTCGTCCTCCTGGACAACAGCACGGGCAGGAGCCTCCCGGGCATGAAGCTGCGCGGGGGTGTGCACCAGGCGCTGGAGCAGAAGGAGCACCTGGAGATCTCGCAGGAGCAGCGCTCCGTGGCATCCATCACCTACCAGAACCTGTTCCTCATGTTCCCCACGATGTGCGGCATGAGTGGCACGTTCTCGGACGCCAGGCGCGAGCTGCTGCACGTGTACCACAAGCGCGTGGTGGTGGTCCCGACGCACCGCAGGGTCCAGAGGGTGGACAGGGAGGACCGCTACTTCCAGACCGCGGAGGATCAGTACGAGGCCGCCCTCAAGGAGGCGCTTCGCTGCCACGCGAGCGGCCGTCCCGTCCTGGTGGTCACGGCTACAATCCAGGACACGCAGATCTTCTCAAGGATGCTGGTCGAGAAGCACGTGCCCCACAGCGTGCTGAACGCGAACAATGCCTACTGGGAGGCAGAGATCATCGCGGCGGCGGGCCAGAAGAACGCCGTGACGGTCTCCACCGGCATGGCGGGGCGCGGGACCGACATCAAGCTGGGCGAGGGCGTCCGCGAGCTGGGCGGACTTGCCGTGATCGGCCTGGGCCGCATGCAGAACACGCGCCTCGAGCGCCAGGCGCGGGGCCGCGCAGGCAGGCAGGGCGACCCGGGGTCGAGCCAGTTCTTCGTCTCCCTGGAGGATGAGGTCGTGACCCAGATGTACCCCGAGAGGGTCTCGCAGATCCTGGATGCCGACCGAACGGTCTCGCGCCGGAGACTCCGGGACGTGATCGACCGCGCCCAGAGGACCATAGGCGAGCAGAGCGTATCGTCCCGTGAGCAGGCGGTTCGCTACGACCGAATCCTGCGCCGGCAGCGCGAGATCCTGTACGGTGCGCGGAACAGGCTGCTGGACGGCGAGGCGGTGCCGGAGGAACAGGTGCTCTCGGTCGTTCGCCAGAACCTGGGCCGCTTCGTGGAGGGGCACCCCAGGCTCACGCAGGCCGAGCTCAACCGCTACGTGCTGGACAACCTGTCCTACGAGCTGGACGAAGGCGAACTCTCCATGCTCCGGGACGCCCCGGACGCCCGTACGCTGCTGGGCAGGATGGATGCCTATGCCAAGAGGCTCTACGCCGCCAAGGTCGCCACGTTCGCCTCGCCCGAGGACCTGCAGGACTACACGCGCGCCTGCATGCTGAAGGCGCTCGACGAGGGCTGGGTCGAGGAGGTCGACTACCTGCAGCAGCTCCAGTACGCCATCGTCTCCCGGGGCACCGCGCAGCGCAACCCCATCTTCGAGTACAGTCGTGAGGCGTACCGCTCCTTCCAGGACATGCAACGGATGATGATGGAGAGCATCGCCCGCAACTTCTTCCTGGCGGAGTTCCAGACGGGGCGGGACGGCAAGCGGAAGATTCTGTTTCCGTAAGAAGGGCGACGATGGTCTACAACTTCAACCTCGGGATCGGGTGGGCGTCGAGTGGCGTCGAGTACGCCCAACTGTACCGCGCCCGCATGTTCCGCGCGCTCGGGGAACCTGCCCGGTTCGTGTTCACCGACATGTTCCCACAGGAGAACATAGAGCACTTCACCCGGGCGATCGGCTTCGAGGACGACGAGGTGGACTGGCTCTACACCCACTTCACGGATTTCCGCGTCTCGCCGGTCACCTACACCCTGGCGCAGTTCCAGGACACGATCGGCGACCAGGACTTCGTGGTCACCCGTGACGGGAAGGCCGGCAGGCTGCAGTTTGCGGGGCAGGGGGACTACTGCACGCTGTACTTCACGGACGAGAGGCACGACCTCCTCCATCGCGTGGAGTACGTGTCGGGTGGCAGGCTGATCCGCAAGGACTACTTCACCTACGGGCGCATCTACTCGGAGTACTACGCACCGCTCGACGGACGGGCGCACCTGTACCTCAGGCGCTTCTTCAACGAGGACGGCTCCGTGGCCTACGAGGAGATGCCCTCTGCCAACGGGTCGACGTTCCGCTTTGCCGACCAGGTGCTCTTCTCCAAGGAGGACCTGGTGGGCCACTTCGTGCGCAGCCTGAACCTCTCCGCGAGCGACACCGTGATCATCGACCGCACGACCGGCATAGGGCAGGCGATCCTGCAGAACGTGGGCGATGCGAGGGTCGGCGTCGTGGTCCACGCGGACCACTACAGCGTGTCCGGGACCGACGACAGGCACGTCCTGTGGAACAACTACTACGAGTACCCCTTCGACATGTACCGCCACATCGACTTCTTCGTGACCTCGACACAGGCGCAGGCGGACCTCATGGCCGAGCAGTTTCGTCGCTACGTGGGCGAGGCACCTTGGATCGTCGTGATTCCCGTGGGGAGCCTTGACCACCTGACCAGGCCCTCCAAGCCGCGCAGGCCGTTCTCGGTCGTCACGGCGTCCCGTCTGGCATCGGAGAAGCACCTGGACTGGGTGATCGAGGCCATCGTGCTGGCGAGGGAGCGGGTCCCGGGCCTGACGCTGGACATCTGCGGCGAGGGGTCAGAGCTCGGCCGCCTCCAGGCGCTGGTGCGGGAGCGCGGCGCGGGCCAGTACGTGCGCCTTCTGGGGCAGATGGACATGGCTCAGGTGTACCCCAACTACGAGCTGTACCTGTCCGGCTCCACGAGTGAGGGCTTTGGCCTGAGCCTGATGGAGGCGGTGGGCAGCGGGCTCGCCATGATCGGCTTCGACGTGCCCTACGGCAACCCGACCTTCATCGACGACGGGGAAAACGGGTACCTGGTCCCGGTCCGGGAGGCCATGACTGAGGGGGAGCGGGTGCGGGCGCTGGCTGACTGCGTGGTGCGCTACTTCCTGCACGACGACCACGCCGCGTTCGAGCGCCGGTCATACCAGATTGCGGAAGACTACCTTACGGAGCGTGTGGCTGAGCGATGGAACGGCGTGATTGGGACAAGGTGAGCGGGGAGGGCGTCCTCCTGCTTGACCACTACGACGAGATGGCGGGGATGCTCGCCGACTCCTTTTGGCGGGCGGGCTTCTCGGGGCCCACGATCGTGCTCTCCGAGGACGCCTGCCTGCCGGAGGGCATGACCTCCCTGTACCGGCTTGCCGCGGACGACTCCGTGAGGAGCGCGTTCCCGGGCGCCGTGCGCGAGGCGGGGGAGAGGGACGCGGCCCAGGAGCGGGGCTACCGCCTTGCCCATGCGGGCTGGACGCCCGGGACGGGCCGCCACTTCAACCAGATCGAGCTCCCCGACTACTGGGAGATCACCGCCGACGGGGTCTCGGGCAAGGTCTTCGACCGCAACCACCTGCGGGGCAGGATCTTCTACGCGCGCACGGAGGCGAGCCGCATCGTCAGCGACGTGGACTGGCTGGACGAGACGGGCACGGTGCGCTTCACGGACCACTACGACCTCCAGGGCCAGCTCTATGCCAGGACCACGTTCAACGAGCGCGGGGAGCGGTTCTGCTGCTCCTGGTTTGACGACCGGGGCCGCGAGCGCATTGTGGAGAACTACGTGATCGGCGACCTGATCGTCTCGCGCAACGGGGTCACCCGCCGCTACCGCAACAGGACGGAGCTCGCCGTGGCCGTTATGCGGGAGCTTGGGCTGGAGGGCCAGCGGATCTTCTACAACTCGCTCTCGTACCCGCTCTTCGTGAGCCAGCGCCTTGCCATGCATCCCGCCGGCAACGTGCTGTTCTGGCAGGAGGGTCCCCGCAGCGACATCCACGGGAACATGCAGATGATCCTGCGCGGGAACTCACATACCAGGCAGATCCTGGTGCAGGACGGGAAGAGCTGCCAGGCGCTCCTCTCGCTGGGGGCGTCGGCCGACTACGTCCGCCCCTTTGGCTTTGCGTATGGCTTCGAGCGGGCCAATGCAGCCGGCGATGACGTCCTGATCTGCACCAACTCCGACCAGATCGAGGCGCTCGGCCAGATCGTGAGGGCACTGCCCAACATGCGCTTCCACATCGCCGCTGTCACGGAGATGTCCGGCAAGCTGATGGCCTTTGGGTCAAAGCCCAACGTGCGCCTCTATCCCGTGGCCTCCAAGGCCATCCTTGCCCGGCTGCTCCAGGAGTGCGACTGGTATCTCGACATCAACCGCGGGAGCGAGATCGTCTCGTCCGTCAAGCGGGCGTTCCTCAACAACCAGCTGATCCTGGGCTTCTCCAATACGCTGCACCGCCCGCGCTACGTGAGTCCGGAGCACGTGTTCGACGACGCAGACGGCCTGATTGCCCTGCTGCGGGGGCTGCACTCCTCTCGGGACGAGCTGCAGAGGCACCTGGGGCTGCAGCGGGCGGCGGCGATGACCGAGGGCCCGGAGGCATACCGTCGGCTGCTCGGGGAGCGCTGACCCTCTCGCCTTCTCTCGCGTAGGCAATGCCAGGGGAGAGGGGCCAGGCAATTCTGCTTGCCGGCTCCTCCCGCCGGGTTCCTGCTTTCAGCGTGCCGAAAGGGTTGAAAGGGTTGCCCGATGGCGCTAGCGAGCGGGTTGCAAATCCGTCGGCTTGGGAATAGTACAAGATTGACCCCTGACGCCCCCTCCGTAAACTGACCCAGGACAAGAGCGTTGGTCGGGTTCTGAAACGCATGCGTGCTCAGTTGCGAAGGGATTGCCATGGCATCGAAGATTGTCTCTGAGGAGCGTTCCCCGCAGACGCTCTTTGACATTCTCAACACCATTCCGATGCCGGTGCTCGCGTATACGTTGAAGGGCGGCGGGCGAGCGTTGGTCTTCGCGAACCAGAGGTGCCTGGATATGTTCGGGAAGGCATCGACGGCAGACCTCATCGACTCTTGCGACGGGAACTTCTGGAACTTCCTCAGCCCGGATGACATGGAGCTCGTTAAGGGCAACGAGCAGCGAGTGCTGGATACCCCCGGCACGTCAGTCACATACGAATGCCATATCAGCCAGGGAGACGATCGCTGGCAGCTTATTCGCGTCCGATCCGTCGCATGGAGGACCACAGACGGAGACCCCATAGTCGTCGACCTTACGGTCGGTCGGGGCCTTCTGGGAGACCTCGATCGGGTCGAAACGCTTGACCCCATCACCGGGCTGATGCCCATGAACTCCTTCTTTCAGGTCATGCAGAGATGGAGGAGGAAGTTCAACCCGGATCGGGACGAGTCGGAGCTTGCGGTCCTCTACATAGACGTGGTGAACTTCCGCTCCATCAACATGCGCAAGGGAATATCGGCAGGGGACGCGTTTCTCAAGTCCGTGGGGGACCAGCTTAGGGCGATGTTTCCGGTCAATGCGATATCGCGGTTTGACGTCGACCACTTTGCCGTCCTGATCCATTCGGCCAACATGAGGGCCAAGGTTGTCTCGGTCCGAGAGTTGTTTCAGGAGATTGCGCCGAAGGGTGTTGGCATCAGGATGGGTGCAAGCATCTGGAGCGATCACGAATCGAGCCCGGAGACGATTTGCAACCGCGCGAAGGCTGCCTGCGACGACTGCAGGAAGCATCCGGGAACCAGCTTCTCCGTCTATGACGAGGAGATGGGGAGGCGTCTGGAGAATACGGTGTACGTCATCTCCAACATCGACGAGGCAATCCGCAACGGCTGGATTCGCGTCTACTACCAGCCGATCATTCGTTCGAGCACGGGCAACCTCTGTGGCATGGAAGCCCTCGCTCGATGGGACGACCCCACAAGGGGGCTCCTCTCGCCTGCGGTCTTCGTGGGCCCCCTCGAGGAGTCGCGCCAGATCTGGAAGCTCGACCTCTGCGTCATCAAGCAGGTCGTCGAGCGCACCTCGGAGCGAAGCCGAAGGGGCATGACCGAGATACCCATCTCCGTTAACCTGTCTCGGGTCGACTTCCTGTGCCGTGACATCTTTGGCGAGGTCGAGTCGCTCGTGAGGAAGTACGACATCCCCCGGCACATCCTTCACATCGAGGTAAAGGAGAGCGCCATCGCCTCCCAGGAGAAGGCGATCGTCGACGCGCTCAATCGCTTCCGCGAGGCTGGCTACGAGGTCTGGATGGACGACTTCGGAAGCGGCTACAGCTCGCTGAACCTTCTCAAGGACTACGACTTCGACGTCCTCAAGCTCGACATGGAGTTCCTGCGCAAGGATACGGAGCGCTCCCGCAAGATCATCTCCTCGGTAATCGCCATGGACAAGGCCATTGGGATCAGGACGCTGGCAGAGGGTGTCGAGACTGAGGAGCAGGCAAACTTTCTCAGGATGGCGGGCTGCGCAAAGATGCAGGGGTACCTGTTTGGGAAGCCCCTCCCGTTTGACGACGCGCTGAACGACTGTCTGAGGAGCGGCAGCTCGATCGAGGACGCAAGGCAGAAGATGCTGCTCGACGAAGCTGCCTACGTCAACTTTCTCACGGAATCCCCGCTCGTGATGTATGACTACTACGACGGGAAATTCCACATCCTGCAGTACAACAGGGCGGCTGTGGACATGTTCCCCCAGTATGGGGCGAGCGGACCCAAGGACTTCGAGGACGCCGTGAACGATTGGAACTCGCTGTCCGGCAACGACCTGGACAGGGCGGCGGTGTTTGCGAAGAAGTCCGGGAAGGTGGGGGAGCAGTCAATCACGTTCTTTGGAAGGGAGATGCTCTTCCGCTTCCGCTGCGTCAGCCAGGTGGACGGGCACTGCGTCATCGTCGCGAGCTTCTCCGACATGTCCGAGCAGATGAAGGGGCTGGTGGAGCTGAGGGCGGCTGCGGTCAGCGTCTTTGCCTATTATCAAAGTATCTTCTACATCAACCTCTTGGACGGCATGGTCCAGGACGTCGTGTTCGCCAACTTCTCAACTGACCCCGAGAAGCAGTCGGTGCCCCTTTGGGACGAGAAGGGCGAGTGCGCAAGCCTGATACCCAGGGTCTTTGATTCCGACAAGAGCAGGTATGCGGCATTTCTCAATCTCGATACCATGAGGAAGCGCCTGGAGCAGGCCGATGACATGGTCCTGCGCGATGCCTTCCGCACCCTTGATTCCGACGGTCGGTATCGGTGGATGGAGCATGTGCTCACCTTTGTCCAGGACTCAAGCAGAACGAGGGCCATGTATGGCATCCGCATCCTGGATATGCAGGGGTTGGAAAACACCATCTGCACCATTCAGGAGAACTCGCAGTCGTTGCTTCCGGGGCGTAACCAGTCCGTGAGCGATTCACTGTGGGACTCGCTTGTGCAGAACGTTCCCCTCAAGGTGTTCTGGAAGGATGACAAGCGCAGATTCCTGGGGGCAAGCAACGCGTTTCTCGACTACTACGGATTTGCCTCGCCCGGCGAGATCATCGGCAAGACGGACGAGGACATGGGATGGCACCCAAACGAGGAGCACTATCGGGATGCTGAGCTTGGCGTCCTGAGCTCCGGTGAGGTGAGCCGTTCCGTCTCGGGATGCTGCATTGCCAGGGGCACCACCCGCAACATCCATGCAACCAAGTGGCCAATCTACCGCAATGGGGCGATTGTCGGCCTGATTGGGTGCTTCTCAGAGGACCCGGAGTTTGGGGACGGCCAGGAGGGGGTCTCCTCGGGCAAACGTGACGACATCAAAGAGTTCGTCCAGGACTTCATGGAGTACGAGGCGGACTATCGGCTGAACGGAAGGAAGTTCGGCGCAATTTACGTCAAGATTCTCGAAGCCCCGAGGGTCCTTGAGCGGATTGGTCGTGATGCGGTGCGCGAGCTTGACTCTGCCTGTACGGCAGCAATCGCGAATGCAGTAGGGTGCGAGGCCACCTTCGCCAACCTTGAGGGAGGGCGTTTTGGAATCCTCGCCAAGTATCGTCTTCCGGGCGAGCTGCAGGACATCGCCAGTCGGGTGCGAGCGAGCATCGAGGCAATCCACAAGGTTGGGAACCTCGACGTCACGCTGTTTGCGGACGTCAGGGTCTCGCTCATCGACGAGTTGATCAGCTTTCACGATAGGGTGACCAGCTCTCTCTTCAAAGGTGACCTTGGGGAGGAATCCGAGGGAAAGAAGGCCCCCCAAACCAATATGACCGTCGCCTGGGAGGGCCTCAAGGGACTGATGGACTCCGTTCCCATTGGGTGCTACGTGCTGCTGCCCGACCAAACGGTCGAATACTGGAACCATGAGGCGGAGCGGCTCCTTGGCTATGCCTCGGACGAAATCGTGGGCAAGAGGTGCATCGACTCGAAGCTTGGCTGCTCCAATGCCAACGGAGTGAGGATTGCGACGGACCATTGCCCTGCGATTCTCGCCTTGGCAACGGGAAAGCCGCAGACCACCCAGATGTTTATGAGGGCAAAGGACGGAAGCGACGTTCTGATTCGAAACACGCTCTCCCCGCTGAGGGACGAGACGGGGAAGATTCAGAGGATAGTCTCGCTCTTTGTCCCTCTCGCGGACGGCGACTTCGAACATGACCTCGTGAAGCAGATATACGAGGCTGCGACGAGGGATTCCACGACCTGTCTGCCCGGCAGAAAGTACATGGAGTCCTGCATCGACGATGCCCTGGAACTCTACCGTCGCACGGGCCGTCAGTTTGCGGTTCTCTTCGCGGACGTCGACAACCTGCATTACCTCAACAACACCTACGGTCACGGGACAGGAGACAAGGTCCTGAGGGCTTTCTCCCTCGCCCTCCGCAAGTTTGGGAGGAAGACCGATGACTTCTGCCGCTGGGGTGGTGACGAGTTCGTGGGCATCCTTCGCCTGAGGAGCGCCGAGGACGTCAGTGGCGCATCCCGTCGATTTGCAAAGATCGCGGAGAAGGGCCGCATCACCGAGGGTGGTCAAACGATTGATTGCCAGGTGTCCATGGGCATGACTGTGGTCAGGGACGATGATGACCGCAAGTCCATCGTCGATCGCGCAGATCGGTACATGTACGAGGCGAAGAGGAACCACCCAAATAGGATTGTGACGGATTTTGATGCAGGGGCCTTTGGTAGCGAAGAGTAAGTTGTATTACAAATTGTGGGCGTAGCGGTCATCCTCCTTGGGAAGATGGGAAGGGACGCATGGTACGTCCATGAGGTTGCCGCTGTTGCATGCTAACCGCAGCGTGGGCTTCTTCATGGAGGTGTGAACGATACCGCATGCAAAAAGCGTGCGGGGGGGGGTCTTCGGTCCGATGGGGGCATTGAGACAATTCAGGGCGAGACTGGGGAAAGGCATCTCCGACGAGGAGTGGGAGCAGATACGGCCGAAGGTCTCCAAGGAGAACCGTCGGAACATCATCGTGGTCACCATCGCGTTCTCCCTCATGCTAGCCGTCATGCTACTGGCATCCCTCTTCAGCGCGATGATGCGGCATGCCAGGGTCCTGTACTCCCTCATGCTGGTGTTCTGCCTTCTCCTATGCGTGATTGCGGTTCACGTGAAACCCAGCGACGAGAGGAAGATCTCAGCTCTCACCTACGTGACGATCAGCTCCCTCCTCGTCTACTCGACGGTGGTGGGAACGTTGTTCAACTCGGACCTGGTGGCAACCGCCTTCCCTGCCTTCGTGCTTGCCTCGCCCCTGCTCTTCACTGATAGGCGCAGGAGGATCGTCCTCTGCATCCTCATCAACACTGCCTTCTTCATCTGCATGGCGCTGACGTTCGATAACCCGGCGTTCGTCGTGGACAACATCGTGAACTCCTGTCTCTTCTCCGCCGTCAGCATCGGCATCAACTCCTACACGCTCAAAATGAAGCTCCAGCAGGAGTACGCTCAGCTCAAGCTTGCCGAACTCAGCGAGAAGGACCTGCTTACGGGGGTCAGAAACCGCAACTCCTACGAGCAGGCGCTCGCGACGTACCCCTACGAGTGCAAGCGGAGTCTGGGCTGCGTCTTTGCGGACCTCAACGGGCTACACGAGCTCAACGAGGTCACGGGGCACGCCTCGGGGGATGCCATGCTCAAGTGCACCAGCCTTGCCCTCAAGGAGGTGTTTGGAGGAAAGGACACGTTCCGCATTGGTGGCGACGAGTTCGTCGTGTTCGTTCGTGACGCCGACGAGGACCAGATCCTCAAGCAGGTCGAGGCAGCGAGGCGTATCACCGAGAAGAGGTCCTGCCACGTCTCGTTTGGGGTTGCCGGGGCGCAGGCGCCCGGCATCGACGTCATCGACCTGGTCAAGCGTGCGGAGCGGCAGATGTACGGAGACAAGCGCCGCTACTACGATCAACCGGGCGTCGAGCGACGTGGCATGAGGGACTGACTGCGGGCGTAGGTGCCTGGCTTGTGGCTGCCTGACTTGTGGCGTGCGCCCTTTGCCTGGCCAGTGGGCCCATGCTGTCAGCGGCCTCCCCGGGTTGTGCCGACCCTCGGCCTGGTCAATGGGACTGGGCTGCCGGGGCGTTCCCCGTCCTGCCGGCGGGATCGGTTCCGGGGACGGCGTTGTGCCCTTCTCGCCACGACCGTCTCGCCTCCCTCGACGTCGCGCGGAGGCGGCGTCGTAAAGAATGACGCGTTTAGGGTGGCGCTAAACACGTCAATTCTTACGGAACTCGAAGTCTCGTAAGATTCCACGCGTTTAGGCGGGTCCTAAACGCGTCAGCCTTTACGGTACGTCTTTCGGGGCGGCATGGCGGTCGTCTCGCCCGCCCGGCGCATAATGTGTGCCGTCAATGACACCAGTGGGGGAGGGCGTGGCGCATGCAGGACTACGAGGAGACCGTCGCCAGGGTGCGGGCGTTCCGCGACCAGAGGGACTGGGCGCAGTTCCACACACCCAAGGACCTCGCCATCTCGATCAGCCTCGAGGCGGCGGAACTGCTGGAGGCGTTCCAGTGGTCGGGCCAGGACGCCTCGGCGGAGGGGCGGACGGACCAGGTGGCCGAGGAGCTCGCGGACGTCCTCATCTACTGCCTCTACATGGCGGACGCTTGCGGCCTTGACCCCCTCCAGATCGTGAACCGCAAGCTCGAAGCCAACGCCAAGAAGTATCCTGTAAGTCTGAGCCGCAGAAACTCGAGAAAGTACACCGAACTCTAGCGTCGGCGGTACCACCGGCTGGGCCAGCCGACCGTGGGGGCGGGGCGTACCTTGCCGTCGCGCCGCCGGTTCGGGCGGCCATCGGCCCGAGGCCACGGCCACGCAGCCGGCCCGGGGGGCACCGCCACCCGGCGGATGCGCTCGCGGCAACGTCACGGCACGTCTCACCAGGGAGGGCAATGGCGCCAAGGCAGCCCATAGTCATCGACGTCCCCTTTCGCGAGGACGACCGAGAGGTCGAGCAGAGCATCGACAACGCCGACCGCGAGGTCGATGGCCGCAAGGTCTCGCGGGAGGACCGGGCCCTCCTGAAGACCTACCCAACGGTCTATATCATCCACGGCAAGCGGCACGAGCGCACGCGCAGCGGGTTCGAACGCGACAGGTTCCTGGTGTACGTTGGCGAGACAAACTCCATCGTGCGCCGGACCAAGGAGCACTACTCGGACGAGGCCACGTACCGCTCCGAGCGCGGCAGGAAGGCGTGGCGCCAGCTGAACCAGTCGGACGCCCGCATGCTGGTCATTGGCCAGGACCACTTCAACAAGTCGCTCACGCTCGACCTCGAGAACACCTTCCTGAGCTACCTCCTCGCGTCCGACGTGGAGGACGTGACCCTGGTCAACGGGCGCGGCAATCCCCAGGACGACTACTACACCAAGCGCGAGCTCCCCGCCATCACATCGGCAGCGTGGCGCAAGCTCAACCGATACGAGCCCCGACTCTTCCCCGCGGAGTCGATCATCCGGGACTCCGCCATCTTCAAGGCCTCGCCGTTCCATGCCCTCGGGAGGGACCAGCTCAATGCGGAGGACGCGATTCTCGCCCGCCTGCGCCAGGCGCTGCCAAGCGGGGGAGAGGTGCCGGCGGACCCGGACGCGCCCGTCTCCACCGGCGAGCTCATCGTGGTCGAGGGTATGGCGGGGACCGGCAAGACCGTGCTTTTGAGCCACCTGTTCCTCCGCGTCATGAACGAGCTGGGGTCAGGGGAGAGGCCCGTTGACGCGTGCCTGCTGGTCAACCACAAGGAACAGCTCACCGTCTACAACGCCATCATGCGCCGGCTTGCGCTGCAGGGGTCCGACGGCAAGGTCGTCCTTGCCCCGACGCAGTTCATCAACCAGCGCAGCGAGCTGGGGCACGGCAAGGGCCTGGACAGGCAGGACCACCCCACGCGCCCCGCGGACGTCGTGCTTGTGGACGAGGCCCACCTCCTCCTCAACGAGGGCAACCAGGGGTATCGCGGATCCAGGAACATGCTCGTGGACATCATGCGGCGCGCGCGGGTCGTCGTGGCGGTGTACGACCTGGGCCAGGTGCTGAGGAAGTCGCAGGAGCTTGCCCCGGCGATGCGCGACGCCCTGTTCCCGCAGGGGCGCTTCGCGGGCAGGCGCACCGACTGCCCTAGGAGGCAGGCCGAGCTCGACCACTTCCCGTTTCACGTCTCCAACCTGCTCCTTCGGCAGCAGTATCGCATCGACGCCTGCGATGAGGTCGTCGCGTGGATCGACGACTTCGCCAGCGGCAGGGGCGTGGGCCCAATCCCCCGCGACATCCCACGGGACGGGCACGAGCCCTACCAGATCAGGGTCTTCGACTCCCCGTTTGCGCTGAGGTCCGCGATCGAGGACCGCGCCCTGACCTTCGACGACAGGTCGGGCGAGATGGTCGACGACACGTCCCACGGGCTCTCCCGCGTGCTTGCCACGTACGACTGGCCGTACTCGAGCAAGTCGCACCCCGCCTCGGGAGGGGCGTGGGAGGTCCGCATCGTCCGGGAGGAGGGCCACTGGGTCTCGCTCGGGCAGGATGTCCGCCGGTCAGACGGCCAATCCGAAGTCCGCGAGACGGACGCCCCGGAGTGCTTCCACATGCCGTGGAACTACCAGACCACCCAGATGCCCGAGGAGGCGAGGCGGGACAAGGGCAAGGCGTGGGCGGAGCAGAGCCACACCCTGGGTGAGTGCGGCTCCATCTACACCATCCAGGGGTTCGACCTCAACTACGCCGGCGTCATCATCGGCCCGTCCGTCTGCTGGCGCGACGGGCACCTGGTGTTCGACCCCGCCAAGAGCTGCAACAGCCAGGCAATCAACGGAAGCGAGAGGCCCGAGGACAACCTCAGGCACGAGCTCAACGTCCTGCTCAAGCGCGGCGTGCACGGCCTGTACCTCTTTGCGGTCGACGAGGGGCTGGAACGCCATCTGCTCGACATGCAGCGGGCGGGCTCCGAGGGATAGGCGCTGTCCCAAGACAGCGCGTCCTGCAGCCGCCGGAGTACGCCGTCACCCAGCCGTTGGTCCCGCCACTCGCTGATTGTGGGCCATCTCACTCACTAATTATGGTTGCTGTGACTTACCGATTGTGGGAATGCCGAGGGCCTGATGCCACCGATTTAGCTTCCTCGGGAGCAGTCTCAAGGGAAGCTGCTGAGAAAACTCGAGTCGTGGCAATCGGGAGGGGCCAAGTCGCTGAGAAAGGGCGAGTGTTGGCAGTCAGAGGTGCTTTGAGGCCCCCGTTCTCTGCCATTACTCGCATTTCCTCAGCAGTCGAGACTTTCAGATTGCCACAACTCGCATTTCCTCAGCAGGCATGGTGCGCACGGGCGATTTCGCCAACCACAGTCTCCGCGACAAGCCCCAGGATGCCCGGGACGACCCAGCCCAGCCCCATGGAGGACAGGGGAAGGAGGTCGAGCGGGAGCGCGAGACCGGGAGCGAACGCGTCGCGCAGCGCAGAGAGCGTGCTCACGGCGCCGACGCACGCCATCGAGACGCGCCAGGGCAGCACGTGCCGCTGCGACCCGGGCACGAGGCCCATCGCCACGGCGCAGATTCCCATGGGATAGAGGGCCATCAGCACTGGCACCGAGTAGGAGAGGATGGCGGTGAGGCCGACGTTGGAGAGCCCGCACGACACGACTGCGATGAGAACGGCCCAGGTACGGTACGGGAGCCGGGGGAAGGTCTTGGCAAAGTACTCGCCGATGGAGGAGACCAGGCCCACGCACACGTTGAAGCAGGCGATGAGGAAGATGGCGGCGGTAAGCACGGTTCCCGCGGTGCCAAAGTGCATGGAGGCAGCGAGCGAGATGACCTCCGCTCCGTTCTGTGCCTGTGGCATCACGGTGCCCATCCTCGCGCCCAGGTAGCTGAGGGCGCAGTACACAACCGCCATGAGCGTGCCCGCGACGACGCCCGACCGCGCGACCTGGCGGGCAATCGCATCGGGCCTGGTGACTCCGAGGCCACGGATGCTGCTGGTGATGACCACGCCAAAGGCGAGCGATGCGAGAAGGTCGAGCGTCTGGTAGCCCTGGAGGAAGCCCGCTACCGCCGGCGTCGCGGCGTAGCCCGCCTGCGCCGTTGGGAGCGGGTCCCCGGCGGGCGCCACCACCTGCGCCGCGACCATCAGAACGAGGAGGGCGATTAGCAGTGGCCCCGTCACCTTGCCCATGAGGCGGACGATCCGAGCCGGGTGAAGGGCGAAGGCGAGCGCCGCGGCGAAGAAGGCGAGCGAGAACAGCAGCCGAAAGGCGCCCGCGTCCCCTCCCGAGGGGAGCAGCGGCCTCACCATCTCGAAGGAGGTCGAGGCGGTTCGCGGGATGGCGAGCAGGGGCCCTATCGCCAGGTAGGTGAGAATCGCGAACACGCGCGAGAACCTCGTCCCGATGCGGTCGAGGAGTGCCCCAGCGGTTCCCGCGCGGGCTATGGCCACGATGGCGGCGATGGGCAGACCCACCCCAGAGACCAGGTACCCCAGCGTCGCAACCACGGCGTTGGGCCCTGCCTGCACGCCCAGCAGCGGTGCGATGATCAGGTTGCCCGCCCCAAAGAACATGGAGAAGAGGGCGACCCCCACCTCAAGCGACCCGCGCGTGTCGAGGGTCTGGCCCGTCTCGCCCGCGCCCCGGGCAATTGCCTCGCGCCCTCCCATGTCCTGAGCAGATGATTCCATCGTCCCTCTCCCAACAAGTCGAAACCCCGACGGAAGAGTATGACCAATTCCGCCTCGTTGCGCGCCCGCGCCCGACGGCGCGCTCCCTTGGCTCCCGTGCTGTCATTCGCCCGGGCCCGCGGGCGGGCGTCTCCATCACAGCTTCCGTCGCAACAAGACGCGGCAATACACCGCAACTTGACGCAAATCAATTGTTCCCTTCGCCGTAGCGAATACAGTGTCCGCGACACAGAGCAGAAGGAGGCAGATGACATGCAGAACTGGCTGTTGCACAACAGAAACCGACTGACCGCGGTCACGGGAGCCCTGATCCTGGCGTCACTCGTGGCAAGGCTCGGCACGGGTGGCGGAGAGACGGAAGGACGTCTCCTGCTTGTGGCCTCGCTTGTGGGGGGACTTCCAATACTGGTCCAGGCGGTCCAGGCCCTGAGGGTGCGCGTGGTCAGCATAGACCTGCTGGTGACGATCGCAATCCTGGGCGCGTTTGCGATCGGGGAGTTTGAGGAGTCCGCGGTCGTGGCCTTCCTCTTCCTGTTTGGCGCGCTCCTGGAGCAGAGGACCCTGGCAAAGACGCGCTCGGCGATCAGGGGTCTGGTGGACATGGTGCCGGAGGTTGCCCTTCGGAGGAACGAGGACGGTGGCTTCGAGGAGGTGCCGGTCGACGAGGTCGAGCAGGGAGACGCGCTCCTCGTCAGGACGGGGGGAAGGGTCCCCGTTGACGGAGAGGTGACCTTTGGGGGCGGAAGCGCCAACGAGGCGAGCATCACCGGGGAGCCGCTCCCCGTGGCAAAGGGCGTCGGCGACAAGGTGTTTGCCGGGACGATCCTGGAGAACGGCACCGTGCAGCTGAGGGCAGAGAGGGTCGGGGAGGACACGACCTTTGGCAAGATCATCGAGCTGGTGGAGGAGGCGCAGGACTCCAAGTCGCAGGCGGAGCGCTTCATCGACCGGTTCTCCAGGTACTACACGCCTGCGGTGCTGGTGCTAGGTGCCATCGTATGGCTTGTCACGCGGGACGTCTCGCTCGCCATCACGATACTGGTCCTGGGATGCCCCGGGGCGCTGGTCATCGGTGTGCCCGTGTCAAACGTGTCGGGCATAGGCAACGGCGCGCGCCATGGCATCCTGTTCAAGGGCAGCGACGTGATGACCAAGCTCGGGCGGGTGGACACGATCCTGTTCGACAAGACGGGGACGCTCACGTACGGCGACCCACGGGTCGTTCGGTCGATCAACTACGACGGTGACCGCAAGCTGGCAGAGGACCTGCTCGTGAGCGTGGAGCGGGAGTCGAGCCACCCGCTCGCCAAGGCCATCGTCGGTGCCTACCCATCCGCGAGGACGTACCCCGTTGACTCCACCGAGGTGATCCAGGGCGAGGGCATCGCCGCCCGTCTCGCCAAACACCAGGTGCTCGTGGGCAACGCGCATCTCCTCCAGAGGTTCGACGTCTCGTTTGGCGAGGCAGCAGGGGGAGACATACGTGCCCTGGAGGAGGCGGGCAACTCCCTCGTCCTTGTGGCGGTGGATGGGAGACTTGCGCTTGCGATTGGCATCCGTGACCAGGTCAGACGGGGCGTCGGTGAGGACCTGAGGGCCCTTAGGGAGATGGGCGTCAAGAACCTGGTCCTCCTCTCGGGGGACAACCAGGCGACCGTCGACCGCGTGGCGGGGGAGCTTGGCCTGAGCGAGGCCCACGGCGGCATGCTCCCCGAGGACAAGGCGGAGTTCGTCAGGGCTCGCAGGGCGATGGGCGAGACGGTGGCCTTCGTGGGGGACGGCGTCAACGACAGCCCCTCGCTGGCCCTGGCAGACATCGGCATCGCGATGGGGAATGGCACAGACGTGGCAATCGAGACCTCCAACGTCATAGTCACCAACTCCGACTTCCACCGCATCCCCCATGCCCTGGGGCTCGCTCGGGCAACCCGCCGCAACATGGCGGAGAACATCGCCATCGCCCTGGCCGTGGTGGCCGCGCTGATCCTGAGCCTGTTCGCCAGCAGCTGGATGAACATGGCGGTCGGCATGTTCGTCCACGAGGGGAGCATCCTCGTCGTGATCCTCAACGCCATGCGCCTCCTGAGGTACTGACGCGTTCACCTGCCCAGCGCATATGCGTGCCCGCCAGCGGGAGAACTAAATGGCACGTTTCTTGACACAAATCAATTTCTTTTCCCGTGACTGCCCGTACCCTGGGTGCAGCAAGAGGGAAAGAGAGAGGAGACCAAGATGACCAAGAGAGGAACCCTGCAGCTCGAGACCCTGGCATGCCCCACGTGCATGCAGAAGATCGAGGGTGCGATTCGCAAGGTGAAAGGCGTGAGCAAGGAGAGCGTGAAGGTGCTCTTCAACGCCAGCAAGGCAAAGTTCGAGTTCGACGACGCGGTAACGAGCGTAGAAGAGGTCTCGGACTCCGTCCGGTCTATTGGATACGACGTCCTCAAGGCGTCAGAGAGGTGAGGGAGCACAGGCCATGGTGAGGAAATTCTTTGAGGAGAACGACGAGGCGTTGGACCTCTACACGAAGGCGATCACGAGGGCACACGGCAGGAACCACCCGGAGGTCTTCGAGGTGCGTGACATCTACCAGAGGATCCAGGGCAAGGTCAGGGGAGGGGACCTCGACCTTGCGGACGAGTTCTCCCGGCTGCGTGAGGTCACGCACGACTACGCCATCCCCGGTGACGTGTGCGGGACGTTCAGGGCGACCTATGGGCTGCTCGGGGAGTTTGATAGGCTTGCAGGCGAAGGCAATCCAAAGACGGAGAGCGAGGTCCGATCATAGAGGAGCATCTGTGCGTGTCGCTCGTCCCGCTGTTCAGCGACCTCTCCACCGACGAGCAGCGCAAGGTCATGGGGCTGGCGCGGCACCGTACGTACGAGAGGGACGAGCTGGTCTTCCAGCCGGGGGACGAGAGGCTCGACATCGTGGCCAGCGGCAGCATGAAGGTGTACCAGCTGTCCCCAAGCGGTAGGGAGCAACTCCTCCGCGTGGTCGGGCCGGGAGGGTACGAGGGGGAGAAGCAGCTCTTTGGCCTGAGCAACGAGACGCTCTTTGGGCAGGCGCTCGGGCGGACCCAGGTGTGCACCCTGAGCAAGCGTGCGTTCAACCAGGTGCTGCTGAGCAACCCGGACATCTCCCTGAAGCTGTTCGAACTGACCGCGCAGAAGATGGTCCAGGTCGAGAGCCAGGTGCGATACCTTTCGATGGGGCGGGTTGAGGAGCGCCTTGCCGACTACCTCCTGGGCCTCCCCACGGTGGCAGAGGGCCGGGTAACCCTCCCCATGAGGATGAAGGATGTCGCGCAGTACCTGGGGACGACGCCCGAGACCCTCTCGCGCAAGCTGAGGTACCTCGAGGACGCCGGCTACATAGAGCGCTCGGGGAGAAGGGTGGCCATCCTCGACGAGACGGCGCTGCGGGGCATGTAGTCCCGCGGCGCCCGCTGCCCTCCTGAGACAAACCCAAGGTCCGGGAGGGACGCCCCTCTCCCTTGCGCTACAATGGCACGCGACAAACGGGAGCTGGCGCACGCCGGCTGAGAATGGGCCCAGCAACGCGGTCCTGACCGAACCTGATCCGGGTAATGCCGGCGTAGGGACCAGAGCACCGGATGTTCGGGGCGCCTACGTGGAGTGGGCGCCCCTTTTGGCGTCCGGAAGGGAAGCTGCATGAACTGTAGCGTGGCAATCCAGTTTCTGCCCATGGACTCCAAGTCGGACGAGGAGACCTGCCGCGTGGTGGACGCGGTGATCGCCTACATCGCCTCCACGGGCGTGAGCTACTTCGTGGGGCCGTTCGAGACCGCCATCGAGGGCGACTACGACACCTGCATGCAGATCGTCAAGAACTGCCAGCTGGTGGGTGCCAAGGCGGGCTGCGGCTCGATGATGACCTACGTCAAGATCGACTACCGCCCCGGCGGCGACGTCATGTCCACCGAGCACAAGGTCTCCAAGTACCACGAGGGTGACCCCGAGTTCGCTCCCGCGGGCAAGGCGGAGGTCGCGTAGCCCATGGCACAAGGCTCCAGGGGAGAGGCCCGTCCCGCCTCGCATGGCACCGGTCGCGCCCGGCGCGTGGCGATCCCGCTCGTGACCACGCTCGCCATCCTCGTGGCATGGCAGCTGCTGGTGGTGTGCGGCATCGTGCCCAACTTCATGCTGCCCACTCCCACGCAGGTGATAGCGGCGCTGGTGGGGGACTTCCCGCTGCTGGTCTCCAACTCCGCCACCACGCTCGCCGAGTCCGCGCTCGGCCTGGTGATCGGCTGCGCCGTGGGCTTTGCGTTCGCGGTGCTCATGGACCGGTTCGAGGGCTTTCGCCTGGCGTTCTCGCCGCTCATCACCATCTCGCAGACCATCCCCACCATCGCCGTGGCGCCCATACTCATCCTGTGGCTGGGCTACGACCTGGCACCCAAGGTGGTCCTCGTGGTGCTCACCACGTTCTTTCCCATCACGGTGTCGCTGGTCTCGGGCTTTCAGTCGGTCGATCCCGACATGGTCGACCTCATGCGCACCATGAACGCCACGCGCTGGCAGATCTTCTGGCAGGTCAAGATGCCTGCCGCCGCCGAGCAGTTCTTCAGCGGCCTGCGCATCAGCGCCACCTACGCCATCGTTGGCGCCGTGATCAGCGAGTGGCTGGGCGGATTCAGCGGCCTGGGCGTGTACATGACCCGGGTGCGCAAGTCCTTCTCGTACGACCGCATGTTTGCGGTGATCATCATCATCTCTGCACTGTCGCTGGCGCTCATGGGGCTCGTCGATGCTCTCCAGCGCCTCTGCATGCCCTGGAAGAGGGCAGAAGGGGAGAAGTAACATGAACAGCATCTCTCGTCGCCAGTTCCTCGCCGCGAGCGGCCTCGCCCTGGGGTCCGTCGCCCTCGCGGGCTGCGGCGCCTCCGCGTCCAAGGGCGGCTCGACGTCCGACTCCGGCGCCAGCTCCGCCGCCAAGACCAAGATCACGTTCTGTCTGGACTACACGCCCAACACCAACCACACGGGCATCTACGTGGCCAAGGAGAAGGGCTACTACGCGGACGAGGGCATCGACATCGACATCGTGCAGCCCGCCGAGGACACGGCGGAGGCCATGATCGGCTCCGGCCAGGCGCAGCTGGGCGTGTCGTACCAGGACTACATCGCCAACGCCCTCGCGTCCGACAACCCGCTGCCCATCCAGGCCATCGCCGCGATCATCCAGCACAACACCTCGGGCATCATGAGCCGCAAGGAGGACGGCATCACCAGCGCCAAGCACATGGAGGACCATGTGTACGACACCTGGAACATGCCCGTCGAGCAGGCCACCATCAAGGACGTGGTCGAGGCCGACGGCGGCGACTACTCCAAGGTCAAGATGGTGTCCGTCTCCACCGACGACGAGGTGACCAGCCTCAAGAACAAGCAGTTCGACTGCGTGTGGGTGTACGAGGGCTGGGCCGTCCAGAACGCCATCGTCCAGGACTTTGCCTACAACTACTTCAGCTTCATCAGCATCGACGACAAGCTCGACTTCTACACGCCGGTGCTCGCCGCCAACGACGACTTCTGCAAGAAGAGCCCTGACGTGGTGAAGGCCTTCGTCCGCGCCACCAAGAAGGGCTACGAGTACGCCGTCAAGGACCCCGACGGCGCGGCGCAGATCCTGTGCGACGCGGTCCCCGAGCTCGACTCCAAGCTCGTGCGCCAGAGCCAGAGCTACCTCAAGGACCAGTACATCGCCGACGCCAAGAGCTGGGGCGTGATTGACAAGGAACGCTGGGCCACCTACTTCCAGTGGCTCAACGACAACAAGCTCGTCAACAACCAGCTGGACGTGAACTCCGGCTGGACCATGGACTACCTGGAGGCCTAGCGTGCTGCGACGCAAGCGCGACGTACCGGGCGCAGACGGCGGGGGAGAGGGGACGGGCCCCTCTCCCGCGGCCCGTCCCGCCGGCAGGGACGACCCCCTTGCCCCCAGCCTGGAGGCGCGCGGGCTGACGCTTGCCTGGGAGGGCGGCCACGACGTGGTCCGTGACGTCAGCCTCCATGTGGGGAGCGGCGAGGTCGTGTGCCTCGTCGGCCGCTCCGGCTGCGGCAAGACCACCATCCTGCACGCGCTGAGCGGCCTCACGCGCCCCGTGAGCGGGACGGTGCTCCTGCACGGCCGCGACATCACCGGTGCGCCCGGCCACGTGAGCTACATGCTGCAGAAGGACCTGCTCCTCCCCAGCAAGCGCATCATCGACAACGTGTGCCTGCCGCTGGTGGTGGGCGGCATGTCACGTGCCGAGGCGCGGGCCAAGGCCGAGCCGCTGATGGAGCGCTTTGGCCTCGCGGGCACGGAGGAGCGCTGGCCGGGCGAGCTCTCGGGCGGCATGCGCCAGCGCGCCGCGTTCATGCGCACGTACCTCATGGGCAACGACGTGGTGCTGCTCGACGAGCCCTTCTCCGCCCTGGACGCGCTCACGCGCACCGACATGCGCGGCTGGTACTGCCGCATGTCCTCCGATCTCTCGCTGGCGACCCTCGCCATCACGCACGACGTGGACGAGGCGATGTCCATGGCGTCGCGGATCTATGTGCTGCGCGGCAACCCCTCCGGAGGGGTGCCCAGCACCATCGCCCGCGAGGTGGTCGTGGACCGGCCCGAGGGCACGGCGACCCCCGAGGAGTTTGCCCTCACGCCCGCCTTCCTGGAGGCCAAGCGCGAGGTCCTCTCCCTCCTGGAGGGCTAGCCCCTCTCGCCCCCATCCCGCGTGCGGCCGCCCGTCGTCCCGGCGGGCGGCCGCATCGCGTCTGACGCATCCCCGCTGCTGCGCTATGGTGGAGCCACCACGAGGACGGAGGCTGCCATGCTCGACCAACGCGAGGGATACGTTCCCTTTGCCGGCTACCACACCTACTACCGCATAGCGGGCCATTGCGAGGGAGGCAAGCTGCCGCTGCTGGTGCTGCACGGCGGGCCGGGCGCGGCGCACTACTACCTCCAGACGCTGGACGGCATCGCCGAGCGCTCCGGTCGCGCCGTGGTCTACTACGACCAGATCAGCTGCGGCAGGTCAAAGACCCCGCCCCTTCCGGACAGGTGGGGATGCCGACTCTTCCTGGACGAGCTCGACTGCGTTAGAAGGACGCTCGGCCTGGGTCGCTGCCACATCTTGGGGCAGAGCTGGGGCGGCATGCTCGCGATGATGTACGCCATCGGAGAGCCGTGGCACCCGTACGGGCACGACGGCCTGGCGTCGATGGTCGTGGCCAGCTCGCCCGCGAGCATGGATCTGTGGCTGCACGAGGCGGTGCGCCTGCGCCACTACCTCCCGCCCGAGATGGACCGCGCCCTCGCGCAGGCGGACGTCGACGGCGACTACGACCGTCCCGAAGTCCGCGCCGCGTCCGCGGAGTACTACCGCAGGCACGTCTCGCTCGTGCCCGAGGACGAGCGTCCGGACGGCCTGCACAACCCCGAGCCCGACCCCGTAGGGGACGAGTGTTACCACTTCATGCAGGGGATGAGCGAGTTCGTGGTCACGGGGGCGCTCAAGGGCTGGAGCGTGGTGGACCAGCTCCCGGGCATCGACGTCCCCACGCTGGTGACGTCCGGCACGGCGGACGAGTGCACGCCGCTCATCGCCAAGCAGGTGGCGGACGGCATCCCGGGCGCGCGGTGGGAGCTCTTCCAGGACGGCACGCACTGGGTGCATGGGGAGCAGCCGGAGCGCTACAACGCGGCGGTCGAGGCCTTCTTGGAGGCCCACGAGTAGGGTGCCGCACCCCTCTCGCCTGTGCATGGTGGGAAGACGGGGCGAGCGACGCTCGATCGCCGACCGCGCCCCTCTCGCCCGCCGTGGCCGATTTCCGGGTGGCGTGTGTCCGGGCGACCTTAAAATGGGCTTGGAAACGTAGGGGACGGACGGCGCCGCGCGCCGCCCGCGGGAGGCAGGGGGCCTCGTGAACATCCAGGACTTCTACTCGGGCCACGAGTTCTTTGCGCACACCTACCTGGGGGCGCATCTGGAGGGGGAGGGGGCGACCTTCCGCACCTTCGCCCCGGCGGCGGACGGCATCGTGGTGCTGTGGTGGCCCCTCGGCGACGATGGCGAGGCGCCCTGCGACGAGCCCCGCACGGTCGAGATGCACCGGGTGGAGGACGGCAACTTCTACGAGGCGTCCGTCCCCGGCGTGCGCGAGGGCGACCTCTACCAGTTCCGCATCTACCACGGCGGCTCGTACGTGGACCACGCCGACCCCTACGGCTACGGCACGGAGCTGAGGCCCGGCCACCGCTCCGTTGTCCGCGACCTCGGCGGGTACCCCTGGGGCGACGCCCGGTGGATGGGGGAGCGGACCGCCCGTGCCAACGCGCCTCTTAACATCTACGAGCTGCACCTGGGCAGCTGGCGCAAGCGCGGCGGCTCGGAGGAGGCGTCCGACGACCCGGCCGAGTGGTACTCGTACGAGGAGATAGCCGACCCCCTGGTTGAGTACCTCACCACGATGGGCTTTGACTGCGTGGAGTTTCTCCCCCTGGCCGAGCACCCGCTGGACGCGAGCTGGGGCTACCAGCCCACGGGATTCTTCTCGCCCACCAGCCGCTACGGAACGGCCCGCCAGCTCATGGGGCTCGTGGACCGGCTGCACGCGGCGGGCATCGCCGCGATCCTGGACTTTGTCCCCGTCCACTTTGCGGTCGACTCGTTTGGCCTGGCAAACTACGACGGCACGGCCCTGTATGAGTACCCTAACGACGCCGTGGGCGTGAGCGAGTGGGGCAGCCACAACTTCATGCACAGCAGGGGAGAGGTGCGCTCGTTCCTGCAGTCGTCCGCCAACTACTGGCTGGGTGCCTACCACTTTGACGGCCTGCGCATGGACGCCATCAGTCGCATCATCTACTGGCAGGGCGACGAGGCGCGCGGGGTCAACGGTAACGCGGTCGACTTCCTGCGTGTCATGAACTCGGGCGTGCACGCGCTGGACCCGGGCTGCATGCTGATCGCGGAGGACTCCACCAACTACGACGGCGTCACGCGGCCCGTGGAGCAGGGCGGCCTGGGCTTTGACTACAAGTGGGATATGGGCTGGATGCACGACACGCTGGAGTTCTTCCAGACCGGCCCGGAGTGGCGGCACCAGAACTACCACAAGCTGTCGTTCTCGATGATGTACTACTACAACGAGCGCTACCTGCTGCCGCTCAGCCACGACGAGGTCGTGCACGGCAAGGCGACCGTGGCGCAGAAGATGTGGGGCGATTACGACCTCAAGTTCCCCCAGGCACGGTCCCTGTACCTGTACATGGCAGCGCATCCCGGCAAGAAGCTCAACTTCATGGGGTCCGAGGTGGCGCAGCTGCGCGAGTGGGACGAGAGGCGCCAGCAGGACTGGTTCCTCACCACCTATCCCGTGCACGACGCGTTCCGCCGCTACTGCCACGACCTCAACCAGCTGTACCTGGCGCACCCGTCGCTCTGGGAGGGCGACTACGACCGCGACGGCTTCCGCTGGCTGCAGGTGGACGACCCGGAGCACGTGGTCTACGCAATCGAGCGCTCCACGGTTGGCAGGACGGACGACGAAGGCGAGAGGGAGCGCATCGCGTTCGTGTTCAACCTCTCCGACCGGGCGCACGAGGGCTATGAGCTTCCGGTGCCGGATGCCGCGTCGGCGGAGGTGCTGATCGACACGGAATGGGACTGCTATGGCGGGACCATCGCCAGGGGAGACGAGCGTGCGACCCTGGAGGACGGGACCCTCACCGCCGACCTGTCGCCGTTCTGCGGGATGGCGCTGCTCCTCTCGCCCGAGGAGGGGTGAGCGGGCAGCTAGGCGTCGCGTGTCTCCTGGTCATGAAGCAGCGAACGCATGAGGGAGAGGAGCTGCTCCGCCGACCTCACCTCGTGCTCCGCCGGCTGCTCGCCCCGCGGCATCTCTCGGTTGCGGTGGTTGAACCAGACCACGGGCATGCCTGCCGCGTGGGCTCCCGCGACGTCCACCCTGAAGGCGTCCCCCACATAGAGGGAGCGTGACGGCTCGACCCCCATGTGGCGGCAGGCTCGCAGGAAGATCGCGGCATCGGGCTTCGCCACGCCCATGGCGTCGGACACAAACACGTCCTCGGGTCGCACCCAACGGTAGACGCCCAGTATGCGCAGCTTGTCCCGCTGGCGGTCGTCCCTGCCGTTGGACACAACGCCCAGGCGCGCGTGCCTGTGGCACAGGTCCAACACCTGCGCCATGGTGGGGGAGAGGGACATGGCCTCCCCGCTGTCGTGCGAGTACGCCCGCTGCAGCGCGATCGCCGTCTGCCGGTCGACGCTGACCCCAAAGTCCGCCATGGTCTGCTGCATGCGGCGCACGTACTCGCCCTGGGTGGGGAGCCTGCCCGCCGAGAGGGCGGCGAACACCTGGCCGCTGTGCCTTCGGCTGGCGTCAAAGAGCTCGTCGTCACTGGCGGGGATGGAGCCCAACACCGACCGCACGGCGTGCGCGAAGGGCTGCGCCTGGTCGTAGAGCGTGTCGTCTATGTCGAAGAGGATGGCGTCCATGGGATCGACTATACGCCAGCGACGGCGCGGGCGAAAGTTGCGGCAATGAGATTGAAAGCATCGAATATGCGTTTAGGATGCAAATGGATGGGTACTATACACAGTGAACCGAAACCAAAGGGGTTCCGACGGACGCAGGAGATTCGGGGGCGATTCCAATGGGCACAGACCAGATACATCCCGTCCTGCCAGTGGTTGCCAACCCAAGGCTCGCCCGTTAGAAGGCTTTCGTAGCAGCCAGCAAGGCGAAGCTCAATTCGCGACAAGGGCGCAATCAACCTGGCCAACCGCGGGGCAGGGGTAGTGTAGGCTCGAGGTTGCGAGGGAGCGATTCCACCCAACAGACAGGCACGGGGGCCGGGAGAGTGATTCCCGGTCCCCATTTTTGTGTCTGGGACGGGCGTCGATGGAATGCCTGCTGAGGAAAGTCGACCTATGGCAATCCGGGTGCCAGAACAGCTGAGGAAAGTCGACCTTTGGCAGTAATAGAGGGTGGAAAGGCTGCCGCGGCACGCAATCTCCTGGCAGTTGGACCCTCGGGGCGGCCCATGAATTGCCACAACTCCATTTTCTTGAGCATCCATCCCAGGCTCATCCAGTGGCACCGGTGATTTTATTGAGTTCCTGCCGTAACTGACCGAACGGGGAATTGGCATGGATGCATCGAACACCCAGAACGGACGATTACTATCACTAACGTAATGACCTAGAATACAGGCTAAAGAACAGCTCCGTTTTTAGCCCTATCTTCAAGGAGGCAGGCTATGACAGCCACTCCCACCATCGGAATGTCCGACGCAAAAACCAACTTTAGCCGCCTGACAGCCGACGCCAACCGCACCGGCCGCTCGGTGGTGGTGTTCAAGAACAACAAGCCCTGGGTAGAGATACGCCCGTTGGCGCACCAGGAGAACGAAGTGCCTGACGAGACTCGCGAGGCAATGGAAGAGGCAAACGCTCTGGCGGCAAATTCCGACCACGCGACCTACCAAACCGCAGAGAGCCTGTTCTCGGCGCTCGACCTGTAAGGATCGTCAATGTACACGGCGTCTTTCACCCCGCGCTTCTTGCGCGACGTAAAGGCATGCAAGAAGCGCCATTGGGACGAACGAGCCCTCAAGAAAGCAATTTCCGACTTGCTCGTGAGCGACGAACGCGAGCTGGGGCAACGCTATCGTGACCACGCGCTGACTGGCGCCTATGAAGGATACAGGTCCATCCACGTTGACTCCGCGCCCAATCCGCCGAAGGATACGTGGGTGCTGATGTACCGGGTCTCGAACGCTGAACTCACGCTCGTGCGCACAGGCACTCATGATGAGGTGTACGGGAAATAGGCTTGAAGATCAGGGTTCCGCGTCTTTCCTGGAACGGAGACTTATGCCAGAGCCATCAGATTTGGGACAAGGCAAAGCGGGGGCTACAAGCCTGGGGTACTGAGCAGGGGGACGCCCGCTCCAGCTCCTCTCTCTGCCCCGTGATGAGAAAGCTCGTCTCATAAGGTTGGGCTCGTTGGGTGCTTAGCGCTACTGGCAATCGTGCTGTTGTGGCGCGAACTGCTTAGAAACTCTAGCCCCCGTGCGGATTCCGGCGCGTTACGCTTAAAAACCCTAGCCCTCATGTGGATTTTCCCGCCAAATGCTTAGTGCTACTAGCCCTCAGGCGAGTTTGCTTCCCAGAAAACAGCACGAGGGCTAGGGCTGCTAAGCACCCAGACTGCTAATCCACACGAGAGCTAGGTTTGCTAAGCAGTGACAACCCGCCCTCCGTCGGAAACCGGTGCGGCAGAGCTCCTGTCTCTATTTTCCCCTTGGGAACAGCAACCGCCTCGCGCCTGGGGTGCGCATGCAACCCCTAATGGACCTCATAGGGGGAGTCCTCGCTCACGTCGAAGGAGAGCAGCGCCTCGCAGGAGGTTCGGATCATGTCCTCCACGTCCTCCTCGGTGTAGAACGCCATGTGCGGCGAGACGATCACGTTGGGGAACGAGTCCAGGATCGCACGGTCGTGGTTGGGGAGCACGTCACGGCTCTTGTCGTGGTAGTAGAGGTTGGCCTCGTTCTCGATGGTGTCGAGCGCCGCCGCTCCCAGGTGCCCGTTCTCCAGGCTCTGGATGAGCGCCGCGGTGTCCACGAGCGAGCCGCGCGCCGCGTTGACCAGCACCGCGCCCTGGGGCATCTTGGCAAACGCGTCCGCGTCGATCATGTGGTAGTTCTCCGCCATGCCCGGCGCGTGGAGGGTGATGGCGTCGCACTGGGAGAGGAGCGTGTCCAGGTCGACGTAGGTGGCGATGCGCGCGACGTCCTGGTTGGGGTAGGGGTCGAAGGCGAGGAGCTTGCAGCCAAACCCGGCGAGGTGCCTGGCGACGGTCGCGCCAATGCGGCCCGTGCCGACAATCCCCACCGTCGCGGACGAGATGTCCATGCCGATCTTCCCGCGCAGGCCGAAGCTCTGGGAGTCGTTGCCGCGCATGATCAGCTTGACCTTGCGCATTGCCATCATCATGAGCATGATCGAGTAGTTGGCCACGCCCTCGGGCGGGTACACGGCGTGCGCCACGCGCATGCCCAGGTCCCTCGCGGCGGCGACGTCTATGTGGTCGTAGCCGATCGTGCGGGTTGCCACGTTGCGCACGCCCACCTCGTGGAACGCCTTTAGGAGGTCCGCTCCCATGGGGCTCGTGATGATGTCGATGGCGTCGTAACCCCGGGCAAGCCCAACGTTCTTGGCGGTGGGGTATTCGGGCGTCCATCCAAACTCGAAGCCCCTCTCGCTTGCCATCTTCTGGAGATATCCCAGCTCGTCGTACTCCCTGAGCGCGTAGGCGAACAGCCGCATTGCATAGCCTCCTTGGTACGTTCCAATAGCCAGCCCATCGTATCCCACGGGGGTTTCCAACTGTTGTCCCGTCGACGGGCGTTACTACGGCTTGGGGGAGAGGGGAGTGCCCCTGCAAGTTGAGGAGGAACTGTGAACTTACTATTAGGAAAGATTCCCGTTAGAAGAGTCCACCTCATGGGGTATAGTTCCACTAACAAGAAAGAGTCCTAACAAGGACAACCAAACAAGAAAGGAACCACCATGGAATCCAAGCTCAACCAGCTCCTCGCCAACGTCACCGTCGAGTACCACAAGCTCCAGAACCAGCACTGGTACGTGAGCGGCAGTGACTTCTTCCAGGCCCACGCCCAGCTCGAGGAGCTCTACGACTCCCTGCTCCCCGTGATCGACGACGTGGCGGAGCTCATCCTCCAGCTGGGAGGCAGCCCCATCGCCTCCCTGCGCGAGGTGCTCGACCTGGCGACCATCTCCGAGCGCGAGGACGCGCCGCTCAAGAGCGTCGACGCCTTCCGCAACGTCCGCGAGGACCTCTCCGCAATCCTCGAGCAGGTGATCGCAATCAAGGCGCAGGCGGACGAGGAGTCCAACTACCTCGTGAGCGCCAAGGCGGACGAGTACATCGCCAGCCTGTCAAAGACGCTCTGGATGCTCCGCCAGCAGGCGGCGTAGGGCAGCCGGACCGCCAAAGACGTCATATCCCGGCACAGCATAAGGGGAGGGGCCCGCACGCAATCGCCGCGAGCCCCTCCCCGTCTATGCGTCACGCATGTGAGAGGTGCGTTTTTTCGGCTCTTCGACGTTTCTAGTGGGTAGCGCATGCGACGGTCGTCTGCGCCGAGAAGTCCAGGCGGCCGAGCCTGAGGAAGATCATGGTCTCGAAGTAGGACGTGTTTCTGAAGCCCCTCGCGGCCCTC
>Ga0214872_100119_pt1 | contig 40878 bp, 28 predicted proteins | sample Stichaenrichm18X_FD_168614 | JGI IMG/M metagenome (GOLD analysis project Ga0214872, IMG submission 168614) | Xylose enriched microbial communities from anaerobic bioreactor in Madison, Wisconsin, United States - 18X | ecosystem: Engineered > Bioreactor > Anaerobic > Unclassified | place: USA... | reverse complement strand
GCCGCGCACCTTGCCGGCGAACCCGCTCGACTCGCTGAAGGCGACCTTAATCAGGTAGGCGGCCGAGAACAGATAGGGCAGCAGGATGAGGCCCGTCGAAATGGTGTAGAAGAACTGATAGGTGTTGCTGCTCACCATCATGACGAACAGGAACACTTCCACGATGACGCCCGACACGATGAGCGTGGTGATCGGGGCGCCCTTTTCGTTGGACTTGGCGAAGGCCTTGGGGAAGCCGGCGCCGGTCTGGGCGGCTTCGAAGGGCACCTCGCTCGTGAGCACCGTATAGCCGAGCATCGAACCCACCAGGGAAAGCACCACGCCGAAGTTGATCAGCGTCGCCCCCCACTGGCCCACGGCCACTTCCATAAGGCCCGCGAGCGGCGGGTTGTCCAAGGCGGCGAGGTCTTCGATGGGCATAACGCCCAGGCCCAGCAGGCTGATGAGCAGGTAGATGATAAGCACGCAGACGAAGGCGACGATCGTAGCGCGTCCCACGTCATGGTCGCTTTCGGCGCGACCTGAAATGGCCACGGCGCCCTCGATGCCGATGAAGACCCAGATGGTGGTCGTCAGGGCGGCAAGGACCTTGTCGGAATCGGAAAGCACCGCACCCGTGGTGGGATCGACAGTGGCAGCGTGCATGTTGGCCATGAAGACGCTGGGGTCGAAGGCCTGCAGGAAGATGATCGCCAGAATGGCAGTGAAGATGGGAATGAGCTTGGCGAGCGTGACGACCACGTTCACGATGGCCGCTTCGGTCACGCCGCGCGACACAACGAACACGTAGAACCACACCACGACGCTCGCGCCAATCACCGACGCCAGGTTGGTGCCGTCGCCGAACACGGGGAAGAAGTAGCCCAACGCGCTGAACAGCAGCGGGCAGTAGCTGATGATGCAGAAGGCCGCCGAAATCCAGTAGCCCCAGGCGCTCGTGAAGCCGGAGAACTGGCCGAAGCCTTCCGTCGCGTAGGCGTAGATGCCGCCCTTCAGTTCGGGCTTCACGCGCGACAAGGTGAAGAAGGTGAACATCAGGCAGAAGACGCCGATGCCCGAAATGACCCAGGCGTCGATTACCGACTGGCCGTCGGCGCCGGCGGCGACCATGTCGCTGCACAGGGAGAATACGCCACCGCCCACAATGAGCGTGATCACGGTGAACATCAGGGGGAAGAATCCCATCTTCTTGGGGGCTGCTGCCGATGTGGCAGCAGAGCCGTTGTCGGCCATTGTGCACATCCCTTCGATCGTCCTGCCGGGCGCGGGCGGGCGCGGCACCCATCCGCACGGATTCATATGTCCCGTATATTACTCCAGTTTCATGCTGTGTCTGAAAAATAGTATGCGAACGAGCTGCATAGTATGCAAGCGCTATAAATCAAGTCCTGGGAAAACCGATTTCATTATTCAGATTTCCAGTGGGTGACCGAAACTTTGCCAAGGGCGTCCTCGTCAAGGTCGCAGCCCAGGCCCGATTCGTGACCCATGGGGTTGATTTCGAGCTGACCGCCGCCCAGGACAAAGGGCGGATCGCAGATGTCGGTGGCGAAGTAGCGGGCCGAATCGTTGATGTCGCCGGGCAGGTTGATGCCGGGCAGGGTGGAGAATGCCGCATGCAGGCGCTTCGACACGCCCGTGTCGTACATGCCGCCCACCCACAGCACGATGCCGCGGCTGCGCGCCCACTTGTAGAAGTCGAGCGCCGGCTGCAGGCCGCCGAACTTGCCGAGCTTCATCACCACGCAGCGCAGGTCGGGATTGGCTTCCAAGATCGCGCGCAATTGGGCCCCGTTGGTCCAGCTTTCGTCGAGCGCAATGGGCGTGGAAAGCTCCCGCTGAAGGCGCGAAAGCCGCTCGAAAAGGTTTTGCGGGCCCACCTTGGGCTTGCGCGCCGGGTCAAGCGGCTCTTCCAGGCAGGCGATGTTCAACGTGTCGAGCGCACGCAGGTCGGCCAGGTCGTTTTCGTGGTAGCTCTGGTTGGCGTCGAGCATGATCGTGAGGTGGGGGAACTGCTCGCGCACCGCCCGCACGATGCGCACGTCGTGGCCGGGCTTGATCTTGAGCTTCACGCGCGCGTAGCCTTCGGCGACCGCATGGGCCACCGCTTCGAGCGTGTCGCGCAGGCTGCCTATGCCTACCACGGCCCCGCCGCGCGCGCACCCGCGGCGCACCGGATCGGGGCTGCCCGGTTCGCTCACCTGGGCGCGCCCGTCGATGAGCGCGCGAATGCTCGTGCCGGTCGTCTTGCCGTAGAGGTCCCAGAAGGCGTTTTCCACGGCGGCGCAGGCAAGCGGATGCTCGGCCGCCCCGTCGACATGGGCCAGGCGCTGCGAGACCTGCAGGGGGTGGATGAAGGGAACGTCGCGCACCGCGGGCGCGAGCTTTTCGCGAATAAAGGGCTCGTCTTGAGGGATCGTTTCGGGGAGGTACCAGTCGGTTTCGAAGGCAACGTCCTCGCCTACGCCCGTGCGGCCCTGGGCGTCGGTCACGCGCACGATGAGCGAGACACGGTCCTTCACCGTGGTCTTGGCGGTGCGCATGCCGCCCACCAGGGGCTGGCGAATCTTCCACAGCTCCAGGCGCACGGCGCAGCAGCGCTCGTCGTAGACCTGGCGCAGGGCGGCGCGGTCGGTTTTTCCGATGCCCGACCGGGGGAATTCCGGCAGCACGATGATCGCGTCGGGCTGGTAGATCTTGGCCAGGCGGGCGTTGAGCGACAGGCGGATCTCGTGGGCCAAGGCCACCAGGTCGGCATCGGGCGCGGCGGCGCGCTCGCGCTCTTCCACGAAGGCCACAGGGCGGCGGCCCCACTGCTCGTTGGGCGCACCGAACACGTAGGCGTCGGTGACGCCGTCGAGCGAAAGAATCTTCGAGCGAATCTCTTCGGGATAGACGTTTTCGCCACCCGACACGAACATGTCGGTCGTGCGTTCGGCCACCTGCACGCGGCCGTTGCGCACGCGCACGCGGTCGCCGGTAAGGAAAAAGCCGTCGGCCGTGAAGGCGGCGGTGGCGTTCAGGTAGCCGCCGAACACGCCCGGCCCGCGCACGCCCAACTGGCCGAAACCGTGCTCGTCGGGGTCGAGCACCATGACCTCGTAGGCAGGCATGGGCACCAGGGTCCCGTCGTAGTCGGCTAGGGGCGCTTCGGCGATATGGCTGCAGGTTTCCGTCATGCCGTAGCTCACGAACACGTGCACGTCGCGGCGCTTGGCTTCCGCAAGCGTGTTGATGTTGGGAGCCGCGCCGCCCAACAGCACGCATTCGTAGGCAGCAAGCGATTCCTGACCTTCGGACACGGCGAGCAGGTCCTGCAGCATCTTGTCGACCACCGACACGTGCGTGCAGCCGTAGCGGGCCGCGTCGGCCAGCAGCTGAGCGGCGTCCACATAGTCGTAGAGGACGAAGGGGGTGTCGTTCAGCAGGGAGCGGAAGAAGATTTCCAGCCCGCCCACGTGGTACATGGGCAGGGTGAGCTGCCAGCGGCCGGCGCCCGGCACGTTGAGCGTTTCGTTGCTCGCGCGCGCCGCGCCCTGCAGGTTGCCCCAGGAAAGGGCCGCCGCCTTGGGCCGGCCCGACGTGCCCGACGTGAACATCACTACCGCGGGAGCCGCATCGTCCAAGGCCGCTGCCGCTTTTTCTACGAAGGCGAAGGCGTCGGCATCGGTTGGCGCGCTCGCTGCCGCGCCGGCATCGCGGACGTTCTGCGCATCGAAACGGGGGATATCCGCGAGCTTTCTGCTGCGTTCGACCTCATGCAGGCGCTCGGCCTTTTCCTCTTCGGTGAGCCGGGCGTTGAGCGTGACAAGCGTCGTGCCGGAAAGCGCACAGGCGAGCAGCAAAGCCAGGAACTCCACGCAGTTGGCCATGTCGGTGGACACCCAGCCGCCACGGCCTGCGCCCTCCTTCTGCAGGCTTTCGGCGAGCCGCACCGACCCGTCGCGCAGCATCGCGTACGAAATCGCCACGTTGCCGTGCAGGGCGTCGATCACGGCGGTGTCGTCGGGCGCCCGCCGCGCGTGCTCGTTGAGAATCTGCAGAATGTTCGAAGCCATGGTCCCCTCGCTCTCCGTGCGCACTAGGGGCCGAGGGCCGCACGCCCGGGCCTGCCGCCGCGCTGGCGAGCGGCATCTGCCCCGGTCGGGCTGCCTTCGGCCCCGTTACTCGATCGCCTGAACTATCAGGGGAACTTGGGGAACTTGGTGAAGTCGGGCTTGCGCTTTTCCTTGAACGCGTCGCGACCTTCCTTCGCCTCGTCGGTGGTGTAGTAGAGCAGGGTCGCGTCGCCGCCCAGCTGGGCCAGGCCCGCGTAGCCGTCGGTCGTGGCGTTGAAGCTCGCCTTCATGAAGCGCAGGGCCGTGGGGCTCCACTGCATCATTTCCTTGGCCCAGGCCACGCATTCGTCTTCGAGCTGTTCGAAGGGCACGACCTTGTTCACCATGCCCATGTCCATGGCCTCCTGCGCCGTGTACTGGCGGCACAGGTACCAGATCTCGCGCGCCTTCTTTTGGCCCACGCAGGCCGCCAGGTAGGCCGCGCCGTAGCCGGCGTCGAAACTGCCCACCTTGGGGCCCGTCTGGCCGAACTTGGCGGTTTCCGCCGCGATCGAAAGGTCGCAGAGCAGGTGCAGAATGTGCCCGCCGCCAATAGCGTAGCCGTTCACCATCGCGATGATGGGCTTGGGAATCACGCGGATGAGGTGCTGCAAGTCGAGCACGTTGAGGCGCGGAATGCCGTCGGACCCCACGTAGCCGCCGTTGCCGCGCACCTTCTGGTCGCCGCCGCTGCAGAACGCCTCGTCCTCATGGCGGCCGCCATGATTCTGGCCGGTGAGGATGATCACCCCGATGCTGGGGTCCTCGCGCGCCACGCTGAAAGCGTCGTACATCTCGCGCACGGTCAGCGGCGTGAACGCGTTGCGGCGCTCGGGCCGGTTGATCGTGATCTTCGCGATGCCTTCGTAGGTGTCGTAGAAGATCTCTTGGTACGGCGTGTCGCCGCGCACCCATTTGATGTCGCTCATGTTCCTCCCTTTTCCTTTGCAGGTTCTTATAGATACGTTACCGAAATATCGCATAGAAGTCGCTGTCGGCGCGGCCGCTGGCCTGCGTGCCCCGGGCGATGCAGGCAGCTAGGCACCGGGCGAACGCTTCCGGATGCTCCAGGTGCACGTTGTGCCCGCCGGGCAAGCGGTGCACGCGCGCGCCGGTGGCGCCCACGCGAGCGGCCACGCGCCCGTACTTGGCGTCGCGTTCGCCCACCAGGTAGTGCACGGGGAAGGACACGCGCGCGAGCATCGCGCAGGCGTCGTCCTCTAACGGCATCGTGTGCGCCCCCGCCTGCTCCATGAGCAGGGCGCAGGCGTGTTTGTCGCAGGAAAGACGCATGCGGCGCTGCCGAGCGCGAGCTTCAGGCGGAAGGTCCTTCTGGCTCGCGAACAGCGGAATCTCCTCCCACCAATCTACCACGGCTTCCATGCTGGGCAGCTCTTCGATATAGGCAGCCCAGGCACGGTTGCGCTGCGCCCACTGCACCCGGTCCTCTTCGGTGCGCGGACCCAGGCCGGCGCTTTCCAACGCGAGCAGGGCGATGTCGGCGGGGTAGCGGCGGGCGAGCGCGAGCGCCACGCGGCCGCCCATCGAATAGCCCGCCACCACGGCGGACGACACCCCCGCCTGGGCGCACGCCTGCACGATGACCGCGTGCACCTGGTCGGCCAGGTCGTCGAGAGTCGCGTGGGCGTCGTCGGCAGGCGCAAGCGTCGGCGCGATGACGGGCCCGGCAGCGGTGAGCAGGGGCGCCACCGCATCCCAAGCGTGCCCGTTCTGCATGAATCCATGCAGAAGCACGATCGGGCGGGCGGGCGTTTCCGCAAGGGGCGCGCCGTCGGCGCCTTCGCGTCCCGAAACAAACGGTCGTGCGCCCATGCCTATCGCCAATAGACGCTGTAGCGGTCCTTCACGCCCGCCAGCGGAAGGCTCACGTCGATGATGCTGATGCCCGGGTTGCCGAGCAGCTGTTCGTAGTTGCGGCGGAAGTCGTGCACGGTCTCCACACGGCGGTAGGTGATTCCGAAGCCCTGGGCCAGATGCTTCACGTCGATGTTCTGCGGCGTGAGGAAGAGGCGGCCGAAATAGTCTTCGGTCGATTTCTGCGAAAGCATGTCGAAAATCGCACCGCCGTTGTTGTTGAGCAGCACGATAACGATTGAAGGCATAGGGCCGTCGCCGCGCGAAAGGCGTATGTGCATCTCGTTTTGCAGGCTGAGCGCGTTCACGTCGTGCAGGAAGGCCAGATCGCCGATGAGCAGGGTGGTTTGCTCGTATTCCTGCGCGGCGCCCACGGCGGTGGAAATCGTGCCGTCGATGCCGTTCAGGCCGCGGTTGCACAGCACGCGCAGGCGCTTGCCGTTCTTGCGGTAGAAGGTGTCGACCGCGCGGATGCTCATGCTGCTCGCGCAAAACAGGAGCGAATCGTCGGGAATGAGCTCGAACATCTTGTCGATGTAGGCGCCTTCGAACTGGTCGCCGCCAGGCAGGCGGTAGACCATGTCGATGTGGTCGGACGCCTGGGCGTTGGCGGTGAGCCATTCCTCCACGTGCGCGCGCGAGGCCCCCTGGGCGGTGGGCAGGTCGATCATGGCCTGGGCGAACACCACGGGCAGGGTGTGCACGAACAGGTCGGTCGAGGCCGAATAGTCGCGCGGGTCGCGCACGTCCACCACGATCTGCGTGGGCTGCGCCTCCTGCATGGCCTGGAAGAGCCGCTTGGACACGGGCCAGCGACCGAAGCGAATGAGGCAATCGACCCGTGGGATGTCGGTGCCCCCGCAGACCGTGTCGTAGTTGTCGATGACGTAGGGGTCTTTCACGCCGCGCAGGCCCGAAAGCGGGTCGGCGAGCAGGGGAATGTGGCGCTTGTGGGCGAACTGCAGCATGATCGCGACGTCTTCGTCGTTGTTGCAGGTGCCTTCGCCGCAGACTGCCACCGTATGTTTCCCGTGAAACACGCCGAAGATGCCCTTGGCGTCGCGCGAGAGCAGGCCCTGGCCGGGCACGACCGTGGGCGGCAGCGAGCTCACGCGGTCGGGCACGACCTTGCGGGCGGGCACGAGCGGCTCGTCGAAGGGGAAGTTGATGTGCACGGGACCACCGTCGCAGCTGGCCGCGCCGGGCACCATGCCGTGGGCCGCAATGCAGGCGTCGAGGGCCGTTTGGTGGACGAAGTCGAGCGTCGCATCGTCGCCGGAGGGCAGGGGCATCTGCACGAATTTCTTTACGTGGTCGCCGAACATCTTCAGCTGGTCGCAGGTCTGCGGAGCGCCCACGCCCTGCAGGCGGGGCGGACGGTCGGAAGAAAGCAGGAGCAGGGGCACGCGGCTCGATTCGGCTTCGAGCACGGCGGGCATCCAGTTGCCCACGGCCGTGCCGCTCGTGCAGATCACGCCCACCGGACGACGCTTGGCCTTAGCGATGCCAAGGGCCAGGAAGGCCGCGCCGCGCTCGTCGACGTCGACGTAAACGCTCTTGAAGCGTTCGAAGGCCTTCATGGCCAGGCCGGTCGAGCGGGACCCGGGGCTGATCACGAAATCGGTCACGCCGCAGCGCTGCAACTCGCTGAAGAAAGCGTCCAGGTAGGCCGAAGCAACCGACGCCGGGTCGCTGGGAACCTTCACGCGCGGCGAGCGCTCTTTGGGCTCGATTTCGCGGGCGTCTTCGTCTTCCATTTCCTCTTCGGGCATTTCAGGCGCGGCGACCTTGCGACTGGGATGCTGGTTGCGGTCGTCCCCTTCGTGCAGGCTGTTGATGGCCGCGTATTTGTCGGCCTCGATGTCGTTGGTGATGCGCATGGGGTCGTGCTTTCCCGCAGTCGCTTCTGCAGCGGTTTCGGTATCGGCGACGATAGGCTCCTGCGCCGTTGCCGGCTCTTCCTCGTGGTTCACAGACGGGTCCTCTTCGGGTTCGAACGGATGGGATGCGGCTGGCGCATGGGCCGCGTAGTGTTCTTGGTCGCTTTGATCGAGGACTTCGTCTTCCTCTTCGGTCACGAAGACGGGTGCTTCGGCCCGTTTGGGCTCTTCGTGCTCCACCGTCGCGGGGCGCGGCGGCTCCTCTTCGGCCGCGACCTCGTCTTGCGCGGCCGGGGAAGAGTTCTCGCTCGCCTGGGTCTGCCGGTACTCCCAGCTCTGCATGACGGCGCGCGAATGGGCGATCGCGTCTTGCTCCTTCGACGAAGGAGACGTCTCGCCCGCTTCGGCGCGCTGCTTCGCGCGCTCGCGCGCGATGGCGCGTTCTGCCGCTTCGATGATGTGCTGGTCGATCGACGACAGCTTGGGCGGCATGGGCCGGGTTTCCTCTTCGTTCTCCATTTACCGTTCTTCCCCTTCGAAAGCCGAAAGAATCGTCTGCAGTTTCATGTCGATTTCATCGTACTCGGACGCGGCATCGCTCCCGGCGACTATTCCGCAACCTGCGTAAAGCCAGCCCATTTCACCGTCGAACACGCCGCAGCGAATGGCGACCGAATAGGCGCCGTCTCCGTCGGCCGTGCGGTAGCCCACCGATCCGCCGAAGAAGCCGCGGTTATAGGGCTCGGTTTCGCGCAGGAGCATGAGCGATTCGCCCACGGGCATGCCGGCGAGGGCGGGCGTGGGCATAAGCTGACCGGCGAGGTTTTCCACGCTGCGGCCTTCCATCACCTTGGCGTGCACGGGCGTGTGCAGGTGCTGCACGTGCTGCAGGCGCTTGATCACGGGCGCGGCGGGGATGTGCACCGCGTGGCAATTGCGCTCGATCACCGACCGGACGAAATCGACCACGAACGCATGTTCGCGTCGATTCTTTTCGTCGTGCAGCAGAGCATCCGCCAGACGCGCGGTTTCCGCTTCGGTTGTCCCCACGCCGATCGTGCCCGCCAGGCATTCGCTTTCCACGTCGAGCCCGTGCTTGCGCACCAAGAGTTCGGGCGTGCAGCCGCAGAAGAAGACGTCACCGTACCGATAGAGGAACACGGTTCCCTTCGACGGCCCGTCGATGAGATTGACGAGCAAGTCTTTGCTCGAGAAGACTTTCTTTGCGGTGAGCTTCACGCGGCGCGACAGCACAACCTTGCTCACGCGGCCCGCATCGATCGCCGCCAGAGCCGCAGAGACTTCGCTTTCCCACGCTGTACGAGAATCCATTTCAATCGTATAGGGAATCGTCTCGCGCTCGCGCGGCTTCGCCTGGCGGGCACGACGGGCGAAGCGCTCCACGCGGCCGGCATACACGGGGCCCAGGCTGTTCACCTGGAGCAGAGGGCCTTCGGCCGTGTCGATGAGCACCACCTCTGGCAGCAGCAGCGAAAGCTTAGGGAAGGCCTGAAAGAGCTCGTCGGCCGGTTGGGGGTTGGCCGCATCGAAGCGGTTGAAGGAAAAGAGCACGGGCGCCGCATGGGTGGGACCCTCATAGACCGCTTCGATATCGTCGGCATCGCGCACGGCGATACAGCGGCCCAGACCCATCAGGCGGGTGGGAGAGCGGAACGCGTGAGCGTCGGCAGGGCTTTCACGACGGCTGTCACCCTGTGCTTCAACATCGACGCCGACCTCTTGTCCGCTCCCACTCTTTTCGTAATAGACGAATTGGTCGGTGAACTCCTTCTGCAAGACGCAGAAGGCATCGACCATATCGGCTTGCAGCGGTTCGGTATACGTGTATATCTTGGGCATGGGTAGGCGGATCCTCACTCGAGCGATAGCAGCACCATTCTACCAGTACGCTTCAACGGCAGAGAGATCAGGGCATCGGCAAAGCCGCAGCTGTGCGCCTCTCATCCTGCAGCGAATCGAAGATGCGCACGAAGTCTGCCGGCTCGTGGGCAATCGCTTGCGCACCCGCTGCCACCAGGTCGGCCTCTTCACGATAGCCCCAGCTCACGCCGATAGCATACGCGCCAGCGCGCAGGGCGACTTCGATATCGGTCGGAGCGTCGCCCACGTAGGCGCACTCCGCTGGCTCGAGTCCCATTTCTTTGATGACGCCCATAAGGCCCGTGGGGTCGGGCTTGCGCGGGACGCCCGCACGCTCGCCGTAGACGGGGTTGAAGGTACCCGTGGGGAAGTTGCGGTCAATGACGAGTTTGGTTGCCTCGTTGAACTTGTTTGAAAGCACGGCAAGCTTGCAGTCCTTGCGCTGCAACGTCGCGATAGCTTCGTCCATCCCGTCGTAATGTTCGGTCAACTTGAAGCCGATCTGCGGATAGAGCGCACACCAATGTCGGAAGGCTTCTTCGCACACCTCGGGCGCGGTTCCTTCGGGAACGGCGAGATTGATCAAGCGGCGGCCACCATCGCCCACATACGACTGGATCTCATCGAACGTATGCGTGGGGAAGCCGAAATCCTTCAGCGTCTGATTGGTGACCGCAGCCAAATCCGGCATCGTGTCGAGCAACGTGCCATCGCAATCGAAGATCATTCCACGCAACATTCGGGTTCCTTCCCATGGAAATCAATGCCTTACAAGCGCAAGCATAGCCATACGCGCCCCAGCGGGCCGAAAAACTAAAAAAGCCCCGCAGAGCAGGGCTTTCAATTCTATGGAGCGGGTGACGGGATTCGAACCCGCGCATACAAGCTTGGGAAGCTTGTGCCTTACCACTTGGCGACACCCGCGTGTCACGTGATTATAGCAAAAGAACGGCGCAGCGACCGAAATTGTCGCTGCGCCGTCCATACGCTAAATATTCTTCACGACGTTCATGACGTAATCGACGGTGCGTTCCAAATTGCTTTCGTCGATATTCTCGAGCACGTCGTCGCCCTGGCCCATATAGGCGGGCTTGGCGCCTTCCATGCCGGCGATGGTGACCGCCTGCAGACCGTGGCGCGCTGCCACCGAAGCGGGCGTGTCTCGCCAATCGCTCGAGCTGGCGGCCACGTCGATGCCGGTCGCCTGCACGGCCATGCGCAGGTAGCGCTTCATGCGGGTCGAGATCTTGGTCTTGCGGACCTTACCCTCATGTTCCAGGTAGCTCAAGCGCCCGGCACCCACCGAATCGAGGTTGATCACGATCGAGCCGCGCAGCTCGTCGGCGTGCGTCTGCAGGAAGGTCTTCATGCCCGCATCTCCCGAACATTCCGATCCCAAAGCCACGAACCATACTTCGACGTTCACATCGGCGTCACGGAATTCGTAAATCTGCTGCTCTTCGCGGGCAAAATCGGCGCGCTGCGAGCCGTCGTCGCGTGCCATGCGGTTGGCCAGCTTGGCGACTTCCGAGAACTCGGGAGGCAGCTCTTCGGCCGTGCGCGGACGGCGCACCGGCTCTTCTTCGGCAGGCGCGTTACCATCGCCCTTGCCGCGATGCGTCATGCGGTTGGCCTGTTCGGTCGCCGCAGCACGGGCGCGACTGAAGGCGCCGCCGTTCCAACGGTCGCGCTTCTTCCACGCGTCTTCATTCTCTTCCCAGGCGTCGGGGGCAGCATCGGTAGCGCCCTTCTGCTGGCTGACGCGCGCCTGCTGTTCGTACGCGCTGTCCTCCTGGAAGCTTTCCCAGCCGCCGCGCGCTTTGCCCACTTCGGTGGGGTTGAAGTTCTCGTCGACGTTGAGCCATTCGGATGCGCTCTGCTCTTCAGCACGCTTGCCGGAATGCTTGCCGGCATGACGTCGCCCGAACAGGCCGCGATGCTTCTTGGGCATATCCACCACCTGACTGGGCGTATAGGCGCCCGTTTCGGGAGAAGCAGCGGCGTAGGCGGAATCGTCGGCATCGTCAATGTACATCTCTTCGGGAGATATGCCTTCGACGAGCTCGTCGCCCACCGGCTTGAACGAACCGGTGTTGCCCACCGCGGAGAAGGACCCCGAAAGGCTCACGCGCTGATTGTTCTCGAAGGGATCGACTACCGGAGCAGCGGTGATCGACCCGCTCATCGAGGGGAGCGTATTGCGCAGGGCGGCCTTCTTGTTGTCCATTTCGATCTTGTCGTTGCTTACCGGGCCCGTGCCGTCGAGCGCAACGCGAGGGATGCGCTGGCGCAGAAGCGTCTTAGCGGCCGTTTCGCCGTCGCGGTCGGCTTCGGCAGCAAGGGGAGCCGGCTGCTTATTCGCATCGGAAAGGTCTGCGGGATCGGGCACCGTGATAACCGAGGGGATATCGATGCGGGCGCGATTCGGGTTGGAACGATAGGTCGGCTTGGGACGCTCTGCACGTGCGGCAGGTGCCGGCGCTTCTAATTCAGGTGCATCATCGCCAGCAGGGGCAGACTCTGCGGCAGGGGCACTGGCGGCAGGGGTGGCTTCGGCCTCATCTGCAGCAGGCTCGGCATACTCGTTCTCCACGGCCACCGGCTGCGCGTCGATAGGCGCCGGCACGTCTTTCTCTTCCGATTCGTAGGCCGCGTCATCGTCTTCGGACACCGTGTAGCCTTCCGCGTAGGCCGTCGTACCTTGGTCGTCGGTGTAAGCGTAGGCTTCTTCTTCGTAGGATACGGTGTCTTCAGGCTGGCTCATCGCGTCATCGTAGGCGCCGTCGACATAGGTATCGTCGTTGCGAGCGCTGTGAGCACCCTCATGGTTGGAAGCACGATCGGAAATCTTATCGCGGGCGCTGTCGAAGGAATCGCGCATGCGGTGGAAGAGACCTCCGGCGCGGCTCTTCAAATTGTCGAAGCGGGTCGGTTCGTCTTCGTAATAGTCGTAGTCGCCATAGGTGGCATCGTCGTAGCCGGCATAGGCGTCATCACTATAAGGGGCTTCCTGAGTATCGGCGTTTGCGTAGGGGACAGCGTCTATCGGCGCTTGAGCGTATTCGTGTGAGTCGGACGTTGCTGTGTCGTCTTCGCTCTGCAGATCGAGCGTGCCTGTCTGCACCTGTTCACGCAGCTGGGACACATCGATCGGCGGCATAGAAATCGTCGATTCACGCGACTGGCGTTGGGGCTGATCGGCTTCGGTGGCCGTCACGATCACGCGCTCGGCGGCGGGCTTCTTCTGCTCGGGAGCAGAAGCGGTCGGCTCCGGGACGGCAGAGGCAGGGGCCGCCGGCACCTGGGTGGCAGGAGTCTGAGCCGAAAGGTCCTCGGCCTTGAGCGGCGTGTCATCCACGAGAAGCTGACGACGTTCCTGTCGATCGCGCTGAGCGGCGGGAGCCTGTTCGGGTGTTTCACGTGGAACAGTGACGTCGACGCGATTGGTCGTGCGCGGCGTAACGGTTTCTGCGGCCCGCTGATCGGCAGTAGTCTTCACGGCATCGAAGGGCGAGGTTGCCTGAGCGTCGTTCTGATCGACGGGGCGTTCGGTCACTTCGCCGATCTGAGCCGTCGTGAATTCCTCTTCGTAATCGGGATACGCCTCAGGGAGCTGCTTGCGCTCATCGCGCATCTGCTTCATACGGCTGCGCAAAGACGAGAACGCACCGCTCGCGCGCTTCTTCCAACGCTGCGTTGTTTCGCGGAACCGGCTCTCTTCGGGTTCACCTTCCTGGTAATAGTCGTCGAAGCCGCCGTCTTCTTCGCCATACAAGGCGGGCTGGGCCTGAGCCTGCTGCCCTTCGCCGGTCTGGACGAACTGATCCATGTCATGCGGGACGCCGACCATCACGCGGCCGTCGTTGATGGTCGCCGTCGCAACGGAGGTGCGCTGGGGCTGCGCTTCGGGCGCGATAGGGGCCACGGGAGCCGTCGTGTCAGGGGCGGGCGCGGCAGGCTGCGGAGCAGGTGCCGACGCAGCCTCTAGGTCCGCAGGAGCCGCTACGCTTGGGACAGCTGCCGTTTCCGTAGCCACCGGAGCGGGCTGAACGGCAGCGGAAGCCGGCGTGGGCGCAGTCTGGGCGCTTGCAGGGCGCGCCTGACGGGCCGGACGTTCGATGACCCGGGCGGCTTCTGCCGACTCGAGTTCGGCGATACCGGCCTGGTCGAAAGTCTCGACATAAGGCTTCATCTTCGGAAGGCCCTGGCCGTCGGTTGTTTCACGTGAAACATCTTCGATGAAGGTTTCAACAACCGGCTCTTCGGGTACCGACGCAACGGACTGCTGCTGGGGAGCAGCCGCGGCTTCTGCTGCGGGCGCGTACGTCGGCTTCGCCGGCTGCGGTGCAGGAGCGGCAGGCTGCGGGGCGGGGGCAGGAGCAACGGGTGCGCTCGGGGCGGTGGCGCCCGAGGCCGCATAGGCGGGAACGGCGGGAGCCTGCTTCTGCGCCGCGCGCTCGAATCGATTTTCAGGAGCCGTCACCGGAGCAACCGGCTGGGGTTCCTGCTCACGCGCAGTGGGCTGCGCGGCGGGAGCCGCTTCGCGCACGGGAGCGACGGGCGCCTCGACCGGACGCACGATCGGTTTCGGCTCGCGCGGCTGCGCGGGGGGCAGCTGATCGGCGTTTTCGGGAGCGGCCACTTCGCGAATGCCCTGTTGGAAGGTTTCGCGATACTGCTGCGCTTCGCGCTGGACGGCCTTGTTGGCCTCCTCGAAGTGCGCGTGGCTTTCACGAACAGCGGCATCGAGTGCATCGGCGTAGCGGGAACGGCGCACGGGATGCACAGGGCGCACGTTGCCCTTCTTGGCCTTGGCGCGCTCCTGCGCCGCCTTGTACCAATCGGGGACGGCCGGAGCCTGTTGCGGCTCTTCGGCAGGAGCCGGCTCTTCTGCGGGTTCCGAAACAGCCTCGGGCGCAGGCTGCGCGGCAAAAGGCTGCTCGCCGGTGAAAACGTTGGTGGTTTCGGCGCGCTGAGCGGAGATCCGCTCAGGCGTGGGGCGCTCGGGAGCTGCAGGGGCAGCTTGAGCCAAACGCACGGGTTCGGCTGCGGGCGCTTCGCGGGATGTTTCACGTGAAACATCGACGGGAGCTTGCGTGGGAGCAACCTCGCGCGGGACCACATCGCCCAGGGCCGGTTCGTAGGCGCCGGACTGCGTGGCAGCCGTATTCGGCTCGACGTCGTACTGCACGGGCACACCTTCGGGCACCGCGCCCGCTTCGTAGGCCGCCTCTGCGCCATGCACGACGGGCTCTTCGCCCTCGGCTTCGGGCTCTTCTTTAATAGTCTGCGCATCCGACACACGACGGGCGATTTCCATCATGGCCGCAACGCCGGACGCGTTGGAATTGGCTCCCTCGTTGAAGGTCGCCGTACGGTGCATCGCAAAGGCGATAACCGGCAGAATCGCTGCAAGGCAGAGAATGATGAAGATCACATTGAAGACCACAGCAGCCGTACCCGTGGTAACTGCGGCGACGGCGCGAATGAGCCACAGCACGGGGAGGGCGATGATCGCCGCATACGAAGCTTTCACCAGGATGGGATAGGCGCCCATGAGGCCGGGCGACAGCTCGTTGCGCACTTTGTCGCTGTCGTAGTTGGCCACGATGATCACCTTGCGCGGGCGCGCACCGCCCTTGGTCACCGGCTTGTAGCGCGTGATGACGTTCTGACTGATGCCGCGCGCAAAGAAGCGCGACAGCACGGGCTTATCGAACGCCTCACAGAGGTAGAGGGCGCAGCTCACCGCCGTAATGGCAAACGCAAGCACCGAAACCTGCGGGGCGAGCATGCCGATGATCGTGAACAGGACGGCGAGGCCAAAGCAAATCGCTTCGACGACACCGGGCTGGGAGTTGCAAGAGAATTCTTCGATTTCGGTTTTCAGGCCCGTGGTGGAACGAAGGCGTTTGGCGATGTACTCGCTCGCCTTTTGCTCTTCTTCCGTTCCCGCAGGTCGCGGGCCTATTTCTTGCGAAAGATACCCGATATCGTCAGTCATGTCGGACATGCGTGCGCCTTTCAATGTGTCGGATGCGACCCTAGTGGTACATCCTCGAAATTATACGCTACTTGACGTATCGTCCAGAAGATTACAGGGGCTTCACACGACCCGGTTGCCTTCCCATGTCGTGTGACAACGGGCGCGCGTGATGTTGTCACGGCCAGCCGTGACAACATCACGCGCGCCCGTTGTCACACGCAGGGTGCTTACCCCTCGCGCGATGCGCGGATATCCTCGATGATCTCCTTCGCGGATAGCACCTTGATGTTGGAACTCGGCAGCGACTTCAAAAAGACCTTGCCATAACCCTTGCTCACCAAGCGCTTGTCGGCCAGCACCAGATTGCCCGTGTCGGTCGACGACCGGATGAGGCGCCCTGCCGCCTGGCGTACTTCGAGCACCGCCTGCGGCAACACGTAGTGGGACCACGCCGACGAGTCGATCTGCTGGCGGGCGCAGGAAAGCGGGTCGCTCGGCTTGCTGAAGGGAAGCTTGGGAATCACGACCGTTTTGAGCGTGGCGCCCGGCGCGTCGAACCCTTCCCAGAAGCTCTTCAGCGCGAACAGCGACAGATGCTCGTCGGCGATGAAGTCGTCGCGCAGGCCCTTCACCGACACGCCCCACTTCTGGCAGACCACGCGCAGGTCGTCTTCGTGCAGGGCATCGCGCACCGTCTCGAACGTTTTTTCCATCTCGCGGCGGTTGGTGAACAGCGACAACGTCGAGCCCTGCTGGGCACGATGCACGCCGATAAGCAGCTTCTCGAGCTCGCCAAGATAGTGCGGGTTGTTGGGTTCGGGCATATCCTTCACCACGTACACCGTCATATGGGTGTCGAAGTCGTAGCTCGAATCGAGCTGTACGGTGCGCACCTCCGATTCTTCCGAGGTGCCCAGGCCCATCGACGTCGTGAAGTTCCCGAAGGAATCGGCCACCGTCATAGTCGCCGACGTGAACACCACGCTGTGGGTGCGCGCATAGAGGGTCTCATTCAGCTTGTCGCCCACGTTCATCATGAGGGCTTCCAGGTACTCCGACCCGCGATGCGGCACGTTCTTCCGCTTGAACAGGTGAGCCGAATAGGCGTAGGTGTCGGGTCCGTCGAACAAAATGACCTCGCAGGCGAGCAGCAGGTCCTTGAGCGTGAGGGCCGCCGAAGCGATTTCGCCCTGTATCGGACCCGCGCCCTTGACGTCCTCCATCACGCCCACAAGCTCCGAACAGGCTTTGATGAGCTTTTGGGCAGCGTCGTACATGACGTGGCCCAAGCCGACAAGATGCGCGAAGGCGTCGCTCGCCCGCACCTCGTCGTTTATCCAGATGTCGACCTGGTCGTAGCCGCGCCCCTTGGTGGGCACGTCGAAGTAGAGCAGGTCGGAAAGGTGGTCGCAGAATTCCGTCGCAGCCGCCGCAAATACGTCGCCCGCCCGCTTGGCGCGTCCACTCAACGCGAAGAGCAGGGTATCGCCGCCGCTCAGGCCCGTCCCTTCAGCGAGCGCGCGCTCTTCATCGGTGAGGGAATCGCGCACGCGTTCGTCGGACACCTCGATTTCGCCCGTCAGCCGGCGCTCGGCCCGCAGGAAGATGTTGCGGTTGGCGTTGGACGAATCGACCTTGGCGATGAGGCGTTTGAGCTCGTCGGCTTCTATTTTCATGCTGAAGGCCCGGCGCGCTTCGTTTTCGGCACCGTGGGCCTCGTCGACCACCCAGTAGCGGACGGGCGGCAACAGACCGCCTTCGGCCGCGACGTCGCAGAAGAGCAGCGACTGGTTGGTCACCACGACATCGGAGCATTCCGCCTGCAGGCGCGCACCGTGCACGAAGCATTTCTGACCGAAATAGGGGCAGCGACGGCGCAGGCAGTCGTTGCTCGTCGTCGTGATCTCATAGCGGGGAAGAGTCCGATAGTCGATTTTCAGCGCATCGATGTCGTCGTATTCCGACTGCTCGACGAAAGAGAGCAGGCCCGCCAGAGCCGGCGCCTGAGAGACGAAACGGTCCTGCACCTGACGCATGCCGGGACCCGCCTTGAGCACCCGTTCGATCGACCGCAGGCACGGATAATGAGAAAAGCCCTTCAGGCTGCAGAAGGACACGCCGCCCAACGATTCGGAAAGCAGGGGCAGCTCGTGATTCACCAGCTGGTCGAGCAGGGCGTTGGTCTTGGTCGCCACGCCGACCGTGATGTCGTTCTTCTGGGCCGCGAGCACGGCGGGGATGAGGTAGGCCATCGACTTGCCGACGCCCGTGCCGGCTTCGACCGCCAGGTTCACCGAATCGGCGAAGGCTTCGTTCACAGCTTCGGACATTTCGACCTGTTCGTCGCGGGCCTCGAAATGGTCGTACATGCGGCCCACGATGCCCGTGGGCGAAAAGGCGTCGCGAATCTCTTCTTCGGTTGCGAATTGCAGGCCGCGCGCCGGGTCGCTGGCCAAATCGTTCGCGTCGACGCGGGGACGGTGGTCGGTACGGCCCACCGTCTGGTAGCGCAGCGAACGCAGGTTGAAGGACGACCCGTCGCTTTCGGCGAAATGCTTGAACACCTTCACCGTGGGCCAGTTCTCGCCGTCGTCGAACTGGGCGATGGTCGACACCAGATCGTTGGGCATCGTCGCCACGGCGGCGAGCAAAATGCGATAGACCGCGCAGGTCGCTTCGACGTCGGCGTCGGCCCGGTGCGTCGACACCGGCGTGTCGAACGTGCGTACCAAGTCGGTAAGGCGGTGGGACTTCAGGCGCGGCACCGCGATGCGGGCCAAGTCGAGCGAATCGACCCATACGTTGTGCTTGAGCGCCTCGCCCGATGCCGGTTTGGTGCAGAAATGTTTGTCGAAGGCCGCGTTATGGGCCACCAGGTAGCTCGCGCCCACGAATTCGACGAGCTGCGCGACCGCGTCTTCCGGATCGGGGGCATCGGCCACGTCGCTGTCGTGGATGTTGGTGAGATGCACGATGTCTTCGGGAATGGGCTTACCCGGATTCACGAAGGTCACGAACCATTCTTTGATCTCGCCGTGCACCATGCGGGCCGCCGCAATCTGCGTGAGCTCGTCGTGTTTGAACGACACGCCGGTCGTTTCGGTATCGATTACCACCACGTCTTCGTCAAGGTCGCCGAAATCGTGCGTGCGCGCGTATTCCTTCAACTGCGCGTAGCGGTCGACCACGCGCTGGGGCGTGGTTTCCATGATGTAGTTTTCTATCGTGTGCGTAGTCATCAGCCTGCCTTCATATCCGATTCAGCCTATCATGAATCGCACCGCACTCCGCTTTCACGAGATTCTCTTGTAAGGAGAAAACATGCCCGCTCTGCCGTATTTCGGAACCTACAGCCGCTTCACCGCCGAAAACAAGTCGGAAGGCGGCATCCTGCTGGGGGCCGACTGCATCGTGGGCGACCGGTTCGACATCACCTTCGACACCGACGCAGACGGTCGCACGGTGCCTTGGGTGGCGAACCGCTTCGGGCGAAAGGTGGGTTCGATCGGCGACCCGTCGACGGTCGAGCAGCTGATGCTGTGCAAGGCGCGCGACTTTCACATCTACGCCCTGCTCGTGGCCGTGTACTACTCCGACCAGCCCAAGCCGGGCAATTACTGGGGCGAAGTGGCGATCATGGCCTACGACGATTCCCACGCGAGCGATTTCGACACCTTCCGCGAACAGGTGGGCAAAAAGATCGCGAATGGCGCGCGCGTGAGCGTCGATTTGGGGGCGCAGGGCATCGACCATGTCATCGCATCGCACGGCACTTGGCTGCCCAATACCCGCCAGCCCAAGCCTCAGCTCGAGCCGGGCACGGTCATGCTGAAGGATTCGATCACGCTTTCGGAAAAGCTCGTCGAAGGCAGCCGGAAGAAGAACGTTGGCTGCTTTATCGGCGGCTGGGCCTTCCTCATCCTCATGGTCGTGCTCGTCGTCGCTGTCGTGCGGTCGTGCACGGGGGCCTAACCGCATTCTTTACCTAAGGGGAGAGGGCCGGCACGCTCGCAGCGTGTCGGCCCTCTTTGCTTCATGCGCGCGCAAACGGCTGCGCGGGTTACTTTTCCAGCGCGTACTCGATGAGCTTGGTGCAGAGCTCGGGGAAGCTCATGCCCGCAGCGCGACCGGCATCGGGCAGAAGCGAGGTAGCGGTCATGCCCGGAATCGTGTTGGTCTCGAGCACCCAGCCGGTGCCGTTCTCGTCGAGGATGATGTCGGTGCGCGACACGCCCTGGCACTCGAGCGCCTTATGGGCGGCCACAGCGAGCGCCTGCACGTGCTTGGTGTCTTCCTCGCTCAGGCGAGCGGGGCAGATGTGCTTGGAACCGCCGGCGGCATACTTCGATTCGTAATCGTAGAAGTCGCCCATCTGCGGAACGATTTCGATAACGGGCAGGGCGTAGGCGTCTTCGTTGCCCAGCACGGCGCAGGTAAGCTCGGTGCCGGCGACGAAGGTTTCCACAACCACTTCGGTATCGAGCGCGAAGGCTTCGTCGATGGCCTTCTGCACGTCGGCCGTACCCTCGACGATCGACACGCCCAGAGCGGAGCCCGAGCTTGCCGGCTTCACGACGATCTTGCGACCGAGCTTCGCTTCGAGTTCTTCGGCGGTTGCCTCGTGAGCGGAATGCAGCGTCACCGATTGCGGGGTCGAAATGCCCTTTTCCAGGTAGTGCACCTTCGATTTGGCCTTGTCCATGGCCGTCGCACTCGACCAGACGCCCGGGCCGGTATAGGGGATGCCCAGGATTTCGAGCATACCCTGCATCGTGCCGTCTTCGCCGCCCTTGCCGTGCAGGCAGAGGAAGGCGACGTCGAAGTTGCCTTCGACGAGCTTCACCAGGTCGTCCTTGTTAGCCGGGTCGAGCATCGTCACCTGATAGCCCGCTTCGCGCAGCGCACCGGCCGCGCCTTCGCCGGACTGGATCGAGATATCGCGTTCGCCGCTCGTGCCGCCGTACAGCAGGGCAACGTTGGTTTCGGCAGGATTGATGCTCATGGTTCCTTCTTCTATCGAGTACTCGGCTGTTCCGTCTCTCTGAATTCCGCGCTGAGTATACCAAAGCGGGCAGGGCGCTTCCGTATAATGCTCAGCATGAGCACAGCATTCGAAACGTACGGAATCGGTGAAATCCGCTCGCTCATCGGCGAGCTTTCCCAGCCAGCCTTCCGTGCGAAACAAGTCATCGGCTGGGTCTACAACAAGGGCGTCACGTCGTTCGACGACATGACCAACGTGCCGCGCGTGCTGCGCGAGGCGCTGGCCGAACAGGCGCCCCTGCACGTTCCGGAAATCGTCGACAAACAGGTGTCCGTCGACGGCGCGCGCAAGTACGTGCTCACCCTGGCGGACGGTGCCCGCGTGGAAACGGTGGGCATCCCCTCGCGCGACGCGGGCAGCAAAGGGGCACCGCGGCGCCTTACCGTCTGCTTTTCCACCCAGGTGGGCTGCCCTATGGGCTGCGCTTTCTGCGCGACGGGCGAAGAGGGGTTCACGCGCAACCTGCTGCCGGGCGAAATGGCCCAGCAGGTCCTCACCGTGCAACGCGATTTCGACGCGCGCGTGAGCAACGTCGTCGCAATGGGCCAGGGCGAGCCCTTCCTCAACTACGACAATGTGCTCGCAGCCCTGCGCATCATGAACAGCGACCAGGCTCTGGGGATCGGCGCCCGCCACATCACCGTGTCGACATGCGGCGTCCTGAAGGGCATCGACGCGTTCGCCCATGAGCCCGAACAGTTCACGCTCGCCCTTTCGCTGCATTCAGCCATCCAGCCTACCCGCGACCGCATCATGCCCAAATGCGTGGGCACGTCGCTCGCCGATTTGAAGGACGCGCTCGATTCTTACTACCGCGCGAGCACCCGCCGACCCAGCATCGAGTACCTCATGATGAAGGGCATCAACGACGGCGAAAAGGACCTCGCGGCCCTGCTCGATTTCTGCGACGGGCTTTTCGTCCACGTGAACCTACTGCCCATGAACGAAATCGAAGGCAGCCCCTTCCATCCGTCACGATCCACCGTCGTCGACCATTGGGTCCGCACCCTCACGCGCAACGGCATCGAGGCCAACGTGCGCGACTCGCGCGGCAGCGACATCGACGGCGCCTGCGGGCAGTTGAAAAACCGGCTGGGCTAGCGGTTCCATGTACGATCACGCCCCCTAACGCTGCAATCGCCGCGCGAGGGCGCGGCCGCGGCGTACACGAAAGGCAAAACCGTTCGACCATCTGAAGTAGTTCGCTGGCAGCGCAGGTGCCGGCACGGGCGCGACGAGCACACCCAACCGCCCGCATATCACCACCCTCATCGGCCCCTTCATTTCACACCACTACGAAAAAGCGCCCCTTTCTCCGCTGCGAGAAAGGGGCGCCTTCATGTTTTGCAGCACACGCGATGCGCGGCCAGGGAGGCACTAGGCCTCTTCTTCGGCGCTTTCGTCCGCCGGGGCCGGACGGTCCATAAGCTGCTGGAAAAGGCGTTCGAGGTCGGCTTCGTCCTTGAACTCGATTTCGATCTTGTTCTTGCCGCGCACCGACTTGATGCGCACACCGGTGTTGAAATGCTGGCGCAGCTCGCGGGCCGCCTTCTTGAAGACGGGCGGGGTTGCCGGCCGCTTATGATCTTCCGATTTCGCCGCTGCCTGGCCGGCGAGCAGGCGAGCGAGGTTTTCGGTCTGGCGCACCGAAAGCTTTTCTTCACGCAGCTTGTTGGTGAGCTTTTCGCGCCCTTCCGGCGTAGGCACCGAAAGGATGGCGCGGGCATGACCGGCCGTGATCTTGCCCTCGAAGAGCATCTGCTGGGCGTCTTCGGGAAGCTCGAGCAGGCGCAGGGCGTTGGCGATCGTCGAGCGGCCCTTCGACACAGCGCGCGCAACTTCGGCCTGGGTGAGGTGCTGGCGCTCCATGAGGCGTTTGTAGCCGTAGGCTTCCTCGATCGGGTTCAAATCGGAACGCTGGATGTTCTCGATAAGGGCGAGCTCGAGGGCCTTATCGTCCTCGACGTCCTTCACGCGCACGGGCACCTGCTTCAGGCCCGCGAGTTTGCAGGCCTGCCAACGGCGCTCGCCGGCAATGATCTGATAGGTGCCGCCGTCCATCTTGCGCACAAGGATGGGCTGCAGCAGGCCTTCCTTCTCGATCGATTTGGAAAGCTCGGCGAGCTCTTCTTTGTCGAAGCTCGTGCGCGGCTGATCGGGATTGGGCGCCACAAGGTCGATGTCGACCAAATCGGTCTGCTTTGTTTCACGTGAAACATTCGGGCGTGCTTCACGGGCGACGACGCCCTTGATGGTCACATGGTCGTCTTCCTCGATGTAGGGCACCGGCTTCTTGGCGTCGGCCTCACGCAGGGTAGCGCGCTGCAGGGCCTGCTCGCTTTCGATGGCGCGAGCCGCCGCGGGCGACACCGGACGGTCGGATGCCGTGCGCTCTTTAATAGTGGCCTTTTCGGCCTCCTCTTCGGAAAAGGTCGTGCTAATGGGCGCGCGCGAAGGCGCGCTCGACAGGGCCGCTTCTTCCGCGGCGGCCTCTTCGGCACGCTCTTCCTTCTTGTCGGCGGCTTCCTCTTCGGCTACCTTGGCCGCTTTCTCCGCAGCTGCCTTCTCTTCGGCGCGCTCGGAGTTCTCGTTGGAGTGGCTCTGGCTGATTTCGCCAACGCTTTCGCCCCAAAGGGAGTTCAATCCGCGGCCCAGGCCGCTCTTCCGCTGCTTAGCCACGGGAAATCACTTCTTTCGCAAGAGAAAAGTAGGCTTGGCCGCCTTTGCCGGAAGGATCGTATTCGGTGATCGGCTGGCCGTAGCTCGGAGCCTCGGACAGCTTCACCGTGCGGGGAATCATCGTGTCGAACACGCTCTTCCCGAAGAAGCGGCGCACCTCTTCTGCCACCTGCTTGGAAAGCGTCGTGCGGGAATCGTACATGGTGAGCAGAACGCCGAAGATATCGAGCGTCGGATTGAGGAGACTTTTGACACGCTTCATCGAATCGAGAAGTTTTGTCACGCCTTCCAAGGCGTAGAACTCGCACTGGATGGGGATGAGCAGCTTGTCGGCCGCGACGAGGGCGTTGATCGTGAGCAGACCGAGCGACGGCGGGCAATCGATGAAGATATAGTCGTACTTGCCGCGCAGCTGGCTGATTTCCGACTTCAGGCGGTTCTCGCGAGCGATTTCGTTGACGAGCTCGACTTCCGCGCCAGCCAGGTTGATCGTCGCAGGAAGGAGGTCGAGCCCCTTGCAGACGTCGGGGATGATCGCTTCGTGCACGGGGGTGTCGGAAAGGAGCACGTCGTAGACGTCGCGGTGAATCTGGCTCTTGTCGATGCCCAAACCGCTCGTCGCGTTACCCTGCGGGTCGAGGTCGACGAGCAGGACCTGCTTGTCGTTGCAGCCCAGGGCCGCCGAAAGGTTAACGGCGGTCGTCGATTTCCCCACGCCGCCCTTCTGGTTGATGATGGCGATGATCTTCGTCTGGCCGATCACGTGCGTGACGGGCTTTTTCTGATCCATGGTTTTGATAGGGCGGTATCCCGGTTCCGCGGGCTCTTCTTCGGGCTCTTCGGAATCGGAAGCCTCGCGCGGGGCCTCTTCCGCCTCCGCTGGCGCGGTCGAACGCTCGGAGTCCGCTTCAGGAGCGGATGCGGGCGCTTCCGTTGCAGATGCTTCGGCGGCTGCCGCCGCTACCTCAGCCGTATCGTCGGCGACGAGCACGTTGGGCGCATCGGCGTCCGACGGCGCGGACTCTTCTTTCTGGTTCAACGTGGTGTGAGTTTTTCTATCGCGTTTGAAGGTGTCAAATAAACCCACGTGGACCCCCTTTCATGGTCAGCAGGGACGATTATACCTATTTCTTATACGGTCTCTTCTGGGCCATGCCAGGTCGGCGCGGGAGCTTCACGGAAGGCTCGCCCGTTTTTTCGTACACGATGATCGACCGCTCGGTTGCGCCGTCGCTCAGCGTGAAGGTGCGCAGAGACACCTCTTTCATACCCACCTTTTCTTCGATGGCCTGGGCCCAAGCGCGCTCGTCGGCGATATCGGCCGATTTGAGCGCAACAAGACGCCCGCCCGGCATGAGCAGGGGGCTCGCGAGCTCGATAAGGGAAGGAAGGGCCGTGAGGGCACGAGCCGACACGAGGGCGTAGTGCGCGGGCCTCTCGAGCGCAAGCTCCTCGATGCGGCCGTTGTAGGTATGCACCGTGCTCGACAGACCGAGCGCGGCGATGATCCGGTCGAGCGCTTTGGTCTTCTTGCCCACCGAATCGACCAGGTCGACGGAACGCCCGGTAGCCACGGCAAGGGGGATGCCGGGGAATCCGCCGCCCGCGCCCAAGTCTGCCGCAGGGCCTTCCGGCGCTTCTAGACATTCGGGCACGGCGGCCAGCGAATCCTCGATATGCAAGAGCTTTCCGCTTTCCACCGAATCGATGCGCGTGAGATTGGTCACCCTGTTCTCTTCGATCACAAGGTGCAGATGCTTCAGAAGCAGCGCCTGCTGCTCGTCGGTCAGCTCCATGCCGATGCCTTTCCTGTCCGTTTCCGCTTCGTCCGCATCATACCCCGCCCGGGCAATAAAAAACGGGAGACCGAAGCCTCCCGTTCCTTGTTTCACGTGAAACAGCGTTTCGTATGACGAGCCCGTGCTTAGAGCGGGCGCACCACCACGTGACGGGCGGCGCCTTCGCCTTCCGACTGCGTGTCGACGCCGTCGTAATCGCGCAGGGCGATATGGACGATGCGGCGCTCGTAAGGCGTCATGGGGCGCAGCTTCACCGGGCGGTTCTGCGACACGGCGCGCGACGCCGCCGATTCGGCGAGGTTCTCGAGCTTTTCGCGCTGGCGTCCCTTGTAGCCTTCCACGTCGACCACGACGGGATAGCGCTTCCCCAAGCTGCGGGCCACGATCGTGGAGATGAGGAACTGCAGGGCGTCGAGCGTCTTGCCGTGACGGCCGATGAGCACGGCCAGGTCGTCGCCGGTGACGTCGATGATGAGCTCGCCTTCGTCGCCGTCGTACTCGTCGTAGGTCACTTCGCCCACATCAAAGTACTTCAGGATGTCTTCCAAGGCGGCGATAGCCGTATCGGCAATATGGTCGAGCTCTTCGTCGGTCACGCCGTATTCGTTGGTTTCCTCTTCGGCGACGTCTTCCGCGGCCTCTTCCACGGCCGCTTCGGGCGCCTCTTCCACGGCGTCCTGCTCGGGCTGTTCGTTCACGTCTTCTGCCATAGGTGCTCCTTTATCGCTGTTGACCAGGCTCTTATACCAACAAACCCGCCCTGGAAAGCAGGGCGGGTTTGCAGCATTCACAAAAAACGGTTAGCGGCTCTTGTGCGGGCGCTTTTTCTTGACCTTGCGTTCGACTTCCACCTTAACAGGTTTTACGTCGACGATTTCGGCTTCTTTCTTTTCGTCTTCGGCCTTCAGAGCGCGCATCGTGATCTGCTGCTGGAAGACGCCGAAGAGGGAGGACACGCCCCAGAACAGGAGCACGCCTGCGGGGGAGCCCCAACCGATCCAGAGCATGAACACCGTCATGAAGGCGCTCATGATCAGCGTCTGGCGGCGCTGGTTGGCGTCGGCTACGTTGCGCTGCTGCAGGAGCATGGGGGCGAACGTAGCGCCGGCGAACACGAGCAGCAGGATCAGATAGGGCAGGAAGGTGAGGAAGCCCTGCGAAAGGCTCGAGGCCGGAGTGAGGGTGAGGTCGGGAACCAAGTGGTAGAACTGGTAGCTCGAACCCTGGGTGCGCGTGCCCATTTCCTGAAGCACCTGGAACAGAGCGATGAAGATGGGCATCTGCAGGAAGATGGGCAGGCAGCCGGCCAGCGGGTTGAACTTGGCTTCGGCGTAAAGCTTCTGCATTTCCTCCTGCATACGGGGCTGGTCGTCAGCGTACTTCTGCTGAATCTCCTGCATCAGAGGCTGCACTTTCTGCATCTGATAGGAGGATTTGATCTGCTTGCGCATAAGCGGCATCAGAATCACGCGGAAGATGAGGGTGACGATGAGAATCGCCATGCCCCAGTCCCCCGCAAAGCTGTACACCGAATTGATGCACCAGAAGATAAGGTCTTTAAATGCGTCCCACATGGGTGATTATCCTTTCAGGGGAGTAATCAGGTTCCAATAGTTACGGTACGGGATCGTATCCATGGGGACCACCGGGATGGCATTTCAGGACACGTTTGGCGGTGAGCACAAAGCCTTTGCAGAAGCCGTACTTCTTAAAGGCGATAAGCCCGTACTGCGAACAGGTTGGTTCGAAACGGCAGCAGCCGGGGAAAAGGGGCGAAAGGCACGCGCGGTAGAACAGAATGAGCATGATGGCCGCTTTGCAGGGCATCTGCTTCACTATGTTCAGGGCTTTGCGCACGATTACCGGCTTTCCTCGAGGAAGCGCGTCACGAGCTTTCTGCAAGCGCGCACGACTTTACTATATTCCTGCTCGGTCGTTGCCCGTTTGGCGAGAAAAACAACATCGTATCCAGGCCAGGGACCGCCCAGGTCGCGGCACACGGCGCGCATCCTGCGCTTCGCCCGGTTGCGCCATACGGCGTTGCCCAACTTCTTGCCCGCAACAAAAGCAGCACGGCCTTGCGAACCGTGCTGCGCATTGTTCTGGAGAACCAGAAGTGTGATGGCGGAAGCGCCGAATCGCTTCCCCTGTGCGAATACGTTGGAAATCTCGGTGCTCGACTTAATGATTTCCACTACGTGATTCCTACACGGTAAGGCGCTTGCGGCCCTTAGCGCGACGAGCGGAAAGAACCTTACGGCCGCCCTTGGTGGCCATGCGAGCGCGGAAACCATGGGTGGTCGCACGCTTATGTTTGTTCGGCTGGTAGGTGCGTTTCATATCTGTTCCCTTTCTTACCTACAGAGTAACTTCCAAAATATACGAATCTCGCCGTGAAACGTCAAGAAGCAACTGCCTGGTGGGCAGAACGATTCACATGAACTATACGCGCGGGCGCGCGAACATCTAGGGGCACCGCGAGAAAAGCAAAGATTCAGCGCAGTGAGCCAGGGGGCACCATGAGTCAACGGGGTCACATCTCTCTGACTCATTTTGGCTCATTCCCATTCGTCCCTCCGCCCGCGGGTTCCGGATGCGTCAGAGGGATCACATCTCTCCGACTCATCAACGCGGGTGGGGAAAACGGGCCCCCACGGAGGAAAACGGCATTCATGGAGGGTTTCAGAAGCATTCAACGGCATTCAATGCGATTCATTCCACCACCCGATCGGTGAATTCCACGCTGAATATTGTGGAAAACGTTGAAAACTCCCGTATGCCCAGGAAATCGATGTGGAAAACCATGTTGAGAACGGGGAAAACGGGCTGTCAGACAGACAGAAACGCAGTGCCCAGAGGCCGCAGCACAAAGGCAAACGAAGAGAGAAATGGGCATTGACCTGGGATTTCTACCGCGAGCACGCATACTTTCAACCACCTGCGGCGCACCGCGCGCACAGGTTTGAGCAACCGGCGATCGGAAGCGGATTGCCGTGTCGAAACATCCGAATTCCGCCCCGGGAATCGAGAATTACACCCGAGTTTTCAACGCGGTGGAAGAGCGGAATTCAGTTTTCTTCAACGTTTTCCACTTTCGTTGAACAAATTGTGGATAACTCTGAATACCCCAGGTGGAAAACACATTCCGATTCGTCGAAAACTGAATTCCGACTGAATTCTCCCGTGAATTGCGCGTACAATAGCCCAGCTAGCACAAAACGACGCTGAATAGCGGTGAATCACTCTGAATTCCACCGCCGGAGGCGCTGAAAACCAAGGAATACCGTGTCTGACCAGGCGGAACAGCAACATAACGAAAACGAGGAACGCGAGCCGATCGAAGATCACGAATCGATCGAGGCGTACAACTACACCTACGTCCCCACCGTCGCGCGCATCGCGGTCTACGACGACATGAAAATGGCCCCGCGCGTCATCGAAATCCAGCCTGCGCCCACGGCGGAATACATCGAAAAGCTCGCCGACGTCATCGACGAGCAGAAGCGCCGCCTGGGCGGGACCATCCCCTATTCCGCCATTCGCGAAGTGTCGGAAAACTTCATTCATGCCCGCTTCACCGAAGTGGTCGTGTCTATTCTCGACGGCGGCAACACGATCCGCTTCTGCGACCAGGGCCCCGGCATCCACAACAAGGAAAAGGCCACGCTGCCCGGCTTCACATCGGCCACCGAGCCCATGAAGCACTACATCCGCGGCGTCGGGTCCGGCCTGCCGCTCGTGAAGGAATACCTCGACCTTTCGCACGGCAACATCACAATCGAAGACAACCTCAATTCGGGCGCCGTGGTCACCATCAGCCTGAAGGACCATCCGTCCGAACCGCCTGCGCAGCCGGGCGAAGAAGCCGCCGCGCAGGGCTCGCCCCAGGCGGACGCTTCCGCAGCTCTGCCCCAGGCAGGCGCTTCCGCACCCATCCCTCAAGCGAGCGCGCCTATGGGCGCGCCCCAAACAGGCGCGCCCGTGCCCGCACCCCAAGCAGCCGTTCCCATGTCCGTCCCCCAGGCCGTTCCGCCTGTTCAATCGCCCTATCCGCAGCAGCGTGTGACGACATCGCCCGCGCCCGTTGTCACGCAGGGGTGGGGGTACGGGCAGCCGGCCGCCTATCCCGTGATGCCCGGCTATGCCGCCATGCCGCCCCAGCAGGTGCCCGCTCAGGCCATGCCCATGCCCCTGCTGTCCGAGCGCGAGAAGACCGCCCTCACCGTATTCGCCCACGAAGGCGCCCTGGGCGTGACCGACCTGTCCAACATCATGGGCTTGGCCATGTCGAGCACCTACGCCCTCATGGACAAGATGGAGGAAAGCGGCCTCATCGAGAGGACAAAGAGCAAGAAACGCCTTCTCACCGACTACGGCGACGCCATCTATCAGCAGCTTAAGAGCATGGAGTAAAGCTCTGACCTGCGGTTTTGCGTTTTCCCCTTTTCTCGACCCAGGTTTTCCACATTTTTTGCACCGCCGCCGCGAATATTGCTACACTTGAACTCTTGCATGAAGCTCACACGTAGTAGCAAGGGGATGCCGACATGGGCGACAAGTACGACACGCTTTGGCAGAACGTCGTCGCGCAGATCAAGACGTTCGACAACATCGACGGATCGCAGATCGACGCGTTTTTCTCGCGCCTGCAGGTGCAGGCGTTCAGCGAAGGCTTCCTCATGCTCACGGCCGACACCGAATTCATCAAGAAGTGGATCGAATCCCACTACATGGCAGTGATCAAGCGCGCCCTGGAAGACCTCTACCACGTGCCCTTCAACATCGCGATCGAAGTCGACCCCTCGTCCCAAACCCAGATCGCCACCGCTCCCGCACCGGCGCCCACTCCGGCGCCCGCGCCCAAGCCGGCGGCCCAACCTGCGCCCCGACCTGCGGCAACGCCCGCCCCGGCACCGGCAGCGCAACCCGCGTCCAACAGCGACGGCGAGTTCATGGACACGGTGGCGAGCGGCTACACCTTCGAGAACTTCGTCATCGGCACGTCGAACCGGATGGCCTACAGCATGGCCGTCGCCGTGGCCGAAACGCCCGGCCAGCCCCACCTGAACCCCCTGTTCATCTACGGCAAGAGCGGCCTGGGCAAAACCCACCTGCTCAGGTCCATCCAGAACTACGTGCACCACAGCTACCCCAACCTCTCCACCGTCTACGTGGACACGATGGAGCTGGTCAACGACTACACCGACGCCGCCATGAGCAAGAGCAACAAGTCGTTCGCCCAGTTCAAGCAGCGCTACGAAACCGCCGACGTGCTGCTCATCGACGACGTGCAGGGCCTGCAGAACAAAAAAGAGACCCTCAACATGGTCTTCCAAATCCTCAACCGCATGATCGACCAGGGCAAACAGGTCGTGCTTTCGGCCGACCGCGCACCCAAGAACATCGACATCGACGAACGCTACAAGAGCCGCTTCAACATGGGCGGGACCTGCGACATCCAGCCGCCGGAGCTCGAAACGAAAATCGGCATCATCCGCAGCTACATCGAGGAATGCAAGCGCACGGGCAGCGACGACTTCACGATCTCGCCCGAGGTGCAGGAATACATCGCGCAGAACTCGAGCTCGAACATCCGCGAGCTGAAAAGCGCCGTGACCAAGGTGATCTTCACCCTGCGCAACGGCGACAAGAACGACATCAGCGTCAACGAGGCGTCGAAGCTGCTCGCCGACCACTTCAGCGGCGGCGCGATGAAGAAGCTGTCGATCGCCGACATCCAATCGGCCGTCGAGCGCTACTACAATGTGAGCCACGCGGAACTCGTGGGGCGCAAACGGTCGGCCAACATCACCTACGCTCGGCAGATCGCGATCTACCTCTGCCGTACGATGATCGACATTCCGTTCAACAGCATCGGCAGCGAATTCAACCGCGACCACTCGACGATCATGTATTCCTACCGGTCGGTGGAGGAAAAAGTGAAGGAAAGCCGCGAGGTGAACGAAGAACTCGAGATCCTGCGCCAGATGATTCTCGACCAGTAGGAGGGGGAAGTGGAAAACCCTTCCCACAACCTAGGGAAGAGCGGTGGAAAACCGCAATCGATGGAGGAGAGATAATAAAAGCAATAATTAATGGGGAAAACCGGTGCGGTCCATCAACAGGAAGCTAGCCGGCAAACACGGGGTTTGACCAGGCACGATGAAAGTTTTCCACCATTCCACAGAGCTTATTATTACTATTATTTTTAATAATTAATTAAAGGGGTTGTTCATGAAATTCAGCATTAACCGCACGGAGTTGCAAACCGCCTTAGGCGTGGTAGCCAAAGGCGCAGCTACCCGTTCGACGCTCCCCATCCTCTCGGGCATTCTTTTGAAAGCCTACAACGACACGCTGACGCTTGAAGCAACCGACCTCAACCTTTCCATTCGCTGCGCTCTGCCTGCCTTCATAGAAGAAGAGGGGGAAACCGTTATCCCCTCCAAGCTCATCACCGATGTGGTGAAGAGCCTGCCCGACGCGGCCGTGCATGTGGAAGCCAACGAGGAATCGGCCAAGATCCTCTGCGAAACCTCGGCCTTTTCGCTCAAGACCTTGAATGCGGAAGACTTCCCCGGGTTCCCCGACGTTGACCCCGAATCGTCGATCTCGATTCCCTTTGCGACCTTCTCCCGCATGGTCAAGCGCGTGGCTCGCGTGGTGTCGCGCGACGAATCGCGCGTGATCCTCACCGGCGTACTCGTGGAAGCCGAAGACGGCGTCCTGCGCATGGTGGCGACCGACTCCTACCGCCTTGCCGTGACCGACACCGATTTCTCGACCGAATCGGAAGGATTCCGCGCCGTGATCGCGGGCAGCTTCATGAGCGATTTGGCGGCGCTCGCGCCCAACGAAGAGAACATCACCCTGTCGCTCGCCGAAAACCAGATCGTGGCCACCTACAGCGGCACGACGTTCGTCAACCGCAAGATCGAAGGCAATTACCCCCGCTACCAGCAGCTCATTCCCAAGGAATACAAGACGCGGGCGAAATACGACACCAAGCAGCTTACCGAAGCGGTGAAACGCACGTCGCTTTTGAGCAACCGCACGGCTCCGGTGAAATTCGACCTCAACAGCGCCTCGAATACCACGCAGATCTCCACCGTAAGCCAGGATATCGGCGAGGCCCGCGAAACGATCGCGAGCGAGATCGAAGGCGAGGACACCGACATCTCCTTCAACTTCTCCTACGTGCTCGACGGCCTGTCGTCGGTGGAAACCGAATCGGTCTATCTGGAGCTGCAGGGACCCATGCGCCAGGGCATCTTCAAATCGGAAGAGCAGGAGCGCTTCCTGTACCTTGTCATGCCGATGCGCGCGTAGGACCGCCCGCTATGGCCCTCGAAGCCGGCGACGAGCTGCATATCGCCTCGCTCGATCTGCTGCATTTCCGCAACTACGACGCGTTCCACCTCGACGACGTGGGCTACCTCACGATTCTCGTGGGGCCCAACGCCGTGGGGAAGACGAGCATCGTCGAAGCGATTCAGCTGGTCACGGCCCTTTCGTCGTTCCGCACGTCGAAGGCGTCGCGGCTGGTGAAGTGGGGCGAAACCCGGGCCCATGTGGGCGCGCGCCTGGTGGGGGAATCGCGCGATTTGGAAATCGGGCTCGACATCGTGGGCGGCTCGCGCAGCTACAAGCTCAACGGCAAGGCCAAGCGCGTGTCCGACCTGACGGGCCTGCTGCCGGCCGTGACCTTCACGCCCGACGATTTGCACCTGGTCAAGGGGTCGGCCGCCGCCCGGCGCGACGCGCTCGACGCGCTCGGCGCCCAGATTTCGAAGAACTTCGCCGCCGTGCGCGGCGATTACGTCAAGCTCGTCAAGCAGAAGAACCGGGCCCTGAAGGCCGAAGAGGCCGATGCCTACCTGGCCTCGATCGACGACGTGCTCGTGCGCGTGGGCGTGCAGGTGCTTTCGCATCGCATGACGATTGTTTCGCGCATCCAGCCCTATTTCCAGCGCTTCTACCGCGAGATTTCGGGCGGCAGCGAACGGGTCGAGCTCAACTACGTGCCCTGCTGGCTGCGGGGTGACGACGATGAGCTCACCCGCTACGCGTTCGACCGCGACGAGGCCCTCGCGCGTCTGGAAGCCTACGGGCGCGCCATGCGGCCGGTCGAGCGCGCCCGTCGCCGCGCAGTGGCGGGCCCCCACGCCGACGACGTGCTCTTCCTGCTCAACGGCCGCAATGCGGTGCATTTCGCGAGCCAGGGCCAGCAGCGCTGCATCGTGCTCGCCTACAAGCTCGCCGAAGCGGCCGCAATCGAAGACGCGACCGGCCGCAAGCCGGTGCTGCTGCTCGACGACGTGATGAGCGAGCTCGACGAGCACCGCCGCGCCTACTTTATGGAATTCGTGGCCGACGACATTCAGACCTTCATCACGACGACCAACAGCGCCTATTTCACCGATGCGATGAAGCGCCGCGCCCGCGTGGTGCGCCTGGGGGAGGGGACCGCATGAAAAAGTTCGGCGAGACCGTCAACGCGGCCCTCGACAAGATTCCCGGTATGGATGCCGGCGCCATTCGCAAGGCCGCTCGCGTCAAGCAGGTGCGCGACATGTGGGCCGAGCTCGTGGAGCCTGCGATTCTGGCCCACACCAACGGCGTCTACGTGTTCAAGGACAAAGACAGCAAACGGAAGATGCACGTCTACGTGGACGAGAGCATCTACGCGGCCGAGCTCAAGAATCGCGGAGAGCTTCTGAAGCTCATGCTCGCCGAGCGGTTCGGCGAGCATATCGACGAGTTTTCGGTGAGCATCTCGCGCGGCGAACGCAAACACGAGCATCCCTATGCTCAGACGAAAAAGGCTGAAATCGACGCACGGCCCGCTGTGCCGCTCTCACAGGCCGAATTGCAGTCTGTAGAGGATTCCGTATCGCAAATTCCGGATAAGCGCCTAAGAGAGCATTTTAAAGAAGCCATGATTCGCGATTTGGAGTGGAAAAAGGGCAATAGGCCTAATCCCACAGCGGAAAGCTAACAAATACGCCTCAGAAAGCGCGAGAAAAGCTCACAGGCCTATTTGGCCGTTTTGGCGTCATATTAGCGTCACGAATCTATGGTAGAATTCACCACGCTTATGCAGGGCGGGTCCCTGCGTATGTTCTCTCCAAACCCAACATCACTGCAAAAGGAGCAGAGCGTGGCAGAAACGAAACCATCCCATTACAACGGCGGTGACATCCAGGTCCTCGAAGGCCTGGAGCCGGTCCGCAAGCGCCCGGGCATGTACATCGGCTCGACGAGCGCGCGCGGCCTGCATCACCTGGTATACGAGGTCGTCGACAACTCGGTCGACGAGGCCCTGGCCGGATACTGCACCGATATTGACGTGCATATCATGGAAGACGGCAGCGTGAAGTGCGTCGACAACGGCCGCGGCATCCCCGTCGACATCCATCCCAAGGAACATATCCCCACCGTCGAGGTCGTGCTCACCATTCTGCACGCCGGCGGCAAGTTCGGCGGCGAAGGCTACAAGGTCTCCGGCGGTCTGCACGGCGTGGGCGTATCGGTCGTCAACGCGCTTTCCACCCACATGACGGTGCAGGTGGCTCGCGATGGCAACCTCTACGAAATCGCCTTCGAGCGCGGTAAAACGGTTGAAAAGCTCAAGAAGATCGGCTCGGCCAAGCACACCGGCACCACGGTGCAGTTCTGGCCCGACCCCGAAATCTTCACCGAGACGACCACCTTCAACTACGACACGCTCGCCGAGCGCTTCCGCGAGATGGCCTTCCTCAACAAAGGCCTGAGGATCAACCTCACCGACGAGCGCGTGAAGAACGAAGACGGCTCCTTCAAGGGCGAGACCTTCCAGTACAAGAACGGCCTCATCGACTTCGTGAAGTACCTGTCGTCGGGCAAGGAAGTGCTCAACCCCAAGCCGATCTACTTCGAAGCGGAAGCCGAAGCCGGTGAGGTCGAAGTGGCCATGCAATGGACCAACTCCTATTCGACCAACACCGTGTTCTCCTTCGCCAACAACATCAACACGATCGAAGGCGGCACCCACCTCGACGGTTTCAAGACGGCCCTCACGCGCACGATGAACGACTATGCGCGCAACCGCGGCCTGCTCAAGGAAAAGGACAGCAACCTCACCGGCGACGACACCCGCGAGGGCCTGTGCGCCGTGATTTCGGTCAAGCTGCACGAGCCCCAGTTCGAAGGCCAGACCAAGACCAAACTGGGAAACAGCGAGATGCGCGGCCTGGTGTCGAGCGCCGTGTCCCAGGGTCTGGGCGAATATTTGGAAGAGAATCCCACTCCGGCCAAGCGCATCGTCGACAAGGCGAGCCAGGCCCTGAAGGCTCGCGAAGCCGCCCGCAAGGCCCGCGAGATGACGCGCCGCAAGAGCGTGCTCGACTCCTTCAGCCTGCCGGGCAAGCTGGCCGACTGCAGCAGCAAGAACGCCGCCGAATGCGAAATGTTCATCGTCGAGGGCGACTCGGCAGGCGGGTCGGCCAAACAGGCCCGCGACCGCAAGTACCAGGCCATTCTGCCCCTGCGCGGCAAGATTTTGAACGTCGAGCGCGCCGGCCTGCACCGCGCCCTGTCGAGCGACACGATCAGCTCGCTCATCACGGCCGTGGGCACCAATATCGGCGAGGATTTCGACGCCGAAAAGGCCCGTTACCACCGCATCATCATCATGACCGATGCCGATGTCGACGGCGCCCACATCCAAATCCTCCTGCTCACCTTCTTCTACCGTTATATGCCCGAGCTCATCAACCGCGGCTACATCTACATTGCCAAGCCGCCCCTGTACGGCATCAAAGAAGGCAAGAAGAAGATCAAGTACTGCTACAACGACGACGCCCTCGCCGAGGCCATGAAGGCCTACCCCGAAGACAAGAAGCCGTCGGTGCAGCGTTACAAGGGTCTGGGCGAAATGGACCCCGACCAGCTGTGGGCGACCACGATGGATCCCGAGCAGCGCATCGTCATGCAGGTGACGATCGACGACGCCGCGGCCGCCGAGCGCGCCGTGAGCGAGCTCATGGGTTCTGAAGTGGAACCGCGCAAGAAGTACATTCAGGAACACGCCAAAGACGCGCGCTTCCTCGACATCTAATCGCAGCTCAAACGAAGATAAAGGAGTTACAAGTTGGCAGACGATCCTAAAGATACGGGTTCTGAGCCCGAGGAGGGCGCGGAAGCCACGCCGGAGGAGATTGCGAACTCCGCCCACGTGGAGCCGGCCGAACTGGGCTACCAGATGCGCCAGTCGTTCATCGAATACTCGATGAGCGTTATCGTGGCGCGCGCCCTGCCCGATGTGCGCGACGGCCTGAAGCCGGTGCACCGCCGCATCCTCTACGCCATGTATGAAAGCGGCATCCTGCCCAACCGCCCGCATTCGAAGTCGGCCCGTACCGTCGGCGACGTTATCGGTAAGTACCACCCCCACGGCGACTCGGCCGTATACGAGACGATGGTGCGCTTGGCGCAGCCCTTCTCGATGCGCGTCCCTCTGGTCGACGGCCACGGCAACTTCGGTTCCATCGACGGCGACAGCGCCGCCGCCATGCGCTACACCGAAGCCCGCCTGGCCCGGCCGGCCATGGAAATGCTGCGCGACCTCGACAAGGAAACGGTCGATTGGCAGCCCAACTACGACGAGAGCCTGCGCGAGCCGGTGGTTCTGCCGGCGCGTTTCCCCAACCTGCTGGTGAACGGCAGCCAGGGCATCGCCGTGGGCATGGCGACCAACATTCCTACCCACAACCTGGGCGAGACCATCGACGCTACGATCCTCATGATGGAAAAACCCGACTGCACCACGCAGGACCTGATGAAGGTCATGCCGGGCCCCGACTTCCCCACGGGCGCGATCATTTGCGGGAAGAAGGGCATCGTCGACGCGTACGAAACGGGCCGCGGCTCGCTTACCCTGCGCGCCCGCTGCGAGATTTCCGAAACCAAGCGCGGCCGCTCGATCATCACTGTGAAGGAAATCCCCTACATGGTGAACCGCACTCGTCTGCTCGAGAAGATCGGCGAGCTCATCCGCGAAAAGCAGCTGCCCGAAATCTCGAACGTGCACGATGGCGCCGACCGCCACGGTATCGACATCATCATCGAGCTCAAGCAGAACGCCCTGCCCCAGGTCGTCCTCAACAAGCTCTACAAGCACACGCAGCTGCAGACCACCTTCGGCTGCAACATGCTCGCCCTGGTCGACGGCGTGCCCCGCACGCTCTCGCTTAAAGAGATCCTCTTCTACTACATCAAGCACCAGGAAGACGTCATCGTCCGCCGTACGCGCTACGACCTGCAGAAGGCCGAAGAGCGCGCCCATATCGTGCGCGGCCTGCTCATCGCCTTGGACAACATCGACGAGGTCATCCACACGATCCGTTCGTCCAAGACCGACAAAGAGGCCCGCGAGCGCTTGATCGCCAACTTCAACCTCGACGAAGTCCAGGCCAACGCCATTTTGGAAATGCGCCTGCGCCGTCTGACCGGCTTGGAATACGACAAGCTCGTCGCCGAGTTGAAGGAACTCGAAGAGAAGATCGACTACTACAAGCGCGTGCTCGCCGACGAGAACCTGGTCAAGCAGATCATCAAAGAGGAACTGCTCGAGATCAAGAAGAAGTTCGACACCCCGCGCCGCACGACGATCACGGCCAGCTCGACGACCGATATCGAGGTCGAGGACCTCATCGCCGACGAGGACATGGTCGTCACGGTGACCAAGAGCGGCTACATCAAGCGTCTGCCGCTGGCCACCTACCGCCAGCAGAAGCGCGGCGGCAAGGGCATGCAGGGCGTGAGCCTGAAGGAGAACGACTTCGTCGAGCATCTCTTCATCGCTTCCACCCATGCCTACATGCTCTTCTTTACGAGCAAGGGCAAGGTCTATCGCCTGAAGGTTTACGAGATTCCCGAGGCCGGGCGCCACGCGCGCGGCACGGCGATTATCAACCTGCTCAACCTGCGCAAGTCCGATGGCGAATCGGTGCGCGCGGTTATCGCGACCAAAGACTTCCCCGATGACGAATTCCTCATGTTCGCGACGGCCCAGGGCATGGTGAAGAAGACCTCGATGAGCCTCTACGACCGCACCCGCAAGGACGGCCTGATCGCCATCAACCTCAACGAGGGCGACGAACTCATCAGTGTCAAGCGTGTGTCGGAAGGCGAGAAGGTCTTCATGGTGTCCAGCGCCGGCAAGGCCATCGTGTGGGATGAATCCGAAGCCCGTGCCATGGGTCGTGATACCAAGGGCGTCCGCGGTATGAAACTGCCCGAAGATGAGCGCGTGCTCGACATGTCGATCGGCAAGCCCGATACCGACCTCTTCGTCATCACCGAAAAGGGCTACGGCAAGCGCACGTCGGTCTACGAGTACCCCCTGCATCACCGTGGCGGGCAGGGTGTCTACACGATCACGATGACCAAGAAGAAGGGCGATCTGGCGGCTGCCAAGATCGTTTCCGAAGACGACGAGCTCATCATCATCACCGAAGAGGGCGTCGTGGTGCGCACCCCGGTGAAGGGCGTGTCAGAACTGGGTCGTTCGACCCAGGGCGTCCGCATCATGAACGTGGAAGCCAAGGACAAGGTTGTGGCTGTGGGCATTGCCGACGACAGCAAGGGCAAGCGCCACAAGCGCGTGGGCAGCTCGGTCGACGACCTAGACGTGGACGTGGACGAAGACTAGCGCGGAACGGCGGGTGTTTCACGTGAAACACCCGCGCAGCGCGCAACGTGTTCCGCATTATGTTTCACGTGAAACAGCGCACAAAGAAGACCGGCATGCGACGTGCATGCCGGCCTTCTGCATGTCGGGCGAAGGGCCCCGCGGCTACTGGGCGAAGTCATCGGGCGAGATGTCTTGGACCCAGGCTTCGAATTCCTTGAGCTCTTCTTCGTCGGAGAGGCCCTCTTTGAAGATGAAGGGGTAGGAAGCGCGCTCGAAAACCGAATCGGCCATGTAGATCGGCGCGTTCGATCGGAGTGCGAGAACGACGGCATCACTGGGGCGGGCGTCGAGCACGAAGGTGTCGCCGCCGCGCTTGAGAATGACGTGGGCGTAGAACGTAACGTCCTTCACGTCGACAATCTGCACCTGGTCGATGGTGGCGTCGAGCGCGGTAAGGGCGTCGAGCATGAGGGTGTGGGTCATCGGCCTCTTGAAGGAAAGATGCTGTACGGCGGCGCTGATCTGAGCGGCTTCGTGGGCGCCCACCCAGATGGGGACGATGCGACGGCTGCGCGAGACTTTCAGATCCTGGGCGGGACAGAGCACGAGCACCGACGGGTTGGGCGGCGTACTGGCTACGAGGGTTTGAATGGCAACGGGGATAAGCATGACGGCACCTCCGCATGTAGGATAAAGCACGCAGGCGCCCGGCGGACCCTTAAGAGCGCGCCGATGCGAACCGTTACCTATCGGCTCCGCGAACAAAAGGGAGAGTTGTGAAGAAACTTCACAACTCAAGATTTAATTTGACACCCCTCTGCCTGGTTGGTATTTTAATTGAGCGCGTTTTCGCGGGCCCGTAGCTCAGTTGGTTAGAGCGCACGCCTGATAAGCGTGAGGTCGCTGGTTCAAATCCATTCGGGCCCACCATTTTTGCTGATAAACGCTCCACCGTGAGCCGAGTTTGCCGGTGGAGCGTTTATTTATATCTAGAGGCAGAAATCGTGCGACGACGTGGGGCATTAGCTCAGCTGGGAGAGCGCGGGCTTTGCAAGCCTGAGGTCAGGGGTTCGATCCCCCTATGCTCCACCATTTTCTTCGAGACCGATCCGCCGCAAGGCGGATTTTTTTATGCGCGTGCTCGTGACCGTTCGGCATCAGCATTCGCTTTTCCCTCGTAGAAGGTGGCGGCTGGCGCTCATCGTCGTTAGAATCCAATGCGATTTTCTAAATGTGAAGAGATGAATACGTTCGAAGAAGCGAGGAATCGCCGTGAACCGACAAGAAGCTCTGCGCACGCTTGGTCTCGATGAGGATGCGACGGAAGAAGATATCGCCATCGCCTACAAGGAATCGGCCCAGATCATGCATCCCGACCGATTCGCCGGCAAACCCAAGCTGCAGAAACGCGCGACCGAACAGTTCAAGAACCTGCAGGAAGCCTATGCGTATCTGAAAGAGCGCGGCGGCAAAGGCGGCGCGAGGTCTTCCGGTTCGTCCCGCCGCACCGGGGCGTCTCGCGAGGACGAACTGGAAGCGCGCCTGGCCGGCATCCAAGCGGCCCGCACCCAGCTGGTGGCCCAGCGCGACGCCCTGTTCGATTCGCGCCGCAACGGGCTCGGCATGCTCGTCGTGGGCGGTCTCGTCGCCCTCTTCATGCGTCGTATCGTCTGGCTGGCGGGCATCGCCGGAACGGCGGCGGTATGGGGGTTAATCGAAGTAGTGTCCACCACGCAGAACATCAACTCCCTGAGTGATAGGCTGGATGAGCTCACCAAAGAAAAGAAGAAAATCCTTCAAGAGATAGAGGAATTGGGGTAATGAAACAGGAAAACCTTCGCAATGTGGCCATTATCGCTCACGTCGACCATGGCAAAACCACCCTGGTCGACCAGCTGATGAAGACCACCAACGTGTTCCGCGCGAACCAGCAGGTGGAAGACCGCGTGCTCGACAGCAACG
>Ga0214872_100116_pt1 | contig 42861 bp, 37 predicted proteins | sample Stichaenrichm18X_FD_168614 | JGI IMG/M metagenome (GOLD analysis project Ga0214872, IMG submission 168614) | Xylose enriched microbial communities from anaerobic bioreactor in Madison, Wisconsin, United States - 18X | ecosystem: Engineered > Bioreactor > Anaerobic > Unclassified | place: USA... | reverse complement strand
GTATCCGCTAGCCAGAGCCGCGAAACACGAAGCGCCCGCAAGGCCGAGCAGCACCACGCCGAAAGCCGACGCCGCCTGCACGATTCCGTAGCGCCCCGAGAAATACCACCACACCGCAGCGGCGCCCAGCATGACCGATCCGGCAAGCGGCGATCCGTTGGCGAAGAGGGCCACGCCCAGCAGGGCCGTCGAGGCGAGCGCACCCGCATGGGGCACGAACAGGGCGAGGATCGTCGCCGCGGCGGCGAGCACGGGCGCGAGCCATTCGGGAGAGCCCGGCAGAACGGCGATCGCCGGCGTGCAGGCCGCGGCGAGCACCCCGGCCGACGCCGCGCACCACAGGCGCACGACGGCTTCGGCCGGCGGCACGGGCGCGAAGCGGAACCGGTCGGCGCCTTCGGTTTCGAGTTCTTCCTCGTCGTCGGCGCAAATGCGCTGCACGAGCGTTTTCAGCTGCTTGCGACCTGCGGTGATACTGCCCAAGCAGGGCTGCAGGGCGTCGGCGAAGTCGGCCACCGTCTCAAAGCGCTCGTCGCGGTCGGGGTCGAGCGCGCGGAAGATCGCGTCGTCGGCGCGGGAGTCGATGCCCGGCATGCACAGGCTCGGCAGAACGAGCTCGGCGTTGCGAATCGCGCCTTCGGCCCGCTTGAGGTCCTTCGCCACGAAGGGGTTCTCGTCGGCGATCATCTCGTAGGTGAGCGAGGCGAAGGCCCATTCGTCGCAGCGCTCGTCGAGCGGCTCACGTCGCATTTGCTCGATGGGCATGTAGCCGATCGTGCCGCCTTCCGCCTGCGCGTAGCCCGCCGCGCTCGAAAGCTCGGCCAAGCCGAAGTCGGTCACCTTCACCTGGCCCTGGTGGTTGATGAGCACGTTGTCGGGCTTGATGTCGAGGTGCAGAACCTGGTTGGCATGGGCCACTTCGAGCGCCTGCGCAACGTCGTGGAAGACCGCGGCCACCACGTCGGGCGTGATTTCGGGAGACGCGTCGCGCATGAGCTGCGCAAGCGTGAGGCCGTCGACGTATTCCATGATGAGGTAGGCGCAGTCGCCCTGCACCTCGAAGTCGAGCACGCCCGCGATGTGGGGGTCGGAAAGCAGCGCGGCGGTGCGCGCTTCGGTGAGCCCGGGCACGCTGGCGGCATCGAGAGCCGCGTCATCGGCGAGCAGCGAGGAGGGCGATTCCACGTTGGCATCGAGCGCGCGCCCGTCGACCGGCATGATCTTCACGGCCACGCGGCGCTGGATGCGCGTGTCCCACGCGGCCACGACGGTGCCGAAGCCGCCTTCGCCGGCCGTTTCGATCGGGCGGTACCGCCCCAATATGAGCTCTTCGGGCGCTTGGGCCACCGCCGCTCCTTTCATCGGTAGCGCCCATGATAGCGAAAAGCGGGCGCGACGGGCCGAGCAGAGCGGCTTGCGAAAGACGGCCCGGGCTGCAGGCGAGACAGCGGCCCGGGTCGCGCGGGCGGCGCAGGCGGGTGTTACACGGATGAAACCACGGGCAGCGCGACCACCGCATTCGGGCGCTCTTCACTTTTTCAAAATTCTTCTTGCAATTTACTGGTTGCTAGGGTAATGTACCACCTTGCCTGTTCGAACAGATTCGAGCGAAGCGCTTTGCGGGCGTGGCGGAATTGGCAGACGCGTACGGTTCAGGTCCGTATGAGAGCAATCTCATGAAGGTTCAAGTCCTTTCGCCCGCACCATTTTGCATGCAAGCCACCTTCGGGTGGCTTTTTTCATCTTTGGACGCAGCAGCACGCAGCTGCGTTCGCCCCGCATCGGGCGGGTCGCAAGATACGTCGGACGCGTGTTGAGCGGCGCACAGGTCGAACTCGGCGCGCCCGATTGCCCGGCTCGAGAAACCCTGCACGGCACGGACCGGCCGCACTGCGCGATCGGGCGCGACCGTGACAGGGCCAGCCGTAAGGAAGGAGCCCGCCTACAGACAGGCGCGCCGTCCCTTTGAAACGCTCGACGCTCGTAAATGGCACGAGAATCAAGTTTTCGAGGCGAATCACTCGCTTCACCGGCAGATTAATCATCGTTGTTGTACATGGTTATTCATATTGTTTATTATTTACCTTCTTTTGAGCACCGTTTGACCCGTTTTTCGTCGAAAACTTGATCCACAAACCATATCGAGCCCTTTCCCGTTTCGGAGACGATCGCAAGGGAGGGGCATCCTGCACGCATCGCCCCACAAGCGCACGAGGAGGGACGCAACCCAGACGGCCCCAACTCGCAGCAGGGGCGACAGCGCAGCGCCTCCCTCCTCCCGCCGGGTGCACCGATGCTGTAACCAAGGCGCCCAGCCAGGCGGCCCCGACTTAGCCGAAGGGGCGACAGCGCAGCGTCTCGCCCTCCCCCCGCACCGCTCCGACGCGCAGTCCGTGCGTGCGGGAAGTGCACCCTGCGCCGGGACGGGCGTGCGCGCGGGCGCCGTTGGAGCGCCCCGCCAAAGAAGCGCGCGTGAGAGGGCGTGCCTTGTAAGACCTGTCGGTCGTGTGCTGCGCCGAGGGGTCGGTTTCCTCTGGGGCGCCCCGCGCAGCGGGGATGCATGGGCGTGAGCCGGCCCCTCGGCACGCGGGCATGAGGTGACGCTCGCCCCGACCCATCGGCGCGCCCCCGAGCGCGCTTCGACGCGGGAAGCGCGACCCGGCGCCCGCGCGCACGCCCGCCCCGGCGCCCAGCGGCCCCAACTCCACCCAGCACGCCCCGACTGCCGTACAGCGCATTTCTATAAGTGACCGCTTGCTAATTCCTACTAAAAGAGTAAGGATTAACAAATCAGCGAGAGCAGCACGGCGCTCACGCCGCGCAAGCGAAGGAGACTTCATGAACTACATCCATTGCCTGAACAACATTTCCACCAAGGGCACCAACCTGCTGCCCGACGAGTACCAGCTCACCGACGACGTGGACCAGGCCACCGGCATCCTGGTGCGCAGCGCCAAAATGCACGACATGGAGTTCTCCGACAACCTGCTCGCCATCGCCCGTGCCGGCGCCGGCGTCAACAACATCCCGCTCGACCGCTGCGCTCAGGAGGGCATCGTGGTCTTCAACGCCCCGGGCGCCAACGCCAACGCGGTGAAGGAAATCACGATCGCGGCCCTGCTTTTGGGCAGCCGCGGCATCGTCGAGGGCATCAACTGGACGCGCGACAACGCAGACGATCCCGACATCGCCAAGAAGGCCGAAAAAGCCAAGAAGCAGTTCGCCGGCCGCGAGATCCTGGGCAAGAAGCTCGGCGTGATCGGCCTGGGCGCCATCGGCGCGAAGGTGGCCAACGCCGCCGTCGACCTGGGCATGGACGTCTACGGCTACGACCCCTACGTGTCGGTGAAGGCCGCCTGGAACATCTCGAGCGCCGTGCACCACATCACCGACCTCGTGGAGCTCTGCGGAACCTGCGACTACCTCACGATCCACGTCCCCGCGATGGATTCCACCAAGGGCATGATCAACGCCGAGGCCATCGCCGCCATGCAGCCCGGCACCGTCTTTTTGAACTTCTCGCGCGACACCCTGGTCGACGGCGAAGCGATGGCCGCCGCCCTGGCCGAAGGCCGCGTGGCCCGCTACATCACCGACTTCGCCACGCCCGACGTCATGAAGATGGAGCACGCCCTGGTCCTTCCGCACCTGGGCGCCTCGACCGCCGAAGCCGAAGACAACTGCGCGGTCATGGCCACCAACGAGCTCATGGACTACATCGACAACGGCAACATCACCAATTCGGTGAACTTCCCCGCCGTCAACGCCGGCGTGCCCGCCGAAGGCAACGGCCGCATCGCCGTCCTGCACGGCAACACGCCCAACATGGTCGGCCAGATCACCGCGATCCTCGCCAAGGCCGGCGCCAACATCGCCAACATGGCCAACGCCTCCCGCGGCGAAGCCGCCTACACGCTCATCGACACCGACGCCCCCGTCGACGAGGACGTGCAGGTCGACCTGGCCGCGATCGAAGGCGTGCGCCGCGTCCGCATCATCGCCTAGCACGCTTTCCAAAGAACGATGAAGGGCGTTCCGACCGCGGTCGGAACGCCCTTCTTTTATAGTGAGGGTCGCGAGAGGGAGGCCCGGCCGCCGAGGCGCCCGTAGGGCTAAATCCAGCCGAAGCGCTCGCAGGCCTTGCGAATCCCGTCGTCGTCGGCGTCGGCCGTCACATAGGTCGCCTTCGCCTTGAGCTCGTCGCGCGCGTTGCCCATCGCGATCGAGGTCCACCGCGGATCGAACATCGTGAGGTCGTTCATGCCGTCACCGAACACGACCACATGCGAGAGCGGCGCCTTCAGATGGTCCATGATCCGCAGGATGCCCCGCTTCTTGTCCACCGGCTCCACGAACAGGCAGTGGACGGTCTGCCGCGCATGAGGAAGCGCCGCAAGCCCCGAAAGCTGCGGCTCGTCTTCGGCCACGCAGGCGATGTAGACCTTGTTGAATTGGGGCACCGTGTGGAAATCGAGCCCCGGCACCACGCGCGTTTCCATATAGCCCGCGTCGATGGAAGCGGCGAAGCACTCGTCGGGCGCCAGGCGCACCACCGAATCGTCGGGAGAGACGGCCCAGGCGAAGCCCTTGGCGTCGCACTCCTCGAGCAGGGCTACGCACGCCGCGCGGTCGAGCGGTTCGACGCCCAAGAACGTGCCGTCGATGACCGCGCCGTTGCCCCCGTCGCAAACCATGTTGCGGAAACCCTGCTCGGTGTAGAAGGGCATCGCCATCGCATGGCTGCGCCCTGTGGCGATGGCCGTGAAATGCCCGCGCGCCCGCAGGCGGGCCAAGGCGTCGCGCGTGCCTTCGGGCACCTGCCGATGCCCGAGCGGCCCGCAGGCGAGGGTTCCGTCGATGTCGAAGAAAAAGTAGTAGCGCCCGCTGTCGTTGGCGGGCGCGTGCGCGTCGATAGCCACTAGTCGCGCACCAGAACCTTTTCAATCGTGCCGATATACATGGTATGGAAGTTGTCCGCCAGGGCGCCCTTCGTGTACCAGTTGTCATATGCGTCTGCATCGACGAAGCTGTCTTTGGGCATGGGCAGCGCGAGCGCCTTGCGGCAGACGAAAACCGTCTGCGCCTGCTCGAAATAGGGGGCGTCGCCGTCGAAGGCGACCGTGAGACCGGCCTCGGCGATCTTGTCGCGGTCGCGGCCCGACACGGCGCCGCACAGCTTCAGGGCGTCGCGGCACCCGTCGCCGAAGAAGCTCAGCGTGAAGCGGTCGTTGGCGTCGACGAACTCCTTGGTGTAGCGCGTCTCGCGAATATAGCAGGTCGCGGCCGGCTTGCCCCACCAGACGCCCACGGCGCCCCAGCTCGCCGTCATCGTGTTGACGCGTTCGGGCGTGCCCGCGGTGACGAGCATCCACTCCTTGGAAATCTTCTCGAAGGGGTTGAACGACAGGCTCTCTACCGGCACTTCGCGAAACGACATAGGTCCTTCTTTCTTCATGCGGGCGCCCTGCGGCGCCCCGGGATGGTTCGCATCTATCATACACGGGGCGTGACAACGGGGCGGGTGGTGTCGTCGCGCCTATTTTCGTGGCGATTGGGTAAATAGCACCTGCTACAGGGCCACTTGTGGCAAGATTGCAGGTTGTATTGGAATAACTTCGCGTATCTCCACGACGTATAAGGAGCATTGATGGGCATTTTCTCGCGGTTTGAACGAGGCATGGAAGACGGAATAGAAGGCGCAGCCGACAAGATCTTCGACGCACCCATCTCGCCCGTTCAGATATCCAAGAAAGCCGAAAAGGCCATGAAGCGCGAAAAGATGGTGGGCGCCGGACGCCAGTACGCCCCCACCCTCTACACCGTGCTCGTGAACCCCGACGATGACCAGCGCCTATTCGGCTACTATCCTACGCTCGCGGGCGAAACCGAAACCTATCTGGCCGCCAAGGCGCAGGAAAACGGCCTGACCATGGACGGCCAGCCGCTCGTGCGCTTCATCGTCGACGACGACCTGAAGCACGGCAAGTTCGACATCATCGCCGAAATGGTGTCGGCCCCCATCATCGCCCAGCTGCGCCAGGAGGAAATGGCCCGCTACGGCCTGGCCCCGAGCGGTCGCCCGCAGCAGCGCCGCGCCGCCGCGCCCCAGCAGCAGTCCTACGGTCAGCCGGCCTACGGCGACCAGCAGGGCTACGCTCCCCAGCAGCCCTACGGCGCCCCGCAGCAGGGCTATGCGCCTCAGCAGGGCTTTGACCAGCAGCCCTACGGCCAGCCGGGCTATGCCGACCAGGCCGAGCCCGCCTTCGACACCTACCCCGCCGACGACGCGGCCCAGCCCATGGGCGCCCATGCCCAGCAGGCTCCCCAGCAGCCGGCCCGCCCCTCCTACGACGAACCGCTGCCCTACGTGCCCGAAAACGAAATCGACCGCTCGATCGATTACGGCGAATACACCTTCAACAGCAAGGACTTCAACCAGAACGGCAGCGACGATGCAGGCTACGTGCCCGGCACCGACGGCCACACCGCCTACGGCCAACGCAACTCGCAGCCCTTCGCCCAGCAGCAGGCCGGCTTCGGCGGCGCTGCCGGCGCGCCCGGCGCCCCTGCGCCCCGCAACGTGCCCAACCCCCAGCTCTTCAACGACGATGCCGCCCAGCCCGTGCCCCAGCAGATGCAGGCGCGCCTGGTCGACACCGCGACCGGCCGTTCCTATGCGCTCACCAAGAACCGCATGATCTTGGGCCGCAGCAGCGCGAGCGACGTGGTGGTCGACGACATCAACGCCAGCCGCAGCCACGCCGAACTGCGCCTCGAGCAAAGCGGCGCCTGGTCGATTACCGACCTGGGCTCCACCAACGGCACCTACGTCAACGGCCAGCGCATCACCACGCGCTCGCTCAACGAAGGCGACCGCATTTCCGTGGGCATGACCGATTTGGGATTCACGTACAACTAAAAGGGGCGGCGCGCCCCAGTCCGCGCCGACGCGCGGGTAAGCCAACCAGAGGATGTTTCCGTGATCAACGTTACCTTGCTCATAGCGCGACTGCTGTTCGTCGCCCTGCTCTACCTGTTCCTGTTCGCCATCATGAAAACGGGAATCGGCCTGGTGCGCGGCCAGCGCAAGAAGGAAAAATCCTGGACCGTCGCCGTCGAAAAGGGACCCAAGGAGCTGCGCGGCGTGCAGATCGCCGTGCACGGCCCCGTCATCGTGGGCCGCAATCCCGGCGCCGACATCGTGATCGGCGCCGGTTACGTGTCGGGCCGTCACGCGCGCTTCACGCTCATGGGGCAGAATCTCTTCATCGAGGACCTGGGAAGCACCAACGGCACGTTCGTCAACGGCCAGCGCATCTTCGAGCCCACGGCCCTGCGCAACAAAGACGTCGTCACCATCGGCGACGTCGCTATTCGAGTGAGGTTCGCATAAATGCCACGTCCCAGCGCTAACCGAGTGCATTCCGGCACCATGTTCGGCAGCCGCACCGACATCGGGTGCGTGCGCGAGCACAACGAGGACAGCCTGGTCGTCGCGCCGCCGCTCTACGCCGTGGCCGACGGCATGGGCGGTCACGCCGCCGGCGAGGTCGCCAGCGAAGTGGCCGTGCGCTCCCTTGCCGAAAACGCCCCTTCTACCGTCGATTCCGAAGGCCTGGGCAACGCGGTCATGACCGCCAACTACGCCGTGATCAACGCCGCCCAGGAAAAGGGCCGCAACGGCATGGGCACCACGATGACCGCCGCCCTGCTCGAGCGCGACAAGCTCGCGATCGCCCAGGTGGGCGACTCGCGCGCCTACCTGCTCCACCAGGGCACCCTGCAGCAGATCACGCGCGACCACAGCCTGATGGCCGATATGATCGAAGCCGGGGAAATCACGCCCGAAGAGGCACGCGTCCATCCGCAGCGTTCGGTGATCACCCGCGCCCTGGGCAGCGACCCCGACATGCAGCCCGACCTCTACGAGATCAACGTGTCGGCCGGCGACCGCCTGCTTCTATGCTCCGACGGCCTCACCACGATGCTCGAAGACAACGAGATCGAGAAGATCCTCATCCGCACCCGCGACCCGCAGCGCTGCGCCAGCATCCTGGTCAACGAAGCCATCGCCGCCGGCGGCCACGACAACGTGACCGTGATCGTCGTCGACGTGGAAGGCGACCGCGAGCGCCAAGTGAAGAAGACCAAGCGCAAGGGCCGCGCCTGGGCCGTAGTGATCGTGCTCGCGCTCATCGCCACCGTCCTGGGCGTCTGCTACGGCGCCTATACCTACACCCAATCGACCGCCTACCTGGCCGACGAGAACGGCAAGGTCGCCGTCTATCAGGGCGTGCCCGACACCGTGCTGGGCATCAGCCTGTCCCATCTCGACCACGTCACCGACGTCAACGTCGACGACCTTCAGCCCGGCGTGTCCGCCCGCCTGAAGGAGGGCGTCATCCGCGCCGACAGCCTCGACGCCGCCAACAGCCTGGTTGATGGCTACCAGGAAGACATCGCCGCCGGCAAGAAGCCCACCGCCGAAGCCGAGCAGCTCGACGCGAGCACCGACGCTGCCGCGAGCAGCTCGTCGGCCGACGCTTCCGCCGGCTCTACCTCGAGCGCGCAAGGAGGGACGCTTCAGTGACGCGACGCAACACCGAACTGCTCCTGCTGCTCATCGCAGCGCCGGTCGTCATCCTGCTCTATGCGATGATCGTGATGAACAACGGCGAATCGCTCGACGTGAACACGTTGGGAGTGCCACTGGGCATGTTCGCCACCTTCGGCGCGGCCCACCTGGCCGTGCGCAAGTGGGCGCCCGCGGCCGACCCGGCCATCCTGCCCATTTCGTTCGCCCTTTCGGGCATCGGCATCGCCTTCATCACCCGGCTCAACCCCGACATGGCCGTGCGCCAATTCTTCTGGCTGCTCGCCAGCGTCATGTGCATGGTGCTCGTGCTCATCTTCCTGCGCAAGCTCGACCGCGTGGCCAACTACAAGTACACGCTCATGGTCTTCGGCATCCTGCTGTTGCTCTCGCCCATGCTGCCGGGCATCGGCAAGGAGATCTCGGGCAGCCGCATCTGGCTGGGCATCGGCTCGTTCAGCTTCCAGCCCGGCGAACTGGCCAAGATCCTCATCGTCATGTTCCTGGCCGCCTACCTGGCCGCCAACCGCGAGATGCTTTCGGTGTTCACCTGGAAGGTGGGCCCCTTCCACCTGCCCGACCCGCGCGCCCTTCTGCCCATGCTGCTCATGTGGGGCCTGTCGCTGATCGTCGTCGTCTTCGAAAAGGACCTGGGCAGCGCGCTCGTCGTCTTCTTCGTCTTCCTTTCGATGCTCTACGTCGCCACCGGCAAGAAGACCTACGTCGTGGCGGGCATCCTGCTCGCCGGCATCGGCGCCGTGGCCATGTGGAGCATGTTCTCGCACGTGCAGGTGCGCGTGAGCACCTGGCTCGACCCCTTCGCCGACGCTTCGGGCACGGGCTACCAGCTCTGCCAGGCCATCTATTCCATGGCCGACGGCGGCATCTTCGGCGTGGGCATCGGCAACGGCATGTGCGACAAGATCCCCGTCGTCGAATCCGACTACATCTTCGCGGCCATCGCCGAAGAGGGCGGCCTGCTCGGCGCCGCCGGTCTGCTGCTGCTCTACGTGTGCTTCGCCGTGCGCGGCATGGTCACCGCCGGTCGCGCCAAGAGCGACGTGAGCTCGTTCATCGCCTGCGGTCTCACCGCTTCAATCGTCCTGCAAGCCTTCATCATCGTGGGCGGCGTCACCCGCCTTATCCCGCTCACCGGCCTCACCCTGCCCTTCGTGAGCCAGGGCGGTTCGTCGCTGCTCGCCTCCTTCATCGTCGTGGGCATTCTCCTGCGCGCCGGCGACGCGGGCACGGGCGTCGAAACCGAAATGACGGGCGCGACCACGCAGATCAGCGGCGCGAGCGTCCTGGGTCGCGTGGCTCTGGGCAAGCGCCTCACCCACCTGATGGTCTTCATCTCGATCCTCTTCGCCGTGCTCATCGCCAACCTCACGATGCTCATGGTGATCAACGCCGACACCTACAAGGACATGTCGACCAACAACCACACGATCGAAAAGCAGGCCACGCGCGAGCGCGGCACCATCTACACCGCCGACGGCGTGGTGCTCGCCCAGAGCATCCCCAACGACGACGGCACGTACACGCGCGTCTACCCGGCAGGCCCCCTGGCCGCGCACGTGGTGGGCTACTCGTCTTCCAAGTACGGCACCGCCGGCATCGAGAAGGCCGCCAACGACGAGCTCACCGGAACGAGCGGGAACTACTCGTCCTGGACCGACGTGATCAACGAGTTCGCCGGCGTGCAGCAGGCGGGCAACGACGTGCGCCTCACGATCAACTCGACCGTGCAGGAAGCGGCGCAGGAAGCCCTCGACGGCTACAAGGGAGCCTGCGTGGTGCTCGACCCTGAAACGGGCGCCGTGCTCGCCATGGCTTCGTCGCCCACTTACGACGCGTCCGACTACGAATCGATCCTGTCGAGCAACAGCAGTTCCGACGCCATGTACAACCGCGCGACCCAGGCCCTCTACGCCCCCGGCTCCACGTTCAAAATGGTCACGCTCGCCACGGCCCTGCAGAACGACATCGCCAGCGAGAACACCATGTATTCGGCGCCGAGTTCGATGGACATCGGCAACGCGCCCGTGACCAACTACCACAGCACCGGCTACGGCACGATCTCGCTGCGCACGGCCACCGAAAAGTCGGTCAACACCGTCTTCGGCCAGCTGGGCGTGCAGATCGGCTCCGACCTGCTGGTGAAGTCGGCCGAACAGTACGGCTTCAACAGCGACGTCTTCTTTGAGCTGCCGCTTTCCAAATCCCTCATGCCCGACCCGAGCGAAATGACCACCTGGGAAACCGCCTGGGCCGCCTGCGGCCAGCCCGTAGGCCAGCACAGCTCCCCCGCCGGCCCGCAGGCCACCGTCCTGCAGATGGCCATGGTGGGTGCCGCCATCGCCAACGACGGCGCGCTCGAGCAACCCTACCTGATCGATTCCGTCTACGGCTCCGACGGCGCCAAGATCTCCTCGACCTCGCCCACCACGCTTTCCAACACGATGTCGGCCGACACCGCCAAGCGCGTGCGCGACGTGCTCGAAGGCGTCGTCAACGAAGGCACCGGCACCGGCGCCAAGATTTCCCGCGTGAGCATCGCCGGTAAGACGGGCACCGCCCAGACCGGCAAGGCCCACGACGATTCATGGTTCGTAGGCATGGGACCCACCGACGACTGCAAGGTCGTCGTGGCAATCGTGCTTGAAGAAGCATCCGATACCGGCACCAACGCAGCCACGCGCGCCAACGGCGTCTTGCAGGCCGCGCTCACCGCTCAAGGTTGCATGTAATACAATGAGCTGGTGTCGCACATCCCGCACCAGCGTGCATTCTGAAGGAGTTCCCACGTGAACGGAAACATGGTAGGCCGCGTGTTCAACAACCGCTATCAGATCACCGAGCGCATCGGCATCGGCGGAATGGCGGAAGTGTACCGTGCCCAAGACCGCGTGCTCGGCCGCCTCGTCGCCGTGAAGATCATGCTGCCCCAATACGCAGCCGATCCCGAATTCACGCACCGGTTCCGCCAGGAGGCCGCTTCGGCCGCCAACCTGCAGAGCCCCTACATCGTCAACGTGTACGACTGGGGCCAGGACGAGGGCACGTACTACATCGTGATGGAATACGTGCGCGGCAGCGATCTGAAAACCGCCATCCAGCAGCGCGGCGCGATCAACCAGCGCAAGGTGGCCGAAATCGGCGCCCAGGTGTGCAAGGCCCTCACGGTGGCCCACAACCAGGACATCATCCACCGCGACATCAAGCCGCAGAACATCATGGTCCAGCCCGACGGCAACGTGAAGGTGATGGACTTCGGCATCGCGCGCGCTAAAAACTCCGTGAAGTCGCAGACCTCGCAGGTGCTCGGTACCGCCCACTACATTTCCCCGGAGCAGGCGCAGGGCAAGGAGCTCACCGCCGCTTCCGACATCTACTCGCTCGGCGTGGTCATGTACGAGGCCGCCACGGGCAAGCTGCCCTTCGACGGGCCAGACGCCGTGTCGGTGGCCATGAAGCAGGTGCAGGAACAGCCCGTGCCGCCCAGCCAGATCAAGCCCGACATCGACCCGGGCCTCGAAGCGATCATCATGCGCGCGATGGAGAAGGACCCGCACCAGCGCTTCGCCACCGCAAACGACATGAAGAACGCCCTCAACGACTTTTTGGCCGGCCGCCCCGTGAACGTCAACGACGACGCGACCCACGTCATGGGCGGCTATATGCCCCCTATGAGCGAAGGCACGTCGGTCATGCCGCCCGTGTCCGGCGATGCCATGCACAATCAGCCGCACACAGCCTACCGTTCTTCCGACACCAAAGAGCCGCAGAAGAACCGCAAACCGCTCTACATCGCGCTCGCCATCATCGCGGCCATCGCCGTGATCGCCGCTCTCGCCTTCGCGCTCGGCGGCAACCAGACGGGCACCATCCCCAACGTGACCGGTCAGACCCTCGAACAAGCCGAAGCGACCCTCGAGCAGGCGGGCTACACGGTAGGCACCACCACCGAGGTCTTCGACGACACCGTGCCTTCAGGCAGCGTCGTGAGCACCGACCCCGCGGCCGGCACCCCGGCCGATGCGGGCACGACGGTGAATCTCACCGTATCGAAGGGCAAGGACCAGGTGCAGGTGCCCGACCTTTCGGGCATGACCGCCGACCAGGCCAAAGCCGCCCTGCAGAAGGTGGGCCTCACGGCCGTGCAGGGCGATTCCAAACACTCCGGTTCGGTAGCCGAAGGCAAGGTCTGCGACCAGGATCCGGCATCTGGCACGGCAGTCGACGCCAATTCGACCGTGACCTTCTACCTGTCGAGCGGCCCCGAAACCACGTCGGTACCCAACGTGACCGGCATGAGCGAATCGGAAGCCACCGCCGCCCTGCAGTCCGCCGGTTTCACGGTGAGCACGAGCACCCAGTCTTCCGATAGCGTCTCCAAGGGCGACGTGATCAGCCAGAGCCCCAAGTCGGGCACCAAGGCGCAGGCCGGCAGCAAGGTGACGATCGTAATCTCGAGCGGGTCCGATTCGAAGAGCGTCCCCGACCTCACGGGCCTGTCGCAGAGCGACGCCGAGAGCCAGGCAGATGCCGCGGGCTTCAACTTCTCGGTGACGAGCACCGAGTACAGCTCGACGGTCGCCAAGGGCTACGTCATCCGCCAGAGCCCGAGCGCCGGCAAGAGCGCCAAGTCGGGCACGACGATCGGCGTGGTGATCAGCAACGGTCCCGACACGAGCTCGTCGACGTCGAGCAGCAGTTCGAACTCGTCGAAGTCGACCGATTCCTCGAGCTCGTCGAGCACGTCGTCATCGAAGTCGAACGAGAGCAACTAATAAGCGAGCGATTCGATACGCCATAAAGAAGGGGCCCTGCGGGGCCCTTTCTTTATGGCCTCACAACCGAACAGGCGCAGGTCTATCGCGCGTGACTCACAGGCCAAAACATCGAAGTAAGCGCCCGTATGCCAGGGAATGTCGGGAGGCTTGCCGGCGCACGGCCGTCGCAGACGCGCTGGCATGCGACACGCCCCAGGCGCGCACCCCGTCGGCGAAAACCGCCTCTACTTAGCCGGTTCCACGTCGGCTTCCACCGAGCCTGCTTCGGGCTTGCCCTTCGAGCCTTCGACATCCGCGCCCGCTTTGTCGGAGGAAGCGGCAGACGGTTCGTCATCCGTCTTCTCGCCGCAAGCGTCGGCGGCAACGTGGTGGGCCTCTTGGGCTTCCGGCTTCTGCCCTTCTGCGGTTTCAGGCGCATCGTCGGCAGGCTCCACCGTCGCATCGACCGAAGCTTCCACAGCGGCCCCCTCTTCGCCTGCGGCGGCGTCGGCCGGCGCTTCGGAAGCTGCGGCTTCATTGGCGGCTTCCGCTTCAGCCGGCACTACCTCTTCGGCCGCCTCTTCCCCAGCGGCTCCGAGCTTTCGCTCCACAGGGCAGGGAATCACGTCGATCGGACGCGCCTCGCCCGCCGCGAAGGCCGCGATGCGCTTCTGCATGACCTCTTCTTCCTCGCTCGACATGAGGTCGTCGGGGTTGTGGTTCTTGCGCACGTCGATCACGACCTTGCGCACGCGATTGCCCGTGAGGTGCTCCACCGACGTCTTCACTTCGCTCTGGATCACGGGCGCCACGCTCGCGAACGGAATGACGCCGCGCGGGGCCACGCGGGCGGTGATGTCGGCGTAGGGGTTCTTGCGGTTGACCAGGCGCGCCTTGGTCTTCAGGCTGCGCACTTCGGGGTGCTGCATGACCACGTCTTCGGCGGTCTGCTCGATCGTGTCGCGCGAGACCATCACGCTGCCGAAGTCGTTAGACGATTCTTCGTAGGAGCTCTTGCTGCGCGCGAACAGGGCCCGTAGGAGCAAGAGCACGCTGCCGAGCGCCACGATGGCCACGAGCACGAGCAGGCCCACGTTGAACCAGGTCTCGCCGCCCACCGCATCGAGCGTGCTCGCGATGGGATCGATGCCGAACCAGTAGCCGGCCCACGAGCCCACGAGAAGCACTACCGCGAGAAAGTAGATGACCATACAGAATTTTCGCATGCCGTCGCGCCTCGATTCCCTCGCTCGGAAGACTGAACCGATAATAGCAGACGCGATAAAATGGGCGGAACAAACCAGGGAAAGGTGTGACATGCCCGACATGCAACTTTCGCAAACGAGCTACGAGTCGCCGCGGTTTTCCGCGCGCGTAACCGAAGGCCAGGCGCCCCGCGCCACGATCGCCGTCGAGCTCGACCACCTGCTCGTGCACGCTGCCGACGGCTCGCCCGCCCAGGGGCGCGAGGCCCGCGACGTGCTCGAGCGCGTCGCGCGCGGATTCGAGGACGGCGACTTGGCAGCCGCCGTGCCCTTCGTGGAACGCGCGGGCATGCGCGTGTCGGCCCCTGGCCAGGGCCGGCTCACGTTCGCCGTGGGCGCCTTCGGCAACGTGGAGTGCGCGGAAGCCGCCTACCTGGCCTTCCGCGACCTGATCGACCCGGCGCTCAGCGAGCTCGACCTGTCGCTCGTGGCCCTGGGCGCCTACCCCGGCACCACTGCCCCCAGCGCCGCGCTCAGCCTGCGCGTCTGCGTGCCCCAAGCCCCCTCAGGCGACCTGCGAGCCCTGGCGAGCGCCTTGGCTCCCGTCTTGGCCCTGCTCGGCGACAACACGCCGCGCGCTGCCGGCGCACCGCGCGCCCTCGTGCATGCAAGCGTCGCGCCCGCTGAGGACGCCGAAGGCGCGCCCGCCCTCGACCTGCGCTGCGCCGACGCCCTGCCGATCGATTTCGCGCTCGCCTACGTGACCCTGGTCAAGCAGATCCTCTTCCGTAACAAGAACCGCGTCGTGATCGGCGCCCTGCTCGACGACCCCAGCGACGCCGATTGCGCCCAGGCCGTCGAGGCCGTGCGCGCCGAAGGCTTCGCCGCCCGCCTCTACGGGTCGACCGCCGGCTTCTGGGCCGACGAGCTCATCCTGCTCGCTTCCAACACCGCCCGCGGGGCCGAACGCGCCTACCTGGCGCCCCTTTCGGAAATGATCGCCAACCGCTTCACGCTGGCAGACGCCTACGAGGACCCCGGCGCACGCCGGCCCGAAGCACAGGAGGCCGTGCACGCCAAAGCCGACGAGATGGGCGCGCCCCGCATCGGCATCCTTCCCCGCTACGATTTCGAGCTGTCGGGCCTGTCGCTGTCGCGCGGCTACACGAAAGGCGTGCTCGCCGCCGGGGGCTTTCCCGTAGTGCTGCCCCTCACCGACAACCCCCGCATCCTGCGCAAGATCGTGGAAAGCTGCGACGGCTTCATCGTGCCGGGCGGCCACGACATCGCGCCCGAAACCTACGGCCAGCGCCGCAGCATGCACCTGGGCCGCACGATCGCCCAGCGCGACGCGATGGAGCTCACGCTCATTCCGCAGATCCTGGCCGCCGGCAAGCCGCTTCTGGGCATCTGCCGCGGCATGCAGGCGCTCAACGTCGCCTGCGGCGGCACCCTGTGGCAGGACGTGGGCGACGCCTTCCCCCATTCGCAGATTCGCCACGCCCAGCAGAAGCCCTACACGCGCCCCGTGCATCCCGTGCACATCGACGAGGCCTCGCACCTGGCGCAGATCATGGGCGCCACCGACGTGGAGGTGAACAGCATCCACCATCAGGCCGTCGACAAGCCCGGCCGGGGGCTCGCCGTCGCCGCCCAGGCACCCGACGGCGTGATCGAGGCCGTGGAAATGCCCGAGCGCCCCTTCGTGGTGGGCGTGCAGTGGCATCCGGAGTTCCTCTGGCCCACCCATCCGGAAGACGCCCGCCTCTTCGAGCGGCTCGTGGCAGCGGCCGCGGCCCATCGCGACGCCGAAGCGGCCGGGCGCTAGCGGAGATGCCCGGGGCGAAGCGCTCCTGTGGGCAGTCTCCGCCTGGCGCCCCTACCGCCCGCGCGGCCCCGCGCGGCAGCCGTGCGCCAGCCTGTCACACCTGCAAAAACTTTACCTTCACAAGCCCCACAATCTCTCGCCTTTGGGAGTGAACACGGTTAGGATAAGCTATCAGGAGAAACCCAACCGGAGAGAGACCTACCACCGCTATGCTTTCAGAACGCGCGCTCTCGCGCATCGTCCACAACCGTGCCGCTCGCACCCTCGAGCTTTCGCCTTCCACCCGCACCCACGTACCCGGCCCCAAGCCCGGCATGCGCTACATGCTCTACCTGCACGTGCCCTTCTGCGCCCGGCTGTGCCCCTACTGCAGCTTCAACCGCTACCCCTACCACGAGGAAATCGCCCGCCCCTACTTCGAGCACATGCGCAAGGAAATGCACATGCTCGCCGATTTGGGCTACGATTTCGAGAGCATCTACATCGGCGGCGGCACGCCCACGATCATGATGGACGAGCTCATCCGCACGATCGACGACGCCCGCGCCACCTTCCACATCAAGGAAGTCTCCTGCGAGACCAACCCCAACCATCTGGCGCCCGAATACATCGAGCAGCTGGAGGGCCGCGTGCAGCGCCTGTCGGTGGGCGTGCAGTCCTTCGACGACACGCTCTTGAAGCAGATGGACCGCTACTGGAAGTACGGCAGCGGCGACGAGATCCTCGAGCTCATCGACGCGGCTGCGCCCCACTTCGACTCGCTCAACGTCGACATGATCTTCAACTTCCCCTCGCAGACCGAAGAGATCCTGAAGACCGACCTGGCCAAAATCGAGCAGTGCCACTGCCAGCAGGTCACGTTTTCCCCGCTCTACGTGTCGCACGCCACCACGCGCAAGATGGAAGAGACGCTGGGCAAGATGGACTACGACCGCGAGTACCGCTACTACCAGATGGTCGACGAGACGCTCACCGGCGGCAGCGACCCCGCCTTCGAGCGCTGCACCCTGTGGACCTTCAACCGGCTCGACCCCACGAGCGGCCAAGCCCAGGACAAGAACCTCATGGTCGACGAGTACGCCGTGGCCTACGAAGAGTACCCGGCCATCGGCAGCGGGTCGATCGCCCATCTCGACGGCATCCTGTTCGTGAACACCTTCAGCATCAGCGCCTACAACGAGGCCATCGACGAGGGCCGCATGCCTCTCATGGGCGAGGCGCACCTTTCGGCCCACGATTTGGAATGCTACGACTTCCTCATCCAGCTCTACCATCTGCGCTTCGACAAGCGCGCCTTCGAGCAGCGCTTCGGAAAGAGCGTGGAGCGGGCCCTGCCCACCGAACTCGCCTTCCTGCGCCTGAACCACGCCTTCGCGACCGACAACGACGCCGAGCTCACGCTCACTCCCATGGGCCGCTACCTCACGCTCGTCATGTACCGCCAGTTCTTAAGCGGCATGAACGAGCTGCGCGACCAGGCGCGCGCCGCCCTCACCGGCCCCGAGCACGAGCTCCTCTTCGGCGACGGCAGCCCCGCGTAGGCGGGCGTGACAGCAAGACAACGGGGGCGCGTGATGTTGTCACTGCTGGCAGTGACAACATCACGCGCCCCCGTTGTCACAAAGTCCCCGTCGGCAGCTGCAGGCGCCGACGGGGACTTTTCGTATCCAGGGACGGGCAGGAGGGGATGCCTGCCCCCGTCATCGCTACTTGGCGATAACCGTAAAGTCCCTGAAGCGGTAGAGGGAAAGAGGGAGCTCGTCGCCGTAATAGGCCCAGCTCGCATCAGTCATGGGCTCGCTTGCCACGCGGCCGTCCCGCACGTCACGCATCGCCGCGAGGATGTCGTCGATGCAGCGCGGGTCCATCACGAAATCGTTGTGCGAGGCGTAGACGGCCTTCACGTAGGGGAAGCGCTCCTTCACGCGCTCGAGCGAGCGCACGTAGCCTTCCACCGACGAATGACCCATAAAATCGTTGTCGAACTGCACGTAGATCGCGCCGTAATAGAGCATGTCGCCGCCGAAGAGCACAGCCGACGCACGGTCGTAGAGCATGAGGCTGTCCTGGGTGTGGCCCGGCGTGTGCACGACGTCGACCACGCGCCCGCCCAGGTCGATCGCGGCCCCATCTTCCACCGAGCGCACCGTATAGGGCGCTACGGCGAACGTGCGCGGGTCGAAGCCGGGCGGATAGCCCCACAGGAACATGTCCTCGTCGACCTGGTTTTCCAGGAAGCGATGCGGAATGCCCTCCCGGGCCTGACGCTCGACGAGCGGGTTGACGGACGCGAGCACCTCGTCGAAGGCGTGCGCCCCGCCCGTGTGGTCGAAGTGAAAGTGTGTGTTGACCACGACGAGCTCGCCCTGCCACAGCTCGTCGATCACGGGGCGAATGTTTGCCATGCCCGTGCCCGTGTCGATGAGCAGGGCGCGGTCGGCGCCCGGCAGCAGGAAGACGTTCACTTCCTGCAGGTGGCCGGGCTCGCAGACGGCGAGCACGTCGCCCGGCAGGCGGTAGCATTCGTACCAGCCCTGGTCGTGCGCGAGCGGCACGCGCTCGTACTTCGCGTAGTAGGGCCGCCGCACAGGTTCGCGCCATTTTGCCATGGGAAGTTCCTTTCGTCGGGATTCATGATACCTCTGTGACAACGGGGGCGCGTGATGTTGTCACAGCTCGCTGTGACAACATCACGCGCCCCCGTTGTCAGGCGCAAAAACGCCCCGCTTCCATCGCGTTTTGTCCCCGCAACCCTTACCATGAAGTCAACGCGGTTGGGCACGGGCCCGCCGCCAGGGGAAGGATTGGGGGAAGCTCCATGAAGAAGTTCGCGCAATCGAAGGCCGGAAAGGTCGTCATCGCGCTCGTCGCGCTCCTGTTCGTGGGATCCATCGCCCAGCCGGGCCAGCAGACGGCGAACGTGTCGTCGTCGATGCCGCAGGAAACCGCCTCGCAAGCCGCAAGCTCGTCGCAGGCCGACGAGAGTCCCTCGGGCGGCGCTTCCGCAGAGGCGCCTGCCGCAGCGCCGGCGGCCAACGCCGACGCGCCCGCCGCGGCCGGCGTGAAAGCCCACTTCATCGACGTGGGCCAGGGCGATTCGGAATTCATCGAGCTGCCCGACGGCAAGACCATGCTCATCGACGCCGGCGTGCCCGACGCCGGGCAGACGGTCGTGTCCTACCTGAAGGGACTGGGCTGCACGCGCATCGACTACCTGGTGGCCACCCACCCTCACGCCGACCACATCGGCGGGCTGCCAGCGGTCATTTCCGCCTTCGACATCGGCGAGGTCTGGGCGCCCAACGCGACCAACACCACGCAGACCTTCGAGGCCTTCATAGACGCGGTGCGCGCGAAGGGACTGCAGATCCATGCGGGTTCGGCCGGCATAGACATCGTGGGCGCCGACGCAGGCTATTCGGTGTCGATCATCGCGCCGCCCGACGGCGTGAATTCCGACGATTACAACGACTACTCGCTCGTGATCAAGCTCGTCTACGGGGACACGTCGTTCCTGTTCACCGGCGATGCCCCGGCCGAAACGATTGCCGCCGCCCAGCCGGGTCACATCGACGTGCTGAAGGTCGCGCACCACGGGTCGAACACGGGAACCACAGGCGCGCTGATCAGCGCGCTTTCGCCCACCTACAGCGTGATTTCCTATGGGATCGGCAACGATTACGGCCATCCCACCGAAAAGGTGCTCACCATGCTCATGTCCCACAGCCAGCATGTGCTGGGGACGGGAGCCAACGGAACGATCGTCATCGCGAGCGACGGAACGACCGTGACCGCCAGCTGCGACAGGCCCGACGCCCAGGTAGAGCCCGGCAGCAAGGGCGGCAACGGGTCGGGCGGCGGCTCGAGCGGCACGGCTGCTGCGGCGGCGGGCGCTGCGGCGGGCGCAGGCACCGTGGTTGCGGGCGACGAATCCGCCAACGACACCGTCTACATCACCGCTTCCGGGAAGGGCGAATGCTACCACCGCAAGGACTGCTCCACGCTGAAGCGATCGAAGCTCGTCGCCGTTTCCCGCTCCGACGCCGAGGCCCAGGGCCTGCGCCCCTGCAGCAAATGCAACCCGTGAAAGGAAGGCTCATGATCGTCGACCGCATCGAAGGAAACCAGGCCGTCGTCGAGCTCGCGTTCGGCTCGTACAAAAACGTCCCCCTGTCGCAGATTCGCGGCCGCGTGCGCGACGGGGCGGTTCTGCGCCAAACGGGCGCCAACTCCTACGAGGTGGACGAGCGCGCCACGTCCAACGCCGCCGCCCGCATCAGCGAGAAAACCAAGGGGCTGTTCATTTAGGGGCGAACATTAAGTTATCCATTCGCATTTGTTGCGCCAATGGTCAACAGAAATCCACTTTGGGCTCCCAAATAGCGACCGATGAAAATTGCCTTCAGGCGATTAATCACTTGAAGGCAATTTTCTATACAACAGATGCGATAGCTGGAGCTTGAGGAGACCATGGCATCAGATGGGGGGGCTGTCACGATGGCGAATTGCGCCGCTATCGCCGCTAGTTCACAGGCTCCCGCTCCCCGACCGGGTCGGACTGCCAGCCGGGGCGAAGCCGGCCTAGAAGTCGTAGTTATGGATGCGCGGGGTAAGCAGGTCCTCGACCTTGCCCTGGTAGTAGTCCTCGAGGGCCTTGCTCGTGTTGCGGCGCAGCGGCCACAGGATGTAGACGAGGATGCCGCGCTGGGCGTAGAGGCGGTTCTCGCCGAGCGGCAGCAGCGCGGACTGCGGGCCGTCCCAGACCGCGTCGGTCATCTCCCAGTTGCGGTTGCCGGGCAGGTAGTGCATGACCCAGGCGCTCTCGGGGGCATGGGACATGAGCTCCTCGTTGATCTGGAACTTCGGGTAGAAGACCTTGAAGGCCTCCTCCTCGGAGACGCCCTCCTTGTGGTAGTTGACGACGCCGGTGTAGAAGAAGTCGGTTTCGGGCGCGTACTTGATCGGGTCCTCGGTGCAGACGATCTCGCCGTTGCCGTCCTCGGCCGCCTGCTTGCGGCACTTCTCGAGCAGCTCCTCGCTGGGCCAGTACTTCTTGGGGGCCGCGCAGATGACGCGGATGCCGAGGCGCGGGAACAGGGACAGATGGTCCATGAACACGCAGTCGAACCCGTCGGCGCCGTCGCCGAGCCACATGAAGGTGCAGTCCGAGAGCTTCTTGCCCTTCGGCTTGCGCTCGATCATCGTGATGAGGTCGGCGATAACCTGGGTGGGATGGTGCTGCTCCTGGCTGCCGAAGCCGTCGGAGCGGAAGTCGTTGCAGCTCATGCCGGAGATCACGGGCACGGTGGAGTTGGCCACGACCTCGTCGATGACGCGCTGGCTCTTGGAGCGGATCATGATGGCGTCGGCCATGCTGGAGATGATGGCCGCGGTCTCGGCGATGTCCTCCTGGCCGGAGCCGGCATGGAGGGCGCTGCCGCTGAGGAACATCGCGTGCCCGCCGAACTGGGTCATGGCGGTCTCGAAGCTCACGCGGGTGCGGGTGGACTGCTGGTCGAACATCATCGCGAGGGAGACGTTCTTCAGGAGCGGGAGGCGGACGCCCTTCTCCTCCATCTCCTTGAGGAGGAGGCAGGTCTTGAGCAGGTCGTTGATCTGGTCGACGCTCCAATCGCTCAGACGGTTCATGTCCATGTAGTGCTCGTGCTTCACGGAAATCACTCCTTAGACGATTCGGCACCGGGTGCCTTTCGAGCCCCGCCTGTCGGGGCTCCGTTGCCTAGGAGTTTGCCGCCGCAGAGGGGTAACCCTCAATAACCCCAAGGGGCCGTACCGTGAATGGGGACGGAGGCGGAATTAGGTATTATTTTCTAAATTTGCATATTCAAGTAGTATTTTCTTTCGTCGCTAGCATGTCTATGCATATATCTCCCGGATGCAAGAGAGCAGTTTTCCGACAAGCGGGCGCCGACGCCTACGAGGTGGACGAGCGCGCCACGTCCGACGCCGCCGCCCGCATCAGCGAGAAAACCAAGGGACTGTTCATTTAGGGGGCGAACGAATGTCCCGCCCCGTTAACGCGCCTTTCGATAAGAAATTTCCGAAATTCGCGGAAAACGACCCGAAAGGCGCGTTAATGCAGCCCGCCGAGGCGCGGGGACGACAACATCACGCGTCCCCGTTGGCGCACTAGTCGACCGCAGCACAGGCGCGCGAAAGGCGTTCCAAGCGGAATGCCCCGCCGCCGAAGCCCCACCAGCACACTATCGATGCGTACCAGGGTAGCCGTCGACCGCGAGGTCGATGTGGGACTCCTTCAACATATACTCGTGCACGCCGGCGCGCATCGGCATGGTCTGGCGAATAGCGATCGCGCCCGTGGGGCAGGCGCCCTTGCAGTAGCCACAGCCAAAGCAGACCTCCTGGTCGACCGTCACCTTTCCGCCAGCGCCCACATGCAGCGCATCCTGCGGGCAGCGTGTGCCGATGCAGCTCTTGCACCCGATGCAGGCATCCTGGTCAATCGTAGCGGTGAAGCCCGACGGCGTGAACCGGGCGCGCACGTCAGGCGTCGTGTCCTTGCACAGATTGAGCGCCGTGCAACAGCAGGGACAGCAGAAGCAGATTTCGACCATGTCGGTCATCTCGTCGTTCTTTAGCCCCCACACGATCTGCTCGATTTCCACCCAAAGCGACAGGCACACGAGCCCCAATTCGGCGGCACGGTCCACGCGCGCATACGCCTCTTCCTTTGTGAACTCCCGCGCGATACGGTGTTTCACAACCGCCTGCCCGCTCTTCCCCAGAAACAGGCAGCCCAAATCGGCCGGGTAATGCTCGCACTTGTTGGCCGTGCGGCACAGGCAGCGGTTCATGCCGCCGATGTAGTCGGCTTTGTCGATGGCCTGCTTCACCAGGTCGATGGGAACCACCACACTGCCCTGTTTGTCGGAAAGGTCGACGTTCAGGTTGAACACCGTCCCGCCCGAGCTGCCCTTCTGCGCATTAGGCATCATGAGCACGTTGCGCACGAGTTTACCGCCCACCGTGTCGGGATGAGCGGTGCGCCACAGCTGGTTACGCAAAAAATGAAAGGCGTGTGCATAGGCGCCGTAGTTCCATGGGCGCACCGAAAAACGCGTCCAGAACCGATCCTTCAGCCCCAGTCCCTTCGGATGAGGCTCGAACAGGGGCCGGTCGGGTTTTTCCTTGCGGGCCAGCCGGTCGGCGTCGAGGTAGGTTACCTGACCGCGCTCGTCGACGTTGCCCGCAGGCGCAGCTTCGTTCACCTGAATCGTTTTCGTTCCCATGCTGTTCTCCTTCTTCTCCCTTCGAAGGCATGGCTGCAGCCTTGCCCCTCTCCCGTTAACGCGCCTTTCGAGAAGAAATTGCCGAAATTCGCCGGAAACGACCCGAAAGGCGTGTTAATGCGGGTCGGCGAGGAGGGGTGCGCTGCGGGCCGGCGGGCGCGAGCGTGTGACAACATCACGCGCCCCTGTTGTCACACTAGTCGACGGTCTTGCCTAGAATCTTGTTGGCCGCGTACACGCCGCTGATCGCCGCGGGCTCCATACCCAGGCCGTTCGCGTCGCCGGCCACGATAAGCCCCGGCGCCAGGTTTTGCGGCACCGGCTCGGTCGGGCCCGTGAACATGGCCTTGGGCCAGGCCTTCTTGCCGATGATCTCGTAGCGCTCGAAGTATTTGTTCATACGGCCCTGCTGCTCGAAATCGACCTCGGTGAAGATCTCGAACACGCCTTCGCCGTCCTGCGCGCCCGCCAGCTGGGGCTCGCCCGACGTCGCCGCGTCGCGTTTGGCGATGAAGATGATCGGCGTCTTCTCGTTGAAAATATGCACGGTATGGTGGGCGTAATGGTCGCGGATCTTCCCCTTGAGCAGGTAGGCGTAGAGCACGCAGGGCTTGCGCACCGCAACCGCCGGCACCCCGCGCAGGCCCGCCACCAGGCTCGACGTCACATCGAGCGGGCAGGCGAGCACCAGGTTCTCTGCGGTCTTCTGCACGCCCTGGTCGGTGGTCACCTTCCAGCCGCCGTCGATCCTCTCCACGCCCGTCACCAGATTACCCAGCAGCACGTCGCCCGCACCCTGCGACAGGCGCGCCGTCATGCCGTCCTCGTCGAAGTCGAAGCGCTTCAGGTCCATGACGAGCTTCATGCTCGGCAGCTCCATCGTGAGCGGCTGCACGGTGTTCAGGTAATCGAGCGCCATGAGCTTTTCGGGCGGCGTGCCCGTGCAGGCGTGCGCGAACATGCTCACCAGGTCGTTGCAGATGGGGCCGAAGTTCATGCGCTTGATGAAATCCTTGGCCGTTTCGTGGAAGAGCCCGTCGATGAAGGGGTCGGCCTGCAGGGCGCGCGACACCTCCATCGTCTCGCAGCGCTTCTTGAACTGCTCGTAGTGCGGCAGAAATTCGGTGCGCATCCACTTCATGTAGCGCCACAAGCTGGGCAAATCGCCCAGGGTCTTCAGCGACAGGGCCGCATACTGGTGCGTGTCGTCGGGGTTGCAGGCCGCGTCGCCCAGGCCCGAAATCACGTCGGTCGTGGGCTTTAGGATGTTGCGTTCCTTGCTCAGCATGGTGCGGTAGCTGCCGAAGTAGAACACGGCGCCGTAGTTCATGTGGCGGCTTGTGTCGTTTAGGATGCGCCCGCCCATACGGTCGGCGATGAGCAGGTAGGGGCGGCCCGCTTTCTGCAGGTCGAGCGCGCAGTTCATACCCGCGGCGCCCGCGCCCACGATGATAGTTTCGGTATCGAATGCCATGTCTCTCTCCTTTGCTCGCCCGTTCTCCCCCGGGCGTTGATCGCGTAATGGCGCGCCGCAGAATCGCCCTCGCGCGAGGCCGCGGCCGCGCTTCTATTTCTTGCTGTCCGGATAGCGATAGGTGCCTTCGGCCAGGCTCTTCAGCCGATTCATATAGCCGCGCCCCATCACGATCGAGGCGGTGCCCAGAATGAAGACGACGAAGTACTTGTTGGCGCGATGCCAGCGGTCGAAGGCGCAGTCGCAGCGCCAGATCAGACGGCAGCGCGACGAGTCGCCCGGCACGGAAGCCACCCGCCAGTTCCACGTCCAGCAGAAGCGGCGGAACCACAGCTTCAGGGCCGCTTCGCCGTTGGGGCCGCGGTGCTTGTAGGAGGGATCGGTCGCCGTGTCGGAATGGCTCGCCCAGCCGTAGGGCTCCACGTCGGACACTTCGGTCACCCATTCGCCGATCGACAGCGGGGCCTGGTGGAACCACTGGTAGTCGCCGGCTTTGAGGTTCTGCCATTCGGGGTGGATATCGTAGTGGTTGTGGATGTCGAAGGTGAACAGGCGCTCGAGCCAGTCGAAGCTGTACCAGCCAGCCTGGGTCTGCCCCGATTGCTTCACGTAGGCCCACACCTTCGCGGCGGGCGCGTCGATCGTGACGCCCGAGTCGTAGCGCAGATGGCGCTCGCCCGGCTTGATCCAGTCGTCGCCCGGCAGCACGGCGGCCTTCTCTTCAGGCGTCATCTTGAAGCGCATGCCGTAGATCCACATGCTCGAAAGGACGAGGAAGAGGCAGGCGACCACCAGCAAAAAAATCGCCCAGCCGTCGATGGGGGCCGCGGCGCCCAACGTCGCGCCGGCCGCGCCCGCGAGCACCGCCGACCCACCGCACGCGACGAGCGCAACAAGGCTCGCGCCCGGCGCCAACGCACCTGCGGCCGTGAGCACGAACCAGCAGACCACCGAAAGGGCCCAACCGAAAATGCCCAAGTAGATGTCTTCGGCGCTGCATTCCATCTGGTGCTTGCCGTGGCCGATGGCCCAGTCGACGAGCACGCCTACCCACCCGAAGCAGAAGCCGAGCGCCGCCAGGCCGAACCGCGCGGCATTGGTGAGACGGTAGCCGTCGACGTGTACGTCGTAGTGTTTCATATCCCTCCACCTTTCGTACATAACTCCTGATGGAAGTTTATGAAGCACTGAGGCCGCCGTCACGAATCGACCCTGCGCAAGCGTCTTATAATGAGACGGTCGAGGCATATCGTCTCGTGCGATGACAAACCGCGAAACCCACAAGGAGCAGCGCATGGTCAGGAGAACCAAATTCGCCATCGTCGAAGCCTTCAACACCCTGATCGAGCGAAAGCCCTTCGAGGACATTTCGGTGGTGGACATCGCGCGCGAGGCCGACGTGAGCAAGGCGACCTTCTACCGCTACTTCAAAGACAAGTACGACGTGATGAACTACAACTACAAGCACATGCTCGACGAGGCGATCGACGCGCCGACCATCACGAACTACCGCGACCTCTACGCGCGCCTGTTCAGCCTGGGCGAAACCAAGCTGCGCCGCATCAGCGGGGCCCTGCGGTCGCAGGGCGCGAACTCGTTCGAAAGCTACATCTACGCCTACTCGCGCTCGAAGGTGGAAGAAATCACGCGCGCCAACCGCCAGGGCGCGGGCCTTTCGCCCGCCGAGGACCTGCAGCTCGACGTGTTCTGCTACGGCATCAGCTACATGTACAAGGAATGGATCAAGGGGCACTACGACGTGACGGTGGACGAGGCCGCCGACAAGCTCTTCGAGATGATGCCCGCCACCCTGCGCGCGTATTGGGCCTAGCGTATGACAACGGGGGCGCGTGATGTTGTCACAGCGCCGATTCCCCGCGCTCGTTGGTGCGCATGCGCACCGCGCCCGTCACGGGGCGCACGAAGATCTTCCCGTTGCCGAAGGTGCCGCCGCCCAGGCGGTCGACGACGTTGTCGATGATCGTGTCGACCACATCTGAGCTCACCACCGTGCGCACGCTCACTTTGGGGAGCAGCGCCACGCCCTCGCGGTCGTCGGACACCGCGCGGCGCCCGTGCTGCCGGCCGTAGCCCAGGCCTTGGGTCACGAAGATGCCGTTGTCGGAATATTCCGAAAGAAGCGCGATGAGCGCTTCGAGCTTCACGCCGTTGATGATGAATTCGATCTCTTCCATGCCGGTCCTCCCTGTTGGCGCGCGGGCCGGCCGCGCCCCATCCACCAGGCGCTGCGAGCCCGCCACCCCATTGAAGTCCGCCGACGTTTTCGGTGCTTTGCGGAGGCGTTTCCATTGGGTTTCAAGCAGCGAGCCTACGAGCGCTCGCCAACGTGTCGACGCCCGCAAGGCGAGAGCCCGCTGGCTACATTCAACGACCGCGCATCTGGCACGGATATGCCGATGTGCAGCATATTTTCGAGCACGCGGTCACAGAAGAATCGAAGTGCAGCATAGGTTTTTACTTCGGCACATCTCCGCCATTTACGTGTCAACATGTTTTTCAAGATGCTGCAAGCTGACGAAAAAGCGCCTTTTCGGGAGAGATGTGACCAGATGTGACCAGGAGGGCGCTCGGAAAAAGAAAAGGCCAGGGGAAATCGTCCCCTGGCCTGCGGTTTCATGGTGCCCCCGGGCGGATTCGAACCGTCGACACCCGCTTTAGGAGTGTGCCGAAGGGATGCGCAGGGGTTTGGCGATATGGAGAAACGCCTGTTCAGAGCGTTATCCATCGGCCAAAGACGGTAAAGATTCTCGGGGCAGATTCGGGAATTCGGGACGGATTCGGGACAAAACAGGGCAGACGAAAAAACGCCGCACCGACGTTACCGGTGACGATGGTGACGATACCCGTGGTATAGGGACGGGCATCGTCACGAAAGTCGGTTGCGACTCACCTTCTAGCCTGCAGGGTAGGTTGCTCGTCGATGAGCTCCTTTAGGTACGATTCGGTTCTCGGTTCGCCGACCGAGAGCCCGATGGATGCCCAAGCGCCAAAAAATGTTTTGATGTTTTCCCTCGTAAGAGTTTTGATCTGCGGCCTGTCAGCCCATGAGATGTCGATGGAATCTGCTTCGACGCTCTTCTCCAGGCTTTTTTCGGGTTGGTGTCTTTTCTTGGATTTGTAGGTGCGCAGGTGCTTGGCCTTCACCTGGCATTCGGGGCTGCAGTACCGGGAGTCCGCTCTGCGCCCGTATTCGGAGGGCGTGAACAGGCGGCCGCATTCCGGATTCTGGCAGTTGCGGTACGCCTGGTTCAGCAGGACGCCCCTCACCATGCAGATGAACAGGTGTTGCATGAGGGTGCAGGTGCCCTCGTAATCCTCGTCCTCGACGAGGTCGAGCGGGCTAATCGCACCGGCAAGGACCGCATTGCAGTAGCGAACGCTCTCCCTCACGAGCCTCTTGCGTTCTTCCCATTGGGCATCCGTGAAGCCGTCGCGGAGGCAGTCCGTTATCGCCCTGATTGCCACCTGGGCGTCGCAGACCGCTTCGGCGACCTCCTCGACCGTGGCGACATGACATGGCACCGGCAGGTCCTCTTCCCCGTCGTTGCGCGTGTTGTGGCGCCAATTGTCGTTCATTGCCTTTTTAAGGGTCGTATCCGGAGTGCCATAAAGCACATGCGCTTTCACGTCCGCATCCCCGTAGCCGTTGAAGAGAAAGTCGGTCGACCTTATGCCATCGGGATGGAAGATCTTGTTATGCCCCGCCTCGTAGAAAGCGTTGTCGATCTCAATTGAGGCATAGGTGCCACTGGCGAAGGTCTTATTCGGCCGAAGCCTCAAACCGGTAATAGGCCCCCATTTCCTCTGGAATGCGTAGAGGGCGAACGGGTCCGCATGGTCTAGCTCCAGAAATTCCTTCCCATACAGGCCCGGGTCGGGATGGATCCTTTCCCTCTTGTCCGCATCTGCAAGGTCTACGTAGAAGAAGTACTTGTTCCGCCACACGCCCATACGCAGGACGGGCCTCCAGACCCCCCAGTTGCGGAGGGTGACCGACGAGGAGAAGTGGAATCGCGATCCTTTCACTGTCCCTCCTAATAGAATTTGCTAGATATAACTACTACATAGCAAATTATCCCATTGGTACGTTGGATGGGCAAGGCCGGACGGGAAACATACGCTCCGGCGTCATCTCTCTGCAGAGGAGGCCATATGGGCAAACTTGAATCCTACGATGTCTTCCACAGCCGCTACTACAAGGGGGCGACGTACAGCGGCAACTTCGAGATGCCGGTGATCGAGGGCACAGACGAGGTTCCAAGAGGAGTTATTCGCTTCTCCGATTCGCGCTCGAGGAAGCGCGACGACTCTGAAGCTTGGGTCGTGCCGTACGAACACGATATCAAGATCGAGCGCGTGTGGCGAAACGCCTTCAGGTACATGGATGGGCTTCTCGAGCACCCGGGCATCGTCTCCTGGGACTTCAGCATGTACCGGGTCATGCCGTTCGCTCTCCAGTACTGGAACTGCTTCCGCGGACGCCTCATCGGGAGCCTCTACGAGCGCTGCGGAGGGAAGTGCATCCCGAACATCCGCCCTTCCGACCCGCGCAGCTACAAGTACGTCTTCGACGGGCTCCCGACCGATGCGACTGTGGCCATGGGCACGGTAGGGAACCTTCGCGATTCGATGGACAGGCGGGTGTTCAGGAGTTGCGTCGCCGAGACCGTCAGGCGTCTCCGGCCGAAGAACATCGTCGTGTACGGCGATGCGCCCGAGGGGATTTTCTCTCCGGCGTTCGATGCGGGAGTAAATGTTATTTCATTCGCTACCCGTACGCAGCAGGCGCATGAGGAGGGTGACTAATGGGCGGCGGTTGTGGCGCCGGCTTAGATTTCGGAGCGTCCTATGGATCGGGAAGGCTGCCCCTGCCCGAGGCGCTTTCCGAGAAAGAATGGCGCATCGGTCGATCCCTCAGCGCCGCAGCGCTGAACTACAATGTCAAGGATCCAGATACGGGGAAAGTGTACAGGTTCCTCGAGGGCACGACTATTCACAATGTGCAAGTTTTCGCAGGCAAAGGCGTCAGGAATAAGCTTGACCCCAAAGTGGCGCATGGCCTTAGCACTCAAATTGGCGGAAAGCCCCGAGATTGGAAACACGTCAAGGGCATCGGGACTCTCGATGTCAACGGCCGGCCGGTTGACGCGGAAATCCATTGGTTCGAAGCAGCGGGTCAGCCTAAAGTAAAGTTCAAGGTGAAGAGGTGGCTGCAGTGATAGTTAAATATATGGGAGAGACGTCGTTTCTAGAGCTTACCCACGGGAAGGAATACGACGTGCTCTCCATAGAGAAGGGCTGGTACCGCATCGTCGACGACAGCGGAGAGGACTACCTCTACCCGCCGGACGAGTTCGCAGTGATCGAGGGGAACGATGGCACGGTGCCCGTCAGCGACTAGGGGCAAGCGATGCAAATCCTCTTTGAAGTTATCGATTAATCGCGCATTCGACTTAGCTGAAGAGAGACAGGGTGTCGGGGCCATTTGAGGGTCCCGACACCCTGTTTGAGATTAGGCAGATTGGAACGAACAGCGACCTAATAGCAGGGCAGAGGAAGCATGCCCTCTGGCCTGCGCTTTTACATGGTGCCCCCGAGCGGATTCGAACCGTCGACACCCGCTTTAGGAGGGAAACGGGGAGGGCGAGGACGTTCGCAAAGATTGAAAAACGCCTGTTCAGAACGGTGCCCGTCCATCAACGGCGGTGAAGAAAACCGGGATTGAAGCGGAAATTCGGGCCAAATTCGGGACGGGGCCGACCCTCGGAGAACGACGGGATGGCCCATGCAGGTGACGATGGTTCACATATAGGGGGTTTCATCGTCACCGAGCGCCTTTTCCAGAAGCCGCCGCCGGCGTTTTCGACCCGGGAAGCCCGGGGCAGGCCCTCCCGATCGCCTTGAGGCCCGTCTCAAGCCGGTGTTGACATATCGCATCCGTCGCTCTATTCTCATATCAAAATTTTTCGATGTGAGGAGGCTTCCATGGCGAGGGATAACGAGAGGGACGCGAGGGTCTTCAAGGCGTTCTGCAACGAGTACCGCCTCCAGGTGCTCGAGAGGCTGCGCACCGGGGAGAAGTGCGCCTGCGACCTGCTGGATCACATCGACATCAGCCAGTCGAACCTCTCGCATCACATGAAGATTCTCGTGGACTCGGGCGTGGTGTCGGCGCGCCAGGACGGCAAGTGGACCCACTACTCCATCGACCCGGAGGGGGCCAGGGCGGCGGTCGAGCTGCTCGAGGAGCTCACGACGATCCGCGGCGGCGGAGGCGGCTGCTCCTCCTGCTAGGGAGGGAGCCGTTCGACGAAGAGCCGCCGCGCGCGGCGTTTTTCTGGGCCAACACATCAATATTTTTCGATATGTGAAGGAGACAATCAACATGAGTCCTAGCGAAAACAGGAAGGGCGCGGCGTCCGGCCTCGGGCTCTGGGACCGGCTGCTCACCCTCTGGATCTTCCTGGCGATGGGAGCCGGCATCGCCATAGGGGCGGCGTTTCCGGGGTTCTCGGAGGTCCTCGGGGGGCTCTCGGTGGGCACCACCAACGTGCCGATCGCCGTCGGCCTCGTTCTCATGATGTACTCGCCGCTCGCCAAGGTTCGCTACTCGGAGATGCCCAAGGTCTTCGCCGACAAGAAGCTCCTCGCGCTCTCGCTCCTGCTCAACTGGGTGGTCGGGCCGCTCCTCATGCTCGCGCTGGCCGTCCTGTTCCTCGCGGACATGCCCGAGTACATGGCGGGCGTCGTCATGATCGGGCTCGCCCGCTGCATCGCGATGGTCCTCGTGTGGAACGAGCTCGCCGGGGGCTCATCGGAGTACGCGGCCGGGCTCGTGGCCCTGAACGCCGTCTTCCAGGTCCTCCTCTACGGGCCGATGGCCTGGCTGTTCCTCTCCGTGCTCGCCCCCGCGCTCGGCGCCCGGGCGGTCGCCGTCGACGTCTCCATGTGGCAGATAGCCCAGGGCGTCCTCGTCTACCTCGGCGTCCCGATGGCCGCCGGCGCGCTCACCCGGCACCTGGGCGTGAGGGCGCTCGGCGAGGAGGGGTACGCGCGACGCGTGGTCCCCAGGATATCGAAGATCACCCCGGCCGCGCTGATCTTTACTATCGTGGTCATGTTCTCGCTGAAGGGCGGAATGATAGCGACGCTGCCCTACGACGTCGCGAGGATCGCCGTCCCGCTGATCGCCTACTTCTGCATCATGTTCTTCGCCAGCTCCTGGCTCGCGCACCGGGCCGGGGCCGACTACCCGCGCATGGCCTCGGTGGCCTTCACCGCCACCGGCAACAACTTCGAGCTCACCATCGCCGTCGCCGCCGCCACGTTCGGGCTCGCCAGCGGGCAGGCCCTGGCGGCCGTCGTGGGGCCCCTGGTCGAGGTCCCCTCGCTCATCCTGCTGGTGAACGCCGCGCTCGCCCTGAAGCGGCGCTGGTACGAGGGGAAGGAGTAGCGGATGGAGGCGCTCGGGTCGTTCGTCATGGACCAGCTGCTCAAGATGCAGTGGCTGAGCGGGCTCGTATGGAGGCTCCTGTCGCCCCTCGGGCTGACGGAGGGCACGCAATGGGGCGAGACGCTCCACTTCTTCGCGTACGACACGGCGAAGATCGTCATCCTGCTCGTCACGATGATATTCGCGATCGGGTACGTCCAGAGTTTCTTCCCGCCCGAGCGCAGCCGCAGGATCATGGGCCGCTTCAAGGGGTTCTGGGCCAACGTCGCGGGGGCGCTCCTCGGCACGGTCACCCCGTTCTGCAGCTGCAGCTCGATCCCGCTGTTCATCGGGTTCACGAGGGCGGGGCTGCCGCTGGGCGTCACCTTCAGCTTCCTCATCTCGTCGCCTATGGTCGACCTGGGGAGCCTCGTGCTCATCATGAGCACCTTCGGGCCGGGCGTGGCAGCCGTCTACACGGTCGTGGGGCTGCTGATAGCCATCCTGGGCGGCGCCTTCATAGAGCGCCTCGGCATGGACGACCAGATCGCCGACTTCGTGCGGGGCGGCGCCCCCGACGACGCCGAGCTTATGGCCATGACCGTGCGCGACCGCCTCGCGTTCGCGGGGCGCGAGACGTGGTCGACCTTCAAGAAGGTGTTCCCCTACGTCCTCGCCGGCGTCGCGATAGGCAGCCTCATCCACAACTGGATCCCCCAGGACGCCGTCGAGCTCGTGCTGGGCGACCAGAACCCGCTCGCGGTGGTGCTCGCCACCGTCGTCGGGGCGCCCATCTACGCGGACACCTTCGGCGCGATCCCCATCGCCGAGGCGCTCTACTACAAGGGCACACAGCTCGGCACTGTCCTCGCGTTCATGATGAGCGTCACGGTGCTGTCCATCCCCAGCCTGACCATGCTCTCGCGCGTCGTGAGGCCCAGGCTCCTGGGGACGTTCGTGGCGGTCTGCATGGCGGGGATGATCGTCAGCGGGTACGTGTTCAACTTCCTGCAGCCCTTCCTGTAGGAGGGCCGTTGGATAGACGAAGATAGCCGACAGCGAAAGGAGAAAGGCAATGGCAAGGGTTCAAGTGATGGGCTCGGGGTGCAAGAAGTGCCGCCAGCTCTACGAGAACGCAGTCAAGGCGCTCGGCGAGGGCTCCGTGGAGTACGTCACAGACATGGCGCGGATTGCGGACGCCGGGGTCATGGCCACGCCCGCCCTGGTGGTGGACGGGAGACCGGTGAGCGCGGGCCGCGTGCTCAAGCCGTCGGAGATCTCGGCACTGGTGTATGGCTAAGGCGGCAATGAAGGCAAGATGAAGGTTGTGGAATGAAGCCTCTCGGGACATTTGGCACAAATTTGGCACATGGCCCGAAATCGGCGTCCCAAAAACGCAAAGCAGGTCAGAGGGAAAACGTCCTCTGACCTGCGATTTCATCTGGTGCCCCCGGGCGGATTCGAACCGCCGCCACCCGCTTTAGGAGTGGGTCGGAGAAGTGCGCGGGCATCCGTCAAGATTGCAAAACGCCTGTTCAGGGAAGTATGCGTCAGTTGACGGCGGTGAAGAAAATCCTGCCCCCGCCAGGGTTTCTGGCCATTTTATGGCCAAGGACGACTCCGTCGAGACGGTGTTTCGGAGGCTTCGGTGACGATGTCGGCAAGACAAAGACGGGCATCGTCACCATTGAATAAAATCCCAGAAGATACACTTCGTGAGGAGAGGAGGATAACGCCATGGAACGTACCGACAAGAGATTCACCAATGCCGAGCTTGCCCTGCTGAGGCGGGCGAAGGGCGCCAGGCTGCTCTCCGTCGATGCCGTCCTGGCGGCTCCGTCTGACAACGCCTGGAACACCGTCCGCCTGCACTTTGAGGGCTTCGATTTAGACGTGAACAACCGACTGGGAGAAGTCACCGTCGACGAGTTCGGAACGGTCGACGAGTTCGGCCTGCTCTCCGTCACGGAGTCGAGCGCAGACGTGCTTGACATTCCAGAGGTCGGAGCTGATACCACCGTCTTCGAAATCGGCGAAACCGTCTCCGGTGTGTCAATCGTCAACGATATCGCCGACGTGTACGGTAACGGCGTCCACGTGGCGAGACTCGAGTACCCTCAAGCTGTGGCTTTCGACACCGACGGCGGAATGCTCATGCTGGACAAGGAGGTCTGGTTCTCGGAGATGATCGCCATCAAGAGGGGCGACGGCATCGACGGGCTCCTATACGACGACTCAGCCAGCTGGGAGGACCGACCGGACGAGGACCCCACGACCCACTACGAGTTTCTAACGGAGATGCAGGATCTAGGTAAGTGATGACTTTACCGACGCCTTCTTCAATGCATGGTCATCCCGTGACGATGGTGACGATAGTGACGATGATTGATATATAAGGGGCTTATTGTCACCGTTGGCTCGATCGACCGGAGGCCGCCCCTCTTCTTGGTTTCCGCAGCGGTGTTTCTACGCTGCTTAGCCGGCTGCTCGCATGACGAATTCGTCCAGATCGCAGAGCTTGGCGCACTCCGTCACCACGAGCCCCGCTCCGTTGCATTCCTTGGCCCAGCAAGCGCCTCTTGTCGCATCGTCCGGAGACTCCGTCCAGTGCCTACAGTTGCGACACACGGATGCGTCGCCAGCAGGCGCGATCAGCGAGCCGATTCTCCTCGCCGCCTCGCGCTTCCACTCGTCGTTGGTGTGGGTGTATATGCCGTATGCCTGCAGGCTCTTGTGGCCTGAGAGGCCGCGCGTCGTCCTCTCGTCCATGCCGCAGTCCCGGGCGAGCAGGGTGATGTAGGTGTGTCTGAGCCCATGCACGCCGAACCCTTCGGGCACCGGGTAGCGCTTGCGCTCCTTGGCGAACCAGCGGTCGAATCTGGACTGCTGCACGTGGTTGCCCTTGCTGCTGCTGACGATGGGCATGTCCGGGCTCCACTCGATTCCGACCTCTGCGCACCACTTCCGCTGCCTGTCGCGCCATCTGTCGAGCAGTGGCATGAGGGGCGGTGGGCAGGGAACGACGCGCTCCTCGCCGTTCTTCGTGGGCTTGCTCTCCTGACTGTTCTTCTCCATGCTGCGCCATACGTCGATCGTCCCTTTTTCGTAGTCGTTCCATGTGAGGGCAAGCACCTCGGAGAGACGGAGGCCGCACATCAGTGCAAGGAGCACGCCCATCGGCATCGCCGCTGGCGGCTCGGAAGCAATGAGGTCGAAAAGAGCCTGCGCCTGCTCAGGCGTCAGCGCCTTCTTCTCCTGCGTGTCCCCTTTGGGCTTCGTGGCCTTTTCGCAGGGGTTTTCGGACAAAAGGCCGTAATCGATCGCCTTCTTGAACATGCAGGAGAGCACGCTGTGAGTGCGGCGCATGGTGGTTCCGCTGTAGGGTCTGCCTGTGAGGTTGCGCTTGTCGCCGCTGCGCATGGCGGAGTACATCCTGTCGATGTCCAGGCTTGTCACGCGGTCGAGGCGCTTCTTTCCGATGTAGGGGATGACGCGGGAGAGGCACTCGCGATCCGTGGAAATCGTCCTGCTCGAGACGATCTTCTGGCCCTCTCGCAGCTCGCAGTACGTCTTCGCAAAAGATTGCACGGTGGGCACCTCGCGCGCCTTCGCCGTTACAGAGCGACCGCGGTGCTCCGCTATCCTCGATTTGCTCCCGCCGTGGTAGAGAAAGTCGTTGATGTCCTTGAGCGCTATTACAGCATCGGCCTCGGTGGCAAAATCCTCGCTGTAGACGTCGTAATCTCCCTTCTCCTCGCTCCACCCGAGGGGATAGCGAATCTGCCACGTGCCGGATTTGCGCTGGCGGTAGTTGCCCTTGTTATGCGGAATCTGCGCCATCGGCCCCAGCGGCCTTCCTGCGGTTGGCGTCGCGCACGCGGCACGCGTCGCTGCAGTAGTCCTTACGGGTGCCCCGCTCGTTGGAGAGCACGGCGTTCCCGCAGAGCCTGCACACGGTGATCCGCTTCCCCCTGTGGTAGGAGAGCGCGTACCAGAGCGAGGAGGCGAACGAGCGGCACAGGATACGTGGGGCGTCGATGTTCTCGTGCTCGCCGGAAACGTCGTACTCCCAGCCCGCCTTCTCGCCTTCGAGGTCGAGGTTCACGTACCCGTAGCTGAAGGACTCCACGACGGAGCGGGTCATCGCCTTTTGGTCGCCCGTGTTTTCGACGCACAGGTAGAGCGTCTGGTCCTCGGCGGGCACGCGGTTGGGGCGGAAGAGGCTCCCCCAGGACGGCAGGTCGTCGGTTGCGAGCGGCTTGGTGGTGAAGAACACTCCCGTGTTGGACGGGTCGGGGTAGTTGGGCGACACGTCGCCGACGCCCGGCACGCTCGTCGCCCTTCTGGTCCTGGGCGCAATCGCGGAAAACAGGGGGTCGGAGGCGGCGTCCGCGGCGGCGGTCTTTGCCGCCTTGGCGAAGAAGGGGTTGAACTTGGCGGGGATCACGAGCAGGGACGCGCCGAGGCGCCTGTTGTCGACGTGCTCGAACCCGGCTCTCCCGAAGATGTCCGGCTCGCCCTCCGCCAGCAGGCCCTTGAGCCTGAGAGCGATCGAGAGCTGGTTGCGCACGGCCATCCAGTCCTGCACGGGCTCTACCAGCACGGCGAGATCGCCCGAGAGCGCACCCATGCGCTCCGCGGCCTCCCCGCCGCCGCAGCAGTACTCGTCGGCGAACTTGACGAGCGCCTGGCCGTTGGCGCGCAGCCCCTCCGCAGAGTCCAGGAAGAGTTCCGCCGCGAGCACGTCTGCATCGCATTCGGCGAAGGATCCCCCGAGGTAGCCCGCCGCGTCGGCGGGCGTGAGGATCCTCGGCATTCCGGCGAGGCTCTCCGCCGCCACGAGCGGTGGCAGGTCGTCGACCGCCTGCACGAGCTGCCCCGGCGCCTTCACGCCCAGCAGCGCGTTGAGCGCGGCGGGGTCCGGCTCGAAGCTCCCCGCCAGGGCGATGTCTGCCGGCACGGCCCTGACCAGGCAATGCGCCCTCGTCCTCTTGTTCCTCGTTATGCAGGCGAGCATGTCGGCCCCCTCGATGCCCCAGGTTACGTTTATAACGCAAGTATATCGTTAAATTACGCTATTGCAACATATTAAGACGTATGTGATAATCACGGCATCAGCATAACGTCTAATTCTGCTGTTAACCGTAATGTGAAGAAAGGAGCGAAGGATGGACGAGCTGCTCAACCTCAGGGAGGCGTGCGAGGTGATGCACGTGTCCTACTCGAAGGGGCAGAAGCTGGCGAAGGCGGGCGCGCTGCCGTTCAGGAAGCTTGGCGCGACCTGGTACATATCCCGGTCGGCGCTCTGCCGCGAGCTCGGGATGGAAGCGCCCAGAAGCGAGGGGAAGGGCGAGAAGACATGCGCGTAGAGGAAACGCCCACCGGAGCCGGAGATATCTTGGCGGATGACTCGGCCCGGCAGGCGCCTGCACCCGGAATCATACCATCCGGGCCCGAAACGGGGGCGATGTAGATGGCGCGCGACTTCTTCTCAAGCTTGCTCGCCGACGAACGCCTCCTCAGGGAGCATGGGCTCGAAAGCTGGCCGGACGGTCGCGACCTCGCGCTCTACCTCTTCGACCTCGAGGAGAAGATGGACGCGACCGCCAGGGCATGCGGCCTCGTGGCAGAGAAGGACGTGCGGGGCGACTGGCATGTCTCCCGCACAGGCCGGTGAGCACCATGGCGGGGATGCTCGAGACGCGGGACGCCCAGTGGCTGCTGGAGCAGCCGCTCCCCAAGCGCAGCTGGCTCGTGGAGGACCTGATATCCTCGGGCCTCGTGCTCCTCGTGGGCGCGCCGAAGATCGGGAAGTCGTGGGCGTCGCTGCAACTCGCCCTGGCCGTGAGCACCGGCGAGTCGTTCCTCGGCTTCGCCACCACGCAGGGCGACGTGCTCTACCTGTGCCTGGAGGACACGTTCCAGCGGGTCCAGCAGCGCCTGTTCCGCCTCACCGACGAGGCCAACGACCGGCTCCATTTCGCCGTGAGCGCGGAGAAGCTCAGATGCGGCCTCGTGGAGCAGCTCGAGGCCTTCGCCGATTCCCGCCCCGGATTGAGGCTCGTCATCGTGGACACCTTCCAGGCGGTGCGCGTGCCCACCGCGGAGAGCGCATACAAGGCGGACTACGGCGACCTGGGCGAGCTCAAGAGGTTCGGCGACGAGCGCGGCATCACGGTCATGGCGGTGCACCACACCAGGAAGATGGGAGATCCGTCCGACGTGTTCAACACGGTCTCGGGCACCAACGGGATCACGGGCAGCGCCGACGAGACCATGGTGCTCGCCAAGGCCAACCGATACGACGGCACCGCGACCCTGAACGTCACCGGGCGCGACGTGGAGATGGCCGAGTACCGGCTGCGCTTCCGCGACTGCCGCTGGGAGTTCGTGGAGAGGACCAGCGAGGAGGAGCTCGAGGAGCGGGAGGTGCCCGCCGCGGTTCTCACCGTCCTCGACTTCATGGCCGGCAACGTCACCGGCTGGCGCGGGACCGCCACGAAGCTCATGGCGGACGCGGGGGTGGAGGGCGTGAGGCCAAACGTCCTCTCGAAGCTCCTCAACGAGCACAGCGGCTTCATGGCGGCGCGGGGCGTGCGCTTCTCTAGCGAGAGGACCAACGCGAGCCGAATGCTCATCCTCGAGAACGTGCCACCGGAGGGTGTCCGTGATGGCGGAAGCCGGAGCGGCGGCGAGTAGCTCGCATCGTGTGTGCGGGCGCACCGCAAAAGTTCCTCGGGCCGCTGATTGCGCAGCGCCGTGCCGACCAGAACCGGCACGGCGCTGTTCTGTTTCATGCCGGATTTTCCCTGTAGCAAGCAGCCTAATTTGTGCGCACAGCGCTCAAATCAGGCGCCCGACGGGCTGTAGCTTGCTACGAGAATTCGGCGGGAACAGCACAAGTATGTGCTCTTTTGCGCCGTAATTGCGATGTAGCAAGCTACCTATCATGTGGCACAAACCGCCACATGATAGGGCGCGCCGCGTTGGTAGCAAGCTTCCTATCGTGTACGCACAAAGCGCGAACACGATCTCCGCTTGCTTGAAGAAGCCCCGGCGGATTCCTACGTCCCCGCCACCGTCGGGGGTGGCGGAGCGTGCCGGGCCTCTTCCGCTGCGGCGGCGCAATGCGGGGGAGCCCCCCGCGCCCCTAGAATTCGCAAACTCCTTTCTGCTGATTGGTGAATCCGATAGGAAGCGGCGTGAAAACAGAGGCGATCTTGGTGACGATGGGGTTTCCCGGTGACGATAAGAGCCTCTATACCGAAAAGACCGTCACTATCGTCACCATCGTCACTAGCTTTCAAAGGCAGGGAGTCCCGCGAGCGCGCTACGTTTCGCAAAGTTGTGCAAAGTCGGGTATTCGTCGGGCACTGAGGCCATTCTTGCAGCACTCACCGCAAATAAATTCGGGACGAATTCGGGACAGAGGTAAAATCGACGTCCCCAAAACGCAAAGCAGGCCAGAGGGAACGTGCCCTCTGGCCTGCGCTTTTTCATGGTGCCCCCGGGCGGATTCGAACCGTCGACACCCGCTTTAGGAGAGCGGTGCTCTATCCCCTGAGCTACGGAGGCGCACAGGTCATTCTACCATGATTGTTCCGCACGCCACCCATCAACGTGCCGCCGCGCCAAAGCCCCGCACGCGCAAAAAGGGCCTGCAACCGCACGGCTGCAGGCCCTTGGCTCGCACGCTTCGAACGCGCTTTGCGCGTCGCCCGCGCTCGGGGCGCTAGGCGGCGTCGCCCGCGCTCGGGGCGCCGCTCTTCCAGTCGGCGGTGTCGTTGACGTAGGGTACCATCGCGTCCTCGTCGTTGCCGGCGTCCTTCAGGCGCTTGAAGTAGTCGCGCGTCTCTTTGGCCACCACGCCCGAAAGCGCGAACAGGGCGATCATGTTCGGAATGGCCATAAGGGCGTTGAAGATGTCGGCGATGGTCCACACGGCGGCCACGGTCATGTAGGGGCCGATGAGCACGCAGAGGATGTAGAGCCAGCGGTAGACCTTCACGACCTTCATCTTGCCGTTGGTGAGGTACTCCAGGCAGCGCTCGGAGTAGTAGTCCCAACCCAGAATCGTGGTGAAGCCGAAGAGCACCATGCAGAGCATGACCATGAAGTTGGTCACCACGTCGGGCAGGAAGGGCAGGCCTTGCGAGAAAGCGGCCATGGTCACGGCGGCGCCCTGCAGGTCGGTGTCGATGTAGGCGCCCGTGATGACCAGGGCCAGGCCCGTCATCGAGCAGACGACGATCGTGTCGAGGAAGGTGCCCGTCATGGACACGAGGCCCTGGCGCACCGGCTCCTTGGTCTGCGCGGCGGCCGCGGCGATGGGCGCGGAACCCAGGCCGGCCTCGTTGGAGAAGATGCCGCGGGCGATGCCCTTCTGCATGGCGATGATGATCGCGCCCAGGGCGCCGCCGGCGGCGGCGCGCAGGCCGAAGGCCGAAGCGAAGATCTCGACGAAGGCGCCCGGCACCTTGTCGAGGTTGACCAGGATCAGGATGATGGCCAGGCCCACGTAGATGACCACCATGGCGGGGATGACGCGTTCGGCCACCGAAGCGATGCGGCGCAGGCCGCCGATCACGATGAGGGCCACCATGAGGGCGAGCACCAAGCCGCCGATGACCGTGGCCCAGGAATAATCCATGCCCAGGATCTGCACCGTAGCGGCCTTATTGGGGTCGAAGAAGCTCGTGATCGAGGTGGAAATCGAGTTGACCTGGGTAAACGTACCAATACCGAACAGGCCCACGCACACGCCGAAGAAAGCGAAGAGCTTGGCCAGCCAGCGCCAGTTCTTGCCCATGCCGTGCTCGATGTAGTAGAAGGGGCCGCCCAGGGCGTGGCCGGTTTCGTGGTCCCAGTTGCGGAACTTCACCGCGAGCAGGCCTTCCGAATACTTGGTGGCCATGCCGAACAGGGCCGCGACCCACATCCAGAACAGAGCGCCCGGGCCGCCGGCGATAATGGCCGTGGCCACGCCCACGATGTTGCCCGTGCCGATCGTAGCGGAAAGCGCGGTGCACAGGGCGCCGAAGCTCGTGACTTCGCCCGAGCCGCCCTTTTCGTTCTTCATCATGTAGCGCAGCGCACGGCCGAGCTGCTTGAATTGCAGCCCGCGCACGCGGCAGGTAAGGAAGATGCCACCCACCAGGATGAGCAGAATCGTCGGAACGCCCCAAACGGCGTCGTCGATCACGGTGAGCGCGGTGTTGATTGCGGAAAATACGGCTTCCACGTGCCTTTACCTCCTTCGGTAACGATTCCTACTGAAGAAGGTCGCAAATGTCGGTACATCGGTGGGCCCCTGCGAGAGGCCGTCACCTTTGCTCTGTCCGCTTGCCTGAGAGATTCGGGTCCGCATGCGCGGCCCTTACACCTTCGGCACCCCATTTAAGAGATTCTCCAGAGACTTCTCCGTCCTCAGTTTCCGTCGAAACGGATCCAAAGGACCTCGTAGAAGATGACAAGTCGCTAGTATGCACTCTCGCAGGCGATAGCGCAAGGAAAATTTGTCAAGCCGCAGCGCGTAACCTATTGGAAACAAAGCGCCCCGGGGCGGCCTACGCGCATGCGGCGACCGTTCCGGAGCGTATTCGATAGGCTTCTGCGACGGATGCGCTAGAGCGCCTCGCGCATCGAGAGGATGTCGACCAGCTTGTTGGCGGCGTCGCGCACCGACATGCCGTCGATATCGAGCGTCACTTCGGCGTACATCTCGTAGAGGGGGATGCGCTCCTCGTAGAGGTCGGCCAAGCTCATGCCCATGCCGTTCTTCATGACCACGCCGCGCTCGTGCAGGCCGCCCAGGCGCTGGGTGAGCTCGTCGAGCGAGACCTTCAGGTAGACGATCGTGCCGATTTCGGCCAGGTGCAGCATGGCCTCGTCGGAATAGACGCAGGAACCGCCCGGAGCGATGACCGTCTTGTGGGCATCGAGGTTGCAGAGCACCTCGTTTTCCACGGCGATGAAGCCTTCCGGACCCACCGCGTCGATGATCTTCTGCAGGGTCTTGTCGCTCTGCTGCTGGATGAGGATGTCGCCGTCGACGAAATCGTACCCGAGCATCTTCGCGATCACGATGCCGAGCGTCGATTTGCCCGCGCCCGGCATGCCGATCAAGATGATGTTGTCTTTCTTTTCGGCCATTTGAACTCCTTCGTTGCCAGAACTTCACTCGACACTATAGCAATGAATATCACGGCGAAGCCCAAAAGCACGCGCGGGGTGAGCGTTTCGCCGTAGAAGACCACGCTGAA
>Ga0214872_100114_pt1 | contig 44284 bp, 37 predicted proteins | sample Stichaenrichm18X_FD_168614 | JGI IMG/M metagenome (GOLD analysis project Ga0214872, IMG submission 168614) | Xylose enriched microbial communities from anaerobic bioreactor in Madison, Wisconsin, United States - 18X | ecosystem: Engineered > Bioreactor > Anaerobic > Unclassified | place: USA... | reverse complement strand
GGTGCCCTCCACCGAAGGCGGCGCGCTTTCGAAGACGGCGCGGGGCTTGACCGGGTCGATGGCCACGGCGAACATATCGTCCCAGTTCATGCGCCGGCGGGCGTCGGCCATCTTGTTGTCGGCGTCGCGGGCGCCCGGCAGATGGTTGGCCAGGTCGGCGGCATGGGCGGCGATCTTGGCGGCCACGATGCCCTCGCGAACGTCGTCAGCGTCGGGCAGGCGCAGATGCTCGGCGGGCGTCACGTAACAGAGGAAGTCGGCCCCGTTGGCTGCGGCGATCGCGCCGCCGATCGCGCTCGTGATGTGGTCGTAACCCGGCGCCACATCGGTGACCAGGGGCCCCAGCACGTAGAAGGGGGCGTTGTGGCACAGGCGCTTTTCAAGCTTCATGTTGGCCGCGATCTCGTCCATGGCCATGTGCCCCGGGCCTTCCACCATGACCTGCACGCCCGCGTCCCAGGCGCGCGTGGTGAGCTTGCCGATCTCGATGAGCTCGTCGATCTGGCCGGCGTCGGTGGAATCGGCGATGCAGCCGGGGCGCATGGCGTCGCCGATGCTGATCGTCACGTCGTATTCGTGCAGGATCTCGAGCAGCTCGTCGTAGTGCTCGAAGAAGGGGTTCTCGTTGCCGGTCATCTGCATCCAGGCAAAGATGAGCGACCCGCCGCGGGAGACGATGTTCATCTTGCGGCCGGTTTCCAGAAAGGAATCGACCGTGCGGCGGTTGATGCCCGCATGGATCGTCACGAAGTCGACGCCGTCTTCGGCATGGGCCCGCACGACCCGCAGAAAGTCGTCGGCCGTGATCGTCTCGAGGGGCTTTTCCAGGTATCCCAGGGCGTCGTACATGGGCACGGTGCCGATCATCGCGGGCGATTTGGCCACGAGCTTGCTGCGGAAGGGATGGGTCTTGCCGCAGTTGGACAGGTCCATGATCGCCTCGGCGCCGTAGGAAATCGCAAGGTCGACCTTCTTCCATTCCTCGGGCTCGTCGGCGCGGTCGCCCGACACGCCCAGGTTGACGTTGATCTTGGTGCGCAGGCCCTCGCCCACCCCTTCGGGGGAAAGCGCGGTGTGGCGCACGTTGGCGGGAATCGCAATCGACCCGCGGGCCACGCGCTCGCGCACGACCTCGGGATCGAGGTGCTCCTTTTCGGCGACGATCTTCATCTGCTCGGTCACGCGCCCGGCGCGCGCAGCGTCTATCTGCGTCATAATGCTCCCTTCGTTGGCATTGTCCACATCAGGTTCATGGGGTCGAAGCGCACTCGCCGCTCCCTCTCAGCCCGACCTTCGAGCTCCCCCGTCCGCTATTGCGCGAACCGCACCATTATAGGGCCAACGAGCGAAGGCGCGCCCGGCTATCCCCGCTGCGGCGGAAAGACCGGGCCGGGCGCAGACGAGCCCGCACCGAGCGCAGCAGAAGACGGCTTCAAAAGGAGGGCGCGCTATCCGCGGCGAGCGCGACGGAAGGCGGCGTCGGCGGCGGTCACGACGACGTTGCCCGCATGGACCTCGATCGCTGCCGGGGCGCCGGTGAATTCGTTGGAAAGGCCGCGGGAGACGTCGTCGAGCAAGGCTGCGCGGTCGAGCTCCCAGCGCAGGCCCGCTTCGGAAACCGTGGCGGGGCCCCCGTAGGCGAAGACCGAAAGGAAGCGACCGTAGGGGCCCGCATCGAGGGCGGCCGCGTCGAGAGCCGGGAAAGACAGGCGGGCCGTGGCGCAAGCGGCCGCGTCGAGGACGCAGAGGGCGAACCCCGCCCCCACGCCGAGCGCGACCGCGCCCCGGCGGGCGAGGCCGGCGAGCAGCTGGATGTTGGCAAGCGTGTGGTCGAGCCGGCGCGACAGGCAGCCGTAGAGGACGAGCTCGTCCGCCCCGTCGTCGAGTGCGAGCGAGCAGGCGAGTTCCATGTCGCTTTCGTCTTTGGCCGCCGGGAAGGTTTCGACGCGCGCAGCCCGGGGCACGAAGCCGAGCGAGTCGAAGTCGCCGAGCGCGACGTCGGGGACGATGCCCCAGCTCGCGAGCTTGGCGTAGCCGCGGTCGACCGCCACGACGCCGTCGAAGGACCGTTGGCTGAAATCCTCGTAGTTGAAATCGACCGCTCCGACCAAGGCGTAGCGCTTCATGGGCCCTCCCCCGCTTTTCGTTGTGCATGCGCATGCAGCCGAAGCGATGCCGTGCGGCAAGCTGTGGAGCGCATGGAGCGTGCGGCTCCGACGCTGCACGCGCCTTCGGCTTTTGCTAGAATACCCATCCGGAGCGGGCCGGACAACCGCGTGAAACGTTGAGGAAAGTCCGGGCTTCAAAGGACAGGATGCCAGCTAACGGCTGGGCGGGGCGACCCGACGGAACAGTGCCACAGAAAAGAAGACTCCCCTGCACGTCAGGAGAAAAGCTGAAACGGTGCGGTAAGAGCGCACCAGCGCGCCAGCAATGGCGCGGCTTGGAAAACCCCATCCGAAGCAAACGCAAATAGGAACGCGATACGGCCGTCCTTCCGTGCGTTCGGGTTGCGCGCTAGAGGCGCACGGCGACGTGCGCAGTAGATAAATGGTTGTCTTAAACGACAGAACCCGGCTTACACGCCCGCTCCGCTTCTTCGAGTGACAACGGGGGCGCGTGATGTCGTCACAGCCAGACTGTGACGACATCACGCGCCCCCGTTGTCACAAAAGCGCCCGCATCTGCGGGCGCTTGCATGCAAATCTGAAGCGAAAGCTAGTCGACGTCGTCGAACTCGAAGCCGTCGTCGGTGTCGCCGAAGCCGCTGAAGTCCTTTTCGACCTTCGAAGGTTTGGGCGCTGCGGGCGCGACCACGGAAGAGGAGGTCACGTTCGGCGTCGTATAGGTGGCGACGACCTCTTCGGGCGTGCTCGGCACCGGGGCGGCCGATGCGGGAGCCGGCGCGGGCGCCGGGGCCGTCATGACCTTGCGAGGCGCGGTGAGCACGTGGGAGGCGCGGTTGCCGCCGGCCTTGCCCGCCTGCAGGTCGGACAGGATGTCCTGGGAGTTGCCGATGAAGTCGGTCAGCATGTCGCTGAAGCGGTCGCGGGCGGCCTCGCGGTCGTCCTCGAGCTTCTTGATCTGATCGAGCACGCGCTGCTTTTCGGCGTTGGCCTTGTCGAGGATGCGCTGGGCCTCGTCGGTGGCGTCCTGACGGGTGGTTTCGGCCGCGCCGTTGGCGTTGGCCAGGATCTCGTCGGCCGAACGCTGGGCGATGATGAGGGCCTGGGCGATCGCGTTGTCTTCGGCGTGATGCTCGGCGACCTGCTTTTCGAGCTGGGCGATGCGGGCGTCGCGCTCGTCGATGTCGCGCTGGCTGTATTCCCCGCCCTGAGAGGAAGTCATGGCGGCAGGCTGAGCCTGGGCGTCGGCGAGCTGACTTTCGAGCTGCGCGATGTTCGCATGGAGCTCGTCGAGGTCGGAAGCTACGCGCTCGAGGAATGCATCGACCTCGTCGACGTTGTAGCCCTTACGCTCGATAGAGAAGCTCTGATTGTTCACATCGTCGGAAGTAAGTGCCATCTGACTACCTTTCGTTAGACACTTCGGTTAGCAAATTCAGTAAAGCCGCTGCCGCTATAACAGCCACGCGAGAAATTCCACCGCCAATTGTAATACAACCAATGCGATGATGGGCGTTATATCCACGGTCCCGCCGATAGGGGGAATGAGCTTCTTGAACAGGCCCAAGTAGGGCTCGCAAATCTTTTCGAAGAACAGCCGGATGTCGGCGAGCACCCCGTCATGGGTGATCGGAATCCAGGTGAGCAGACAGTAGATGACGATGATCAGCGAGTAGGCGTTGCCCAACTCGATGATGATGCGGCTGATCATGCAGGTACCTCTCCTTCTGCAGCCGTGCGGCTACATGACGCCTTTCGCACGCAGCGTCTTGATCTCGGTTTCGGTCAGGGCGTTGGGGCGCGTAATCGCGAACACCTTGTCGGCGATGCAATCGACGCGGGCATCGAGGGCGCTTGCCACGCCGAACGAGAAGTCGAGGATGCGCTTGGCAAGCTGGTTGGGCGTATCGTGCAGGCTGAGCACCACGGCGTCGCCGGCCTTGAGCGTGCGCGCCACGTTCTCGACTTCGGCGTAGGCCTGCGGGGCGATTACGATCACCTCGCGCGTGGGCTTGTGGGAGGCGGCCCCGGCGCCTTCGTAGGCCTGGTAGGGGTCGTAGGAGGCATGGGCGCCCTTGGACGCCGAATCGGGCTGGAGCGCGGCGCGCGTGGGCGACGAATCGAACAGCGAGTTGTAGCCGGCGTGCGAACGGGACGAGCGCGCGGCGGCCGTGGCTGCCTCCTCGTCTTCGCGCAGGCGGTCCTTCTCTTCGGCGGGGACGCCGTCGATTTCGGCGCCCGAACGCGTGTAGTCGCTCGCGCGGCCCACCGAATTGCGCAGGGAGCCCGATCGGTAGGACGAGCTGCGGTAGGACGAACCGGTGCCGACGGAAGACGACGAGCCGGCCTGAGGCGCGGAGTACTTGGTGGTGGCGCGCACGTCGTCCATGCTCACGAGCGCCGGGTAGCCCGAAGCGCTGCGGCGCTCGCCCAAGTTCTGGGAAGCGCGCGAGGTATAGGACGAACGACGCGGGCGGTTGGTGCCGGCGCTGCGCGTGGTCACCGAATCGTAGCGCGAGTCGATGTCGTCGGAGGAGCCGGGGGCCGCGGCGTCGTAGTCGTCGTAGTCGTCGGCGTACTCGTCGTAATCGTCGAGGTAATCGTCGCCGTAGCTACGCGAGTCGCCGAACCCGAGGCGTTCTTTCAGGTTGCCTAGCATTCCGCCTCCGCGATTGAAACTTGGCATCTACATCACTCCACTGTATCGAAAAGCCCGCGTCAAGGCTCATATCACTTCGAAACCGAACGTCACTTAGGCGAAATCTTCGCTGAAGATGGCTCGACCAATCCGTACCATGGTAGCCCCCTGCGCAACGGCCCGTTCCCAGTCTTCGCTCATCCCCATGGAAAGTTCAGACAAGTGCTCGGCGTCTGCGCAGTCCCATTCGGCCCGCATGCGATCGCGCAGTTCGCGCAGGTCGGAAAAGCAGCGCTCGGCCACGTCGAGGTCGCCCTGGGGCGCCATCGTCATGAACCCGCGCACGCGTACGTGGTCGAAGGCTTCGGTGGCGCGCAGGAGGCCGGGCACCTCGGCAGGCACGGCGCCGCCCTTCGACTCCTCCCCCGACACGTTGACTTCGATCAGGATGTCCTGCACTTTGCCACAGGCTTCGGCGGCATGCTCGATACGGGCGAGATGGTGCTCTTCGTAGATCGAATGGATGAGAGCGGCGCAGGGAACGATGTCCTTGATGCGGCGCGACTGCACGTTGCCGATGAAATGCCACTCCTCATTGGGATAGAGGGCGTGCTTTTCCATGATCTGGTCGGGGCGGTTCTCGCCGAAGACGTGGGCGCCGGCGTCGATCGCCTCCTGCACGCGCGGGGCCTCGACGGTCTTCGACACCGCGATGAGCTTGACGTCCTTGGGATCGCGGCCGCATGCGCGGCAGACCTCGGCGAGATGGGCGGCAACCTGAGTGTATTGAGCTCCAATAGGCATGGTGTTCGCTTCCTTCGAAAGAGAATCGTATCAGGGCAAGTGTAGCCCAAGGGCCGACGCGCGCGGCACTCGGAAGGGCATCCACACAGACCGCGAGGCGAGACGCCGCTAGCGGGAAAGGGCGGCAAAGGCCCCGTGCCGGCCGCAGGTGCCGCTGCTTGCCCGGTAGGAATAGAAGCGCTCGGTAGTGCACACGGTGCACACATCGACGTCGGCTATGCGTTCGGGCGCCACGCCGGCTTCCCCCAAATCGCGGCGCAGGCAGGCACCCATGTCGACATGGCGGGCGTCGGGGGCGCAGTCCTCGCCGAAGTCGCGGGCGAATGCGTCGCGCAGCTCGGCGGAGACCTCGAAGCATTCCGCGTGGATGTAGGGCCCGATGTAGACATTGCAGTCGCCAGGGCGGGCCGCGCCGTCGGCGCAGAGGGCGGAAAGGGCGGAAACGGCGATGTGGGCCGCGACGCCGCGCCAGCCCGCATGCACCACGGCGGCCGCGCCCGTGGGCGCAACCACGATCACGGGAGTGCAGTCGGCATAGCAGAGCAGGCCGGCTACGCCGGGCGTGCGGACGATGAGGCCGTCGGCCCCTTGAGCGACGTCGGCGCGCACTTCTTCGACCGTGCGCGTGCCGTCGATCGCGACGAGCCTGTCGCCGTGCACCTGCTTGGGCACGACCACCGGCGCGCCGGCAAAGCCCAGGGCGCTTGCGAGCGCCGCCCTGTTGGCCTCGACGGCCGCGAGGTCGTCGCCCACGTGCGAGCCCAGGTTGAGCGAGCCGAACGCGCCTGTGCTCGCGCCGCCCGAACGTTCGGAGAAAGCCACGCGCACGCCCGTGCGGGCGAACAGGGCCTCGTCGGTGTAGGCGCAGAGGGGCTCTTGCGAGGCCGTAGACGCAAAACGACCGCGGGACAGGCGCGGCAGCGGCAGTCCGGCGGTCGTCGACATGCGATATCCCTTCTTTTAGCGCTGGCGCTTGAGGAAATCGGGGATGTAGTCTTCGTCGGCGAAGCGGGAGCCCGTCGGCGCGTTGTAGGCGCTCTGCTGCACCGCCGGCGCCGGCTCTTTGGGAGCGGCCGTCGAGGTGAACAGGTCGTTGTGGTAGCCGATCGACGACTGGCCCTGATCGGCCTTGAAGCCGGTGGCGATAACGGTGATGCGCACCTGGTCGTCGAGGGATTCGTCGATGATCTGGCCGTAGATGATGTTGGCGCTTTCGTCGGCGCAGGACTCGACGACGCCCGCGGCTTCGGCGACTTCCGACAGGGTGAGGTCGGGTGCGCCGGCGATCGAGAACAGCACGCGCGAGGCGCCCGAGATGCCCGATTCGAGCAGACGGGAGTTGGTGGCCTGCTGGGCGGCGTCGAGGGCGCGGTTCTCGCCGGAGGCGATGCCGATGCCCATCATGGCCGTGCCCGCGTCCTTCATGACCGAGCGGATGTCGGCGAAGTCGAGGTTGATCAGGCCGGGGATCGTGATCAGGTCGGTCACGCCCTGGATGCCCTGGCGCAGCGTGTCGTCGGCGATGCGGAAGGCGTCGAGGATACTCGTCTTCTTCTCGACGATTTCGAGCAGGCGGTCGTTGGGAATCACGATGAGGGTGTCAACCTTCTGGGAGAGCAGGTCGATGCCCTGTTCGGCTTGGTTGCGGCGCAGGCGGCCTTCGAAGCTGAAGGGCTTGGTCACGATGCCCACGGTGAGGGCGCCGATTTCCTCGCGGGCGATTTCGGCCACGACCGGGGCCGCGCCCGTGCCGGTGCCACCGCCTTCGCCGGCGGTCACGAAGACCATGTCGGCTTCCGCGAGGGCGTCGCGGATTTCGGAACGGCTCTCTTCGGCGGCCTGCGCACCCACTTCGGGGTTGGCGCCGGCGCCGAGCCCGCGGGTGAGCTCTTCGCCGATGTGGATGGTCTGATCCGCTTCGGACAGGAGCAACGCCTGGTGGTCGGTGTTGATCGCGATGAATTCGACGCCTTTGATACCGGCTTCCACCATACGGTTGACGGCGTTCGTACCGCCGCCGCCGACGCCCACTACCTTGATGACGGCCGGGCTATCGGTCCCAGTTTTAACGGTCATGTTCTAAATCCTCCACAGTGCCGCGTGTGCTCTGTTGTGCTCACGGATATGAGTCTTGCATACAGTCGAATTGTACACGATGCCTTTTCCTTTGCAAACGAGAAGGCCCGCGCCTGCGCAATAGGCATACACCTGCGCAAACGGGGCCCGGGCGCCTACAGGGACCGCCAGGTGGGTCGGTCGGTCACGCGCACGTTGATGTAGGTGACCTCGGGGTGCTCGTTCATGAGCTCGAGGCAGACCTGCTCCTTTTCGCGCACCTCTTCGGCGGTGTCGGCCGAACCGAAGGCGATCTGCACCCCGTTGTCGAGCGTGATGATCGTGTTGGCCGCATCGGTGGCCGACACGGTGGTCACCCGGCCGGAGAGCTCGGTCGTGAGGTTGGCGACGATGTCGAGCGCGTTGATGACGCTCTCGTCGCTGCAGTGGGCCCCCACCACCGGCTTGACGCCGTAGGGGACATCGGTGATGTGGAGCACCTGGGAGGCGTCCTGGTAGATCTGGTCGCTCACGCTCGAGGCGTCGGAGGAGTTCTCGTCGGGGATGTTAAGCAGCCAGGTACCGTCGCCGGCGATCGCCCAGTGCTCGGTCTGCTGGCCTTCCGTCGAGGTCACGTCGACCACGGCCGCAATCGACCGCTCGGTGATCGAAAGCTCGATCGTGTCGGGGAAGATGCGGTTGACCTGGGCATGCGACACCCAGGCGTTCGATTCGAGGCGCGACTCGATGCCCGCCGTGTCGACGCGCAGCAAGGTGGTGCCCTGGGGCACCTGGGCAAGGTCGGTGAGCTCGGATGAGGTGAGGTGGGTGGCGCCGGTGACCGTGACCTTGGCGACCGGGAACAGGCTCGAGAAGTAGAGGGCCACGTAGACGATCACGAGGGCGATTATCACAGCGAAGGCGATCCCGATGCGGCGCACCCAGGGGTTGGCCGCCACCGCGCGCCGAGCGGTGGGCGCGCCGGACGTGCGGCGCGCGTCGCGGCGGATGTCGCCCACGCGCACCGACGACATGTGCACCTGGTTGGGCGTGCCCTTGCTGCCGCCCACGCTCACCTGGCGCACGCGCTGCTGGGCGCGGGCGTCGGCCGCACGCGAGCGAGGCTGCTGCCGGCGGGGAGCAGACGAGCGCGACGAACGGGCAGAGCGTGGCTGCGCGCTACGCTTGCTGCGGGAATCCGAGGAAGCGGACCTCCGTTGTGAGTTCGATGCCATAGTGCTGCTTCACCTTTTGCTTAGCCTGGTCGATTAATGCCTTCACGTCGGCGGCGCTCGCACCGCCCGTGTTCACGATAAAGTTCGCGTGCTTGGGGGAAATGCGGGCCCCTCCCACACGCGCGCCCGAAAGGCCCGCCCCCTCGATGAGGGCGCCGGCCGATCTGCCTTCGGGGTTGCGAAAGACGCTGCCGCAGGACGCGTCATCTAAGGGCTGCGTCCGCTTGCGGCGCGTGAGCTTTTCCTCCATCTTGGCACGGATGAGCGCCTGCTCGGCCGGATTCACGGAGAGAACGCATTCCACGAGCACTTCGTCGGCGGGAAACGACGTGTACCGGTAGCCCCATTCCACGTCGCTCGCCTGGCGGGACACGAGCCCCGTCCCCAACCTGTAGGAGGTGACCCGCACGACGCGCGACCCCAGCCATTCGCTGCGGGTCCCCGCGTTCATGCGCAGGGCGCCTCCCACCGATCCGGGCGTGCCCACGGCGAATTCCAGCCCGGCCACGCCCTGGCGGAAGGCCTCTTGAACGATACGGGGCAGCGAGGCCGCGGCGCCCACCGTGAACTCCATCGCTTCGGGGTCGTAGTTCCACTGCTTGAAGTCGCCGCCCAGGGTGACGACGACGCCGGGATAGCCGGCGTCGGCGACGAGCAGGTTGCTCCCCCGCCCCATGACGAACCAAGGGACACTCTGGTCGCGGCAGGCGGAAAGGACCGCGGCGAGCGCCGAAAGGGAGTCCGCGCGAACCCACACGCGGGCAGGGCCGCCCACCTTGAGGGTCGTATGGCGCGACAGGGGCTCGTCGTAGCGGATCTCGCCGCAAAACGTATCGTCGGCGGCGAGGGCGCCGAGCACGGCATGCTTGGCCATGGCCTAGTTGGCCTCGCGCTGCTTGAGGGCTTCGATCAGCTCGGGGCCCACCTGGGTGACGTCGCCGGCGCCCATCGTGATCACCAAATCGCCGGGTGCGGCCACGTCGAGCATGGCGGGCACGGTGTCGAGTCGATGGGCCACGTACTTCAGCGGCGGATGCTTGGCCGAATCGTTGAGGACGTCCATGAAGGTACCGCCGTTGACGCCGGGCACAGGGGTTTCGCCTGCCGGGTAGACGTTCATGAAGGTCACCGTGTCAGCCTCGTCGAAGGCGTGGGCGAAGCCGTCGCGCAGCACGTCGGTGAACAGCTTGACGCGCGAGTAGCGATGCGGCTGGAAGAGCACATGCACGTGCTTGAAATCGAGCTTCTTGGCCGCCGCGATCGTTGCGGCGATTTCGGTGGGATGGTGGGCGTAGTCGTCGACGACCGTGACCCCGTCGGCCACGCCGACCAAGTCGAAGCGACGGCGAACGCCGGCGAACGCGGACAAGGCGCGGGAGGCAGCTTCGACGTCTTCGCCCAGGGCCCACAGAAGCGTGAGGCAGCCGGCGGCGTTGAGCACGTTGTGACGGCCCGGGTTCTGCTTGACCGAACCCTCGACGCACGTGCCGTCGGGCAGCTCGAGGGTGAACAGGCTCCCCACCCCGTTGGCCTTCCAGGACAGCACGCGGCTGTCGGCGCCTTCGACTTCGCCGTAGGTCACCACGCGCTTGCCGGTGGAGCGGGCGAGTTCGACGAGGGTGGGATCGTCGTTGCAGACCACGACCACGCCCTCGTCGGGCACCTGGCCCATGAACTCCTTGAACTTTGCGCGGATTTCGTCCAGGCCGCTGTAATGGTCGAGGTGATCGGCCTCGACGTTGGTGATGAGCACGCTGTAGGGGTCGAGGTAGGTGAAGCTCTTGTCGCTTTCGTCGGCTTCGACCACATAGTAGGCGCCCGTGCCGGAATGGGCGTTGGAATGGTAGGCGCGCACGATGCCGCCGATCAGGAAGGTGGGGTCCTCCCCCATCCCGTCGAGCGTGGAGGCCACCATCGACGAGGTAGTGGTCTTGCCGTGGGTGCCGGCCACTGCGAGGGTCTTCTTGCCCACGCCGAGGGCGGCAAGCATCTGGGCGCGGTGCCAGATGGTGAGGTTGCGCTCCTTGGCGGCGATGAGCTCCGGGTTGTTGGGCAGAATCGCCGTGGAGACCACGACGATATCGGGGTCGGGGTCGGTGGGGATGTTGGCGGCGTCCTGGCCGATGAAGACCTTCACGCCGGCCTCTTCGAGCTCGCGCGTGTAGCGGCTCTCGCGCAAGTCGGAGCCGGAGACGTCCATGCCCTGGTCATGGGCGACGATGGCGATGCCGCTCATGCCCACACCGCCGATACCGATGAAATGAACCCGTTTGATCTGCTGTTCCGACATAGGACGTGCGCACCTTTCACAAGAAGGGACGATAGATTCGAACCTGTATTGTAGCGCCTGTTAGCGCGTGGCGGCCCGGCTCACAACATCCGCCAATTTAGCGGCCGCGTTGCCCGTTTCGAAGGAGGCCGCCGCCGCCTTCATCCGCTCGCGCACCGACGCGTCGTCGACGAGCTCGCCGAGCAGGCGGGAGAATTCGGGCGTTTCCACCTTGTCGTCGTCGATTTCGAAGGCGGCACCGGCGGCCACGTACTCGCGCGCGTTGGTCGCCTGGTGGTTGGCCGTCGCGTACGGGTAGGGCACGAGCAGGGCCGGGATCTGCAGGGCAGAAATCTCGGCGAGCGAGGTGGCGCCGGCGCGCGAGACCACCATGTCGCAGGCGGCGAGCACATCGCCCATGCGGTCCTCGTAGCCCACGACGGTCCAGCGCTTGGCCTCTTCGTCGGTGAGGGCCAGCTGGTCGCGCACGGCGTCGAATTCCTTGGGGCCGGTAATGTGGCGCACGTAGAGGTTGGGGCGGGACAGAAGGCGGTCCTTGCATTCGGCGAGGGCCGTGTTGATGTGGCGGGCGCCCAGGCTGCCGCCGAAGACGACGAGCATGAGGGCGTCTTCGGGCACACCGGCATAGGCGCGGCCCTCTGCGCGCGTGGCGTCGAAGACCGACCGACGCACGGGGTTGCCCGTGACGACGAGCTTGGCGGGGTCGACCACGCCCTTGCCGGCGACCTCGTAGGTCAGGGCAACGGCGGCGGCCTTCTTGGCCAGGTACTTGTTGGCCATGCCCATGATCGAATTCTGCTCGTGCACGACGACAGGCACGCCCATCTGCTCGGCCGCGCGGCCCACGGGAATGCAGACGTAGCCGCCGAAGCAGACGACGACGTCGGGTTTGATCTCGTTGAACCAGGCCTTGGCCTTGCGCGTCGAGGCCGCGATGAGCTTAACGGCGTGGAAGATGCTCGCCGGATGGCTGCGGTTGAAGCCCGCCGCCTCGAAGGCGGTGAAGGGCACGCCGGCCTGGGGGACCAGGCGCGCTTCAACGCCGGCGGGCGTGCCCGCGTAATAGACCGTGTGGCCGCGTCGCGCGAGCTCGTCTGCGAGCGCGAGCGCCGGGTTGATATGGCCGGCGGTGCCGCCGCCGGAAACGACTACGTTCATCGAAGTCGGCTCCTTTCCTCAGAGCCGCGCGCGGGGCGCGGCGCTCTAGCGTGTGAATCGCGGGCGTTCGGGCGACCGAGGGCGCCTGTGCGGGTCCGGTCCCGCACAGGGCGCGTCGACGAGGGCTCCACCGACCGGCGGCCGCCCGCAAGACGATCGGCGCCCGCGGCCCGCCCGCGCGAGGCCCCTTCGGCGCGCACGACCCGCAGATCGTCGCGGCGGCGCTGGTAGAGGCCCGATTCGTCGCCCGAGGCGAGCGAGACCGAAAGGATCACGCCCACGAGCAAGAACGACCCGAGCAGAGACGAGCCGCCGTTGGATATGAAGGGCAAAGGCTTGCCGGTCGTGGGAAATACGCCCAAGACGCAGCCGATGTTGAGGAAGGCCTGGAAGACGAGCATGACCGTACAGCCGCCGGCGATCATGGCGCCCATGCGGTCGGGCGCGTTGCGGGCGATCTGCAGGCCGCTGTAGCACACGGCCATGAAGAGCACGATGACGACAAGGCCGCCCACCATGCCGAGCTCGTTGCAGATCACAGCGAAGATGAAGTCGGTTTCGGCTTCGGGAAGGAAGCCCGACTTTTCCACCGAATTGCCTAGCCCCACCCCGAACAGGCCTCCTTCGCCGATCGCGTCGAACGAGCGGATGAGCTGGTAGCCCGTGCCGTAGGGGTCGGCATAGGGGTCGAGGAAGGCCATGCGGCTTGTCCGGTAAGGCGTGAGGATCACCGATCCCACGGCGAAGGCGACGATGAGCGCCACCAGAGCCACGATCGGCTTCCACGGCATGCCCGAAAAGGCCGCCACGGAGATGATGCCCACCAGGCAGATGCCGGTCGTTCCCAGGTCGGATTGGGTCACGTAGAGCAGGCCCAAGGGCAGAACGATCACGAACAGCAAGTAGAGGGCCAGGCTCAGCTGGTCGAGATCGCCGTTGCGGTAGCGGTCGAAGATCTGGGCGGCGAAAAGCACGAAGGCAACCTTGGCGAACTCGGAGGGCTGAAAGCTCACCGGCCCGATGGTCAGCCAGCGCTGGGCGCCCAGACCCACGCTGCCGATAGCGGCCGTGAGCAGGAGCAGGAGCAGGCAGAAGACCCCGTAGCCGTACAGGAGCCTGCCACGCCACTTGTAGTAGGGAATGCAACGGGCGATGAAGACGCACGCGCCCACGCTCACCACGCAGATGGCCGCCTGCTTAATCAGGTAGCTCGACGTGGAAGCACCTTCGTTCAAAGCTTCGACGGTGGAAGACGAGAAGACCATGACCAGGCCGAGCAGGGTAAGCGCCGCCACGCAGCCGACGAACACGAGACGCGGCATGACCACGTCGCGCGGGCCGGCGAAAAATCCCGCCTGCGCGGGTTGGCGGCGGCGCTCGTGCACCGCTGTCTGGCTACGGTCGTCCACGGACGCGGGCCCTAGCCGAGGTAGCGGTCGGCCACGAGCTTCTTGAAGACGCGACCGCGCTCTTCATAGCCGTTGAATTCGTCGAAGGAGGCGCAGGCCGGCGACAGCAGGACGATATCGCCCGCTTCGGCATGCGCGACAGCCTCATCGAGGGCGTCGGCCATGTGGTCGGCAGTATAGACGGGCAGCGCAGCGTCGGCGAAGGCTTCGGCGAAGCGGTCGCGGGAGGCGCCGTAGAGGACGACGGCGCGACAGTGGACCTCGGCCTGGGCCACGAGTTCGGCCAGGTCGGTCATCTTGTCGGTGCCGCCCAGAAGCACGATCGGCTTGCGGGGCGTGAAGGCCGCGAAGGCCTTGAGCGTTGCGTCGACGTTGGTGGCCTTCGAATCGTTGTAGAAGGCGATGCCCCGGCCCGTGCCGCAAGCCTCGATGCGGTGCTCGAGCGAGGTGAAGCTTTCAAGGCCGCGCGCGACGTCGGCGGCAGGCACGCCGAGCGCGAGCGCGGCGGCGGCCGCATGCAGGGCGTTGCTCACGTTGTGGGCGCCGGGAATCTTGAGATCGGAGACGCGGCAGAGCTCGAACTCCTCGCCGCCGCGGGCCACGACGAGCATCTCGTCGCTCGCGCGGACGAAGGCCGCGTTGTCACTGGCGCAGGCCGCGCGCATATCGCCTTCGATGCCGGCGGCGGTGCCCACGGGCACATAGGAGAAGCCGCGCTTGGCAGGATCCATAGCGGCGAGCTCGCGCACGCGGGCGCGCACCGTGTCGTTGGTCGCGTCGAGCACGGCCACCGCGCCCGGGGTCTGGGCCAGGTTGGCGAGGATCTTCATCTTGGCCGCCACGTAGTTGGCGTGGGTCTTGTGCCAGGTCACATGGTCGGGAGTAATGTTGAGCAGGACGGCCACGTTGGGGGCGAAATCGACCGTCGAGGCCAGCTGGAAGGACGAGACTTCGGCCACGTAGACCGAAGGCGCGTCGTGCGCCACCGCCCCGATGCAGGTGTCGCCGATGTTGCCCACCGCGCGGGCGCGCAGGCCGGCGCCGGTCAGGATGTGCTCGATGAGCGAGGTCGTGGTCGTCTTGCCGTTGGTGCCGGTGATGGCCACCCAGCGGGCGTCGGCCGCGCTCTCGCGCCACGCGAATTCCACTTCGCTCACAATTTCGCCAGAAGCCTCTTTGGCGCTTAGGTAGAAATCCGAAAATTCGGAAATGCCCGGAGAGGCGATGCAGAGGTCGTAGGTGCCCACCACGCCGTTGTCGCCCCACACGACGCGGGCGCCGCGCGCGGCGCGCTGGCGGGCGGCATCGAGCGAACGCTCGTTTTGCGCCCCCGCCGCGATCGTCACGCTGTTCACGCGGTCGCCGAGAAGGTCGAGGCAGTAGTCGGCCGCAGCCGCCCCGCTCTTGCCCAGGCCCAAGACGAGCACGTCGCCCATAGAGCGCAGGGCCTTCTTCCGGTCGGGCAGATACACCGATTCGCTTGCCATTTACATCGCCACCATTATCGATTCAGAGAAGTACCAGAGGAAGCCGATAGCCGCAAGCGTACCAGAGACGATCCAAAAACGGATGACCACCTTGACCTCGCTCCATCCCTTCTTCTCAAAGTGATGGTGCAAGGGGGCCATGAGAAAGAGGCGCTTCTTGGTGCGCTTGTAGTGAACGACTTGCAAGATGACCGAGATGGCCTCGGCCACGAACAGGCCGCCGATCACAAGCGAGACGATTTCGGTCTTGGTCACGATCGCCAGGCAGGCGAGCCCGGTGCCCAGGGCGAGCGAACCCGTGTCGCCCATGAAGACGTCGGCCGGGTAGGCGTTGAACCAGAGGAAGCCGATGCAGGCGCCGGCGATGGCCGCCGCGAAGATCGAGGCGTCGAGCAGGTCGCTGCGGTAGGCGATCGCGCTCATGACGACCATGACCACCATAACGGTGCCCGCGGCAAGGCCGTCGAGGCCGTCGGTTAGGTTGGTGGCGTTCGACATGCCGGCGATGAGCAGGACACAGAAGACCACGTAGAGCCAGGGAATCTGCACGCCGCCGATCGTCGTGGTGAGGATACCCAGGTCGATAGTGCAGACGAAGGGAATCTCGACGACCGGGGAGATGCCTAAGACGTTGACGGCAAGAAGGCAGAAGGCGATCGCGATGATGAACTGGAAGATGAGCTTCATGGGCGGGGTGAGGCCCAGGGACTGGTGCTTGAGAACCTTCGAGGCGTCGTCGACCAGGCCCAGGGCGCCGGTGAGCAGGGTGGCCGCCAACAGCAGCCACTGCTCGTAGGAACCCTGACCCACGAGCACGACCGAAACGGCCACGCCCAGAAGCATGATCAGACCGCCCATGGTGGGCGTGCCCTGCTTGACCAAGTGGGTGGCCGGACCGTCGTCGCGAACCTCTTGGCCGATATGGTCGCGCTTCAGGATGCGGATGAAGCCCGGCATGAGCGCCATCGTCGCTGCCGCGGCCACCACGATGGCCAAGAACAGCAGAAAGGAGGGATAGGGAGCGAAAATGCTAAGCATGCGTTGGTACCAAACCTTTCACCACGGCTTCGAGGCCCACCGAATGGGAGCCCTTCACGAGCACGCAATCGCCGCACGCCACGAGCGGCTCCACGGCCGCAAGGGCCTCGCGCGCGCTGGAAACGGTGCGCACGTGCGCGGCGTCGATGCCGGCCGACATGGCGGCAGCGGCCATAAGCGGGGCGAACGCGCCGACCGCGACGAGCTCGTCGACGCCGGCCTGGGCCGCCCAGGCGCCGGCCTGGGTGTGCGCCTCTTCGGAAAAGGACCCGAGCTCGCCCATGTCGCCGAGTACGGCGATGCGCTTGCCGGCGACCTTCATCGAAGCGAAGGTGGCAAGCGAGGCGCGCAGGGAATCGGGGTTGGCGTTGTAGCAGTCGTCGATGACCGTCGAGCCGCGCAGGCCCGCGACCGCGTTCTGCCGGCCGGCCACCGGGCGCTCGCCTTCGAGGGCGGCGACGATCGCGTCGAGCGGCACGCCCCAAGCCGAGCCCACGGCAGCCGCCGCGCAGGCGTTGTGCACGTTGTGGCCGCCCGCGAGCGCGAGGGCGCAGGGCGCCTGCCCCGCCGGCGTATGGAGGACGAAACGGGGCCTGCCTGCCTCGTCGAAGGAAATGTCGGACGCAAAGACCTCTGGCCGCAGCGCTTCCGGATAGGTTGCCGGGTCGGCGCCCGAGCCGTCGTAGGCGTACAGGCGGGCGCCGTGCGCGGCGATCTCGCCGTATTCCACGAGCGCGGCCGCGAAGTCGTCGCTGGCGTTCACGAAGGCGAAACCGCCGGCGGGCACGGCGGCGAGCGCTTCGGCCTTGGCGTGGGCGATGCCGTCGCGGCTGCCCAAGAGCTCGATGTGGCTTTCGCCCACGTTGGTGACGAGCGCCGCATCGGGTTTGACGAAGGCGCAGAGGGCGTCGAGCTGATGGAGGCCGCGCATGCCCATTTCCACCACGACGAAGGCCGTCGTGCGGTCGGCGCGCAGAAGCGTAGCCGGCACGCCGAGCTCGTTGTTCTGGTTGCCCGCGGTGGCGACCGTGGGTCCCGCGGCCGCAAGAACCGCGCGGATGAGGTTCTTCGTGGTGGTCTTGCCGCTCGAGCCGGTAACGGCCAGCACTTTGCCTGCGATCTCACCGCGCCAGGCAGCCGCCAGGTCGGTGATCGCGCGGAAGGTGTCGGGCACGCGCACGATGCCCGCCCCCGCCTGCTGAGCGGCGGCGCACACGTCCGCTGCGGGCTCTTTGCTCACCAAAAGGCAGGCCGCGCCCGCAGCAAGGGCGGCCGCGCAGAAATCGTGACCGTCGACTCGGGCGCCCGGCAGAGCCACGTAGACGTCGCCGGCGGCGACGAGACGCGAGTCCCAGGCGATTCCCGTGCAGAGGCGCTCGCCTGGCACAAGGGTGTCTCCACCCGCATGGCGGGCGAGGTCGTTAACGCTGTATTCCATGAAGAGAAAGCCTCCTAGGCCTGGCCGAAGGCCCTATCCAGCTCTTCGCGCACCACTTCCGCATCGGAGAAGTGCGTCTTTTCGGTACCGATGATCTGATAGTCTTCGTGCCCTTTACCGGCGACGAGGATGCTGTCGCCCGGTTCGGCATGCGCGATCGCCGCGGCGATCGCGCGACGGCGGTCGGGTTCGACCAGATAGCGGCCCTCCCCTTCGCGCATGCCCGGCAGAATGTCGGCGATGATCGCATCGGGGTCTTCGGTGCGGGGGTTGTCGGAGGTGACCACGGCGAAGTCGGCCGAAAGGGCGGCGCGGCCCATGATCGGGCGCTTGGCGGCGTCGCGGTCGCCGCCGCAGCCGAACACGACGAGGGTGCGGCCCTTCGTGAGGTGCTCGACGGCCGAAAGGGCCTTCTCGAGCGCGTCGGGCGTGTGGGCGTAGTCGACGAAGACCGATACGCCGCCTTCGTGGGCGGCATGCACGCGCTCCATGCGGCCGGGCACCTGCGGGGCGCTTTCGAGCGCTTCCACGATCGAAGCCGGGTTGATGCCCAGTTCGAGCCCTATGCCGAAGGCCGTCATGATGTTGGAGACGTTGAAGCGGCCGGCGAGCGGGTAGGTGAAGGCGTACTCCTGGTCGCGCACGCTCAGGACCACGTCGGTGTGGGTCGTGGCGTAGTCGACCTTGACGGGATGGATCTGCGCGGCGGGCTCGAAGCCGGTGGTGACCACATGGTCGCCGGCTGCCGAGCAGCGCTTGAGAAGTTCCTTGCCCCACTTGTCGTCGATGCAGATGACGCGTCGGGCCGGGTAGTCCTTGGAAAAGAGCAGGGCCTTGGCCTCGAAGTAGGCCTCGAAGGTCTTGTGGTAGTCGAGGTGGTCCTGGGTGAGGTTGGTGAATGCCGTCACGGCGAAACGGGTGCCCCAGGTGCGTTCCAGATCGAGCGCATGGGACGACACCTCCATGGCCACCTTCTGGCAGCCGGCGTCGCGCATCCGGGCGAAGAGGGCCTGCAGGTCGCAGGATTCGGGCGTCGTGCGCTCGGCGTGCTCCATCTTGGTGCCGATGCGGTTGCCGATCGTGCCGATCACGCCGGTCTTGAAACCGGCGACGGAGGCGATGTGCTCGACCAGGTAGGTCGTGGTGGTCTTGCCATTGGTGCCCGTGACGCCCACCAGATCGAAGGAGGCCGACGGGTTGCCGTGGAAATTGGCCGCGGCCTGGGCCATCGCGCGGCGCGAGTCGGACACGATGATCTCGGTCACGTCGGTCGCGTCGGCCAGGTAGACCTTGCGCTCGGCCACGATGACGCGGGCGCCGTGGTCGATGGCGTCCTGGGCGAAGGAATGGCCGTCCACCTTCGTGCCCACGATGCAGAAGAAGGCGTCTCCGGGGACCACTTCGTCGCTGCGGTACTTGATACCGCTCACGACCTCGTCGGGGTTGCCCAGAATCGTGGAGGCGATCCCCTCGAACATGTTCCTGCAAGTCATACCCATAGGTGCGTTCCTTTACTCAGGAGTAATCGTGTAGTGGTTTACGGCAAACTGCATTATATCCTTAAAGGCTCCGGCGGTACTTCCGCTGTTCGGAACTTCAGATACGCTCACAAAACAGACCAGCTTGGAATTCGTGTTGGGCAAGAAACCGCAGAAGCTGATGTTGTACTTGCCCTTCACGTAGCCCGACGTGCCGTCGGCGGTGTACTGGGCCGTGCCCGTCTTGCCGGCCGGCTCGAAGCCGTCCATCCGGGCGTCGGTGCCCGTGCCCGATTTCACCACTTCCTGCATCATGCCGATGAGGGGGTTGATCGCGCTCGTGTTCTCGATGATCTGCTCGGAATCGTAGGACTCCTCTTCCCCGGTCTGGGGCTTGGACAAAAGGAAGTGGGGCTGCCAGGCGACGCCGTTGTTGGCGATCGCCCCGTAGAAGCGCACCATCTGCAGCGGGGTCACCATCACGCCCTGGCCGAAGCTCACGTTGTAGGACTGCACGGTCGACCAAGTCGATTGGTCGGCCAGTTTGCCGCTCGATTCGCCGGGGAAGTCGATGCCGGTGGCGCTCGTGAGGCCGTACTCTTGAATCTTGCTGTAGAGGGGCGCGAATCCCAGCTTGCTCGCGGCGAGCGAGGTGCCGATGTTGGAAGATTCGGCCAGGATCTCGGTGGGGGTCATGGTCTTGCTCGACCGTTCGTGGGCGTCGGTGATCGTGTACTGGTCGGCGGCGAGCTTGTTGGGGCAGTAGATCTCGCTGTCGGGATCGAGCACGTTGGCTTCGAGGATGGACGCCATCGTCACGCATTTGAAGATCGAACCCGGTTCGTAGGCGGTGCTGATGGGCCGCAGGGTCGTCGACCCGTCCTCGATCGTGCTGCGGTCGCCGGGGTTCATGTAGGGCGTCGAGGCGCAGGCGATGACCTCGCCGGTGGCCCCGTCGTAGAGGACGGCCTGCCCCTGCTTGCCCTTTAAATCGGTCACGGCCTGGGACAGGCGCGATTCCAGGTACTCCTGCATCGTCACGTCGATCGACACGACGATGTCCTGGCCGTCGGTGGCCGCCTTGATCTCGCGCACGCCGTCGGCGACCGGGTAGCCGTTGCCGCCGCGCTCCACTTCGAGCTCGCCGTCCTCGCCGGAAAGGATGTCGTTGTAGTAGAGCTCGAGACCCGACACGCCGTTGCCGTCGGTGTCGGTGAGCCCCACGATCTGGCCGGCCGTCTGCCCGCAGGGATAGACGCGCTTCACGTCGTCTAAGAAGTAGACGCCGTCGAACTTCTGGCCCTTGATCTTCTGGGCGTCGTCGGTGTCGGCCTTGCGATAGAGGTAGGAAAACGACGAGTTCTCCTTGGTGAGCGACGCCTTGTAGTCGTCGGCGCTGCCGCCGAAGACGTCCACGAGCGCCTGGGCCACCGCGTCGGGGTCGGTCACCGCGGTCGGGTCGCAGTAGATCGTCGTCGCGTCGACGCTCATCGCGAGCACATTGCCGTTGCGGTCGTAGATGGTGCCGCGACGGGCGCTTTCGGTCACGGTCTGGGTGCGGGAGCTGATGGCGCTGTCGGCGTTTTCGGGACCCACGACCAGGCTCAGGTAGACGAGCCGCCCGCAGACCGCCAGGGCGATGACGCCGAAGAGGAGGACGAAGAAGGCCAGGCGCGAGGCCGCATCCTTGCCTGTTTCGTTCATCGCGGCCGCGCGATGGCGGCTCGCGTCGTAGACCGAGGGGCGCACCTCCCGCGACGTGCGTCCCCGGCCGGCGCTCGACAGGCGCTCGGTGCCGCGGCGCCCGCTGCCGGCGCGGCGACTGCGCTCTCCCCTCTCGTTGCGACGGTTCCCTCTTCGATTCTGCTCGTTTCGACCGTCCATAGGTGAGCCGGGCTCCTATCTTATTGGTTCGCTGCGCGCTCGAGACTGCCGGAGAGGGACAGGGACCCGTCGTCGTTGTAGGCGACGACGTCTTCGGGCACGGTGATGGTTTCCACCGAAGAAGCTTCGTGCATGCCGAGCTGGGAGGCGGAATCCTTCAACGCCGAAGGCGCGAGCATCTCGCTTTTCTGCAGCTCGAGGTCGGTATTGGCCGACACGAGGTCGGCGACCTGGGCGGAGAGCTTCTGCTGCTCGATGGTCGTTTCGGTGGCGAGCGCCGTGAGCTCGACGCGCACGAGCGCCACGGCCGCTACGACCGCGCAGACCGCAAGCGCCATTTTGAACAGAGCGACGGCGCGCGCCGACACGCCGGCACGGCGACGGCCGACGACCACGCGCACGCGGGCACGGCCTGCACGCTCGTTGAGCTCGGGTGCGGTGGCACCATGCTGATATGCTCGAGCGGCGCTTGCCATGTGTTCGTGCTCCTTTTACGCGGCTCGTTGCCGCTCTGCTTCGTTTACGTATAGACTCTCGGCTCTACCGGGAGCTTTTCGGCGACCCGCAGCTTTGCGCTGCGGGCGCGTGGGTTGCGCTCGACCTCCTCTGGGGTGGGGACGACCGGGCGATGGGTGACAAGCTTGACTATCGGCACATGTCCGCAGGTGCACACCGGAATTTCCGGCGGGCAGATGCACCCCGTCGCGAACGTGCGGAAGGTGTCCTTCACGATGCGGTCCTCGAGCGAGTGATAGCTGATCACCGCGACGCGACCGCCGGGCGCAAGCCATCGGATCGCCGCTTCCAAACCGGAGCGCAAGACATCGAGTTCCGAGTTCACCTCGATGCGCAGGGCCTGGAAGGTGCGCTTCGCGGGATGCCCGCCGCGCCTGCGCGCCGAAGCGGGAATCGCCGCCTTGATGATCTCGACGAGCTGGTCGCTCGTGCGGATGGGCTCGCGTTCGCGCTCCTTCACGATGAATTCCGCGATGCGGTTGGCCCATTTCTCGTCGGAGTAGGTGCGAATGATCCGGGTGAGATCAGCTGCGGTGTAGTGGTTCACGATCTCTTCTGCGGTTAACGTCTGTGTCCCCGGGTCCATTCGCATGTCCAGCGGTGCCGTCTCCTTGAAGGAGAAGCCGCGTGACGGTGTGTCGATCTGCACGGACGAGACGCCGATATCGAACAGGATCGCATCGATAGCGGGGACCTCGACCTGCACGAGCAGATCGTCCAAAGAGCCGAAGTTGCCGCGCAATAGGTGCAGCTCGGGGCGCCGGTCATCGGGAAGGGCGCCCAAGCGCTCGCTGGCGGCGACAAGCGCCACCTCGTCTTGGTCGATCCCGATCAGCGTCCCGCCCGCGCCTATCGCTTTGGCAACTTCGAGGGAATGTCCTGCCCCGCCGAGCGTTGCGTCCACGAACGTCGTGTTGGGTTTGAGCTTCAGGTATTCGAGGCACTCGTCGAGCAGGACCGGAATATGCCGATATTCGCTTGTCATGGTTCACACGCCTCCGAACTACTCGCTGAACAGGTCGGACAAATCGACGCTGTCCACGAAGTCGGTCCATCGCTGCGCGTCCCAAATCTCAAGATGGTCGTCGTTGCCGACGAGCACGACGTCCTTGGCAAGCCCCGCCGCGTTGCGGAGCTCGGCAGAGATGCCGATGCGGCCCGAACCGTCGACTTCCACGTCGCGAGCGCGCGAGTTCAGCACCGTGCGCAGACGTGCCATCTTCGGGTTCGAGGCCCGATACCCGCCCTTGGCTTCGAAAAACGAGTTGACCCACGCGCTGAACGCAGTCGGTTCGAACACGTAGAGGCATTCGTCTTTGGGAGAACGGGTCACCTTGAGGTTTTTCGGAAGGACCTTGCGGAAATCGGCGGGCAGGGAAACGCGTCCCTTGGGGTCGAGCTTGTGGTGGTGTTCGCCAACCAGTTCGCTCACCCTGCCTCCTCTCTCCGGCGGTTCATCCGTGATGCAATACTATCCCACTTCATCCCACCCGACAACACCAGCACGGGAAATCGTCCCCAAAACTCCCCCACTGAGCGGGGCATATAGAAAAATCAGGAGCGCCCTCCCCCACCCCGTTCCCAGATGTAGCGAGCAGGGTGCAGGCAGGGTCTAGATGTTGTGGTGGGGTGGTTGGTGCATGGGGTGGCATGGGGTGGGACGAGTTTTGAAGAAGAAATGGACGGCCCATGGCGAGCCGCGGACCGTACGGCGTACGCGAAACATCAAGCCCCCACACGCGCGAAAGCCCGTCCCGTGAGCACGCGGGACGGGCGGTGAGACAGGACGAGAAGCGCGTGGGCGGCGGTGCCCGCTAGCGCAGGTGGGCGCGCGGATGGGCGCTCTCGTACTCCTCTTTGATATGGCTCTGCTGCACGTGGGTGTAGATCTGGGTGGTGGAGATGTCGGCGTGCCCGAGCATGTCCTGGATCAGGCGCAGGTCGGCGCCGCCTTCGAGCATATGGGTCGCGCAGGAATGGCGCAGGGTGTGGGGATGCAGGTCGGCGATTCCCACCGCGGCCCCCGCCCGCGCGACGATCGCGTGCACGCTCTGGCGGGAGATGCGGCCCCCGCGGGCGTTGAGGAAGACGGCGTTGGTGGGACGGGCGTAACCCTTCACGAGCGCCGGCCGCCCTTCGGAAAGGTAGCGGGACAGGGCGCGCGCGGCGGCACCGGAAAAGGGGACGATGCGCTCCTTGTCGCCCTTGCCCACTACGGCCAAAAAGGACCGCTCGAAATCGACGCGATCGCAATCGAGCCCGCAGAGCTCGCTTACGCGCAGGCCGCAGCCGTAGAGCACTTCGAGCATGGCCCGGTCGCGCAAATCGCGCGGGGCGGTGCCGTCCATCGCGTCGAGCAGGGAGCCCACCTCTTCGATGCTCAGCACGTCGGGCAGGCGGGAGGGCTTTTTGGGCAGCACGACCATGCTCGTGGGATTGTCGGCGAGAACGCCCTCGCGCACGAGGAACTTGTGGAAGCTCTTCAGCGTGGCGACGGCCCGGGCGACCGACGAAGCCGAAAACGACCGCGCGCCGGAAAGGTAGGCCTCGAAGGCCACCACGGCGTCGCGGTCGATGTCGTCGAGCGAAGACACGGGCGCCCGGGGGAAACCGAGCGCCGGATCGGTGAGAAAGGCGCGGTAGAGCGCGAGATCGTGCCGGTAGGCGCGCACGGTCTCGCGCGAGGAGGCCCGCTCGACGCTCATATAGGACAAAAAGTCGTCGATGGCCTCGTCTATCGTCGGCGCCGCGGCTATCGTTGGTCCTTGGCCGCGTGCACGAAGGCCGTGAACAAGGGGTGGGGCTTGGTCGGACGGCTCTTGAATTCGGGATGGGCCTGGCTGGCCACGAACCAGGGGTGGTCGGCGAGTTCGATCATCTCGACCAGGCGGCCGTCGGGCGACTGGCCCGAAACGACGAGGCCGGCCTCTTCGAGCTTCTTGCGGTAGACGTTGCTCACCTCGTAGCGATGGCGATGGCGCTCGTAGATGATCTCTTCCCCGTAGGCCTCGAAGGCTTTGGTGCCCGGCGCGAGCTTGCAGGGATAGGCGCCCAAGCGCATCGTGCCGCCCTTGTTCTCGACGTCTTCCTGTTCGGGCATGAGGTCGACCACCGGGTATTCGGCGTGCTCGTCGAATTCGGTAGACGTGGCCCCGCGCATGCCCGCCACGTCGCGGGCGAACTCGCAGACGGCCGCCTGCAGGCCCAGGCAGATGCCCAGATAGGGCACCTTGTGCTCGCGGGCGTGGCGCACGGCCTGGATCTTGCCCTCGAAGGCGCGCTGGCCGAAGCCGCCCGGCACCAGGATGCCGTCCATGTCGCCCAAAATCTCGTCGACGTTGTCGGGGGTGACCGTCTCGCCGTCGACCAGGTTGACGTCGACGTTGACGCCGTTGGCCACGCCGGCATGCCCCAGGGCCTCGATCACCGACAGGTAGGCGTCGGGCAGGCTCACGTACTTGCCCACGATCGCGATCTTGACCGCGCCCTCGCAGCGGTCCTTCGCGTCGAGGAAGGCCTGCAGGGGCTCAAGGTCGATCGGGGTGTTGTCGAGCTTGAGGGCCTTGAGAACCTTTTCGTCGAAGCGCTGGGCGCGCAGGCGCATGGGGACTTCGTAGATGCTCGGGGCGTCGGAGCATTCGAGCACGTGGTCGGGGGCCACGTCGCAGAAGAGGGCGATCTTCTCGCGGACCTTTTCGGTGACCTCGTGGTCGCTGCGGCAGACGATGAAGTCGGGCTGGACGCCCATCGAGCGGAGCTCCTTGACCGAATGCTGAGTGGGCTTGGTCTTCACTTCGTGGGCGGCGGAAATGTAGGGCACGAGGGTGCAGTGGATGAAGACCGAATTGCCCAGACCGAGCTCCTTGCGGAACTGGCGGGCGGCCTCGATGAAGGGCTGGCCTTCGATGTCGCCGATCGTACCGCCGATTTCGGTGATCACGATGTCGGCCTGGGTCTGCTCGCCCACGCGGCGCAGGCGCTCCTTGATGGCTTCGGTCACGTGCGGGATCACCTGCACGGTGCCGCCCAGAAAGTCGCCGCGGCGCTCGCGGGCGATAAGGGTCTGGTAAATCGACCCCTGGGTGAAGTTGGATTCGCGGGTGAGGCTCTCGTCGATAAAGCGCTCGTAGTGGCCCAGGTCGAGGTCGCCTTCATGGCCGTCGTCGGTCACGAAGACCTCGCCGTGCTGGAAGGGGCTCATCGTGCCCGGGTCGACGTTCAGGTAAGGGTCCATCTTCTGCATGGTGACCTTGTACCCATGCGCTTTCAGCAAGTGGCCCAGCGATGCCGCCGTGATGCCTTTCCCTAGCGAGGACACAACGCCACCGGTTACGAAGATGTATTTGCTCATGATGCTCCTTGGAAAGCCCTTACAACCCGCAATGGCACGGCACGGCGTTCATGCGGAGCATGTCGGCGTGCGAGTCATTGCACACGCCTTTTGATTCTACTGCGCCGAAGCGGCGCTCCGAGCACGGCGGAAAAATTTTCCCATTCGCAACAAAAACGGCGAGCGCGCCTAGAAGAAGACCGTGCTCACGAGTCCGTAGAAGCCCTCGCGCTTGTAGCGCAGGAGCACGGTGGGCGCCGCGCCGCGCGAGATGCGCAGCTTGGCGATCGGCGCGTCGAAGCGGGCCGCGATGCCGTCGACGAAGAGCTCGGCCTCGTAGCTGCCCTCCGCATTGTCGACTTCGACTTCCACCACGTCGTTGGGGTCGCACACGATCGCGCGGGCGTTGAGCGAATGCGGGGCCACCGGCACGGTGACGAGGCCGCGGAAGCCCGGCGCCACAAGCGGGCCGCCGGCGGAAAGCGCATAGGCGGTAGAGCCGGTCGCCGTGGACGTGATCAGGCCGTCGCCGCGCATCTTGGCGATGGGAGACCCCGCGATCGACAGGTCGCACTGGACCATGCGCCCCGACGCCCCGCGGGTAAAGGCGGCCTCGTTGAGGCCGAAGAAGCAGCGCTCGCCGTCGTAGCGCGCGGGCGCCGTGCAGCGGGCGTCGAAGGCGGCTTCGTCGTCGCCTTCGCACATCACCTCGATGCGCATGTTGGCGCGCTCTTCGCGCGTGGTGTCGCCGGCGAGCGCGGCGGCCACCGTTGCCACGACACCCGCGTCGTTATCGTTGGCCAAAAATCCCAAGTGGCCGTAGTTGATTCCTAAAATCGGCGTGCCGGATATGCCCATGAGCTTGGCCGTGCGCAGGATCGTGCCGTCGCCGCCTAGGGCGACGCACATGTCGCAGGCGGGCGCAACGTAGTCGTCGCACTCGATCGTGTCGATCGTTTCCGACTCGATGCCTTGGCTCGAAAGGTACGCCTGGAGCATCACCGAAGCGTCCAGAGCCTCGGGGTTCTCGGAATTCCGTACCAGCAGCATGTGCATGTCCGCGCCTCGCTCATTCATCGGGTGCCGTATCGCGTGCCCCTAGTATAGCAATCCCGCCGACAGGGTTCGCAGGCACGCGGCACCCGCAGACGCCCGCTTCCCTGCCTGCGGGTGCCGCGTGCCGCGGCCCGCCCGCGTGCGCCCCAAGCCCGGCCATGCGTGGTGTTCTTGCGCCGTGCGGCCTGCGCGCGCCCTTCGCCGAGCGGCCGTTTGCTAGTATTTCGAAGTTACTGGATTCTCCTGAAAGGTCGGCACTCGTGGCCAACGATTCTCACGATTCATCGTCATCGGTTATCCGCAACACCGGGCTCATGACGCTCGGCACGCTCGGTTCGCGCGTCACCGGCTTGGTGCGCACCTGGGCGATGGCCTTCGCGCTCGGCAATTCCATGCTCACGAGCGCCTACCAGGTGGCCAACAACCTCCCCAACGTCATGTACGAGCTCGTGGCCGGCGGTTTCCTTTCGGCGGCCTTCCTTCCCGTGCTTCTGCTCGAGCGCGAACAGCGCGGCCAAGAGGGCGCCAACCGTTACACCTCGAACATCCTCAACCTCACGCTCATCGTCTTGGGCGCGCTCTCGCTTCTCTGCTGCGCCTTCGCCCCGCAGGTGGTCTCGACCCAGACCTTCACCGTGGGCGATGAGGCCGAAGTCGCCGAAGCCACCACCGAGTTCTTCCGCATCTTCGCCTTCCAGATCGTCTTCTACGGCTTGGGTGGCGTGATCACCGGCGTGTTGAACGCGGGCCGGTCCTTCTTCCTCACCTCGATCGCGCCGGCGCTCAACAACATCGTCGTGATCGTCTCCTTCATCGCCTATATCCCCCTGTCCCACATCGATTCCGAGCTCGCCCTCATCGTGCTGGCCGTGGGCACCACCGCCGGCGTCGCCGTGCAGTTCGTGATCCAGATTCCCGCCCTGCTGAAGAGCGGCTACAAGTGGGAGCCCTTCATCTCGCTTTCCGACCCGGCGATCAAGGAAACGCTGAAGATCGCCCTGCCCTCGATCATCTACATCATCGCCAACCTCGTGGCCTTCAGCTTCCGCAACGCCTTCAGCCTGGCGGCCACCCCCAGCGGCCCGTCGATCTTGGGCTACGCCTGGATGTGGTACCAGCTGCCCTACGGCGTGGTGGCCGTGTCGCTGTCAAGCACGATGTTCACCGAGATGAGCGATTCGGTGGCCAAGGGCGACCGGGAAGGCCTGCTGCGCAACATCAACCAGGGCCTGCGCGGCACCCTCTACCTGATCATCCCGCTCACCGGCATGCTTTTCGTGCTGGCCGAACCCCTTATGGGCCTCTTCCATGCAGGCGCGTTCGGGTCCTCCGACGTCGAAGAGGTCGCCAGTGTGCTCGCCATTTGGGTCTTGAGCCTGCCGATCTATTCGGCCGCTATGTATCTCTACAAGGCTTTCGCCGCCATCCGCAAGCTCATGGCCTTCTCGCTGATCAACATCGCCTGCGTTGGCGTGCAGGTCGCCCTTTACGCCACGCTCAGCCAGCCCGACGTATTGGGCATCTACGGCGTGCCGGTGGGCGACTTCGTCTACTACCTGGTGCGCGGCATCGCTTCGCTCGTCCTCCTGCGCCACTACGTGGGCGCAGCCGACATGCGCGGCCTGGCGTGGATGGCCGTGAAAACCGCGGTGGCGACCGTGATCGGCGGCGTCGTCGTGTGGGCCGCTCTCGAGGTCATGCCCCTGTCGTCGACGGCCGGCATCGCGTCCGCCCTCGTGCAGATCGTCGTGGGCGGCATCGTGGGCCTTGCGGTGATGTTCGGCGGCACCAAGCTCCTGCACGTGGAAGAGTTCCGTGTGATCGACACCCTGGCAGGCAAGCTCAAGCGCCGCGGGGCGCGTTAAAGCACGCGAGCGACGCCCCGCATCCTAGTCGTTCACCGGCCGCGTATGGTCGGGTTCGACCGATACGAGCACGGGGCCGTCTGCGGTGATCGCGACGGTTTTCTCGAAATGGGCCGCCGAAAGCCCGTCGCGGGTGTAGACGGTCCAACCGTTGTCCCCCACCATGGTCTTGCGCGTCCCGAGCGTGATCATGGGCTCGATTGCAATCACCATGCCCGGTTCGAGCTTGAGCCCCCAGTGAGCATGACCGTAATTGGGCACCATAGGGTCTTCGTGCATGTCATGGCCGATGCCGTGGCCCACGTACTCGCGCACGACGCCCATCCCGGCCCGTTTCGCCACCGTCTGGCAGGCATGCCCCACATCCCCCAAGCGGTTTCCCGGCTGAGCCGCCTTCACGGCCTCCCACAGGCAGGTTTCGGTCACCTCGAGCAGGCGGCGCTTTTCGGAGGATACCTCCCCCACCGGGAAGGTCCAGGCGTTGTCGCCCGCCCAGCCGTCGACGGTCGCCCCCGTGTCGATAGAGAGGATGTCGCCTTCCTTGAGCACCACGTCATCGGAGGGAATCCCGTGCACGATCTCGTCGTTGACCGAGGTGCACAATGACGCGGGGAATCCGCCGTAGCCCTTGAAGGTGGGCACGCCCCCGTGCGAACGGATGTAGTCTTCGGCGAAGCGGTCGAGCTCGAGCGTGGTGACGCCGGGCTTGATGCGCGCCCCCACCTCGCGCAGAACGGCGGCCGAAAGCCGGCCCGCCCGCTTCATCTGCTCGATTTCCTCGGGGGTTTTCAGGTTGATCATGTGGGTACTCCTTTAAGGGGGCCGGACGCTCGAAACACCGGCCGCATAGACATCGGAGCACACACTAGCACGACGGAGCGCCCGCGTCGCTAGAAGCGCTTCCGGTCAGCGCCGTTTCGCCTATACTTCGATGCGACTAACGAAAGGACTGTTCGTGTACTACCTCTACATTGGCCTCTTCGGCGCCCTCGGCGCGCTCCTGCGGGCCCTGCTCGGCGTCGCATTCGAAGGCGCGGCCTTCCCCATCGACACCCTGTTCGTCAACGTCGTGGGCTGCTTCGCCCTCGAACTCGTCTACAACTTCCTGGGCCGACGCGTGCATCTCTCGAAAGACCTCGTGGGCGCCATGGGAACGGGCCTGCTCGGCGCGTTCACGACCATGTCGGCCTTCTCCTACCAGACGGTTGCCTTCCTCGAAGCAGGCGAGGCCGCCGCGGCCGTGTGCTACATCGTCATCACCCTTGCCCTCTGCCTGGCTGCAACAACGGCCGGTCACCTGGCGGCCCTCCGCATCGCGCGCAGACGGCTTGCCAAACGCAAGGCCGCCATCGCCGCCCGCAGGGAAGCGCGGAAGGCAGGCGAGGCCCGATGATCGCCACACTTGCGGCCGCCACAGCGGGCGGAGCTCTCGGCGCCATCGCCCGCGGCTTCTGCACGGCGCACCTCAAACGCGTGTTGCCCGGCGGCTTCCCCTTCCCCACCTTGATCATCAACGCTCTCGCCTGCTTCGCATTGGGTATGCTCATGGGCTCCCAGCCCGGCGGCGAGATGTCCGCCCTTGTGGGCACGGGATTTCTGGGCGGGTTTTCGACGATGAGCACCTTCTCGTTCGAAACCGTCGAGGCGATCGTGCACGGCCACAGCGGGCGCGCCCTTGCCTATGTAGCCGTCACCCTGCTTATGTGCCTTGGCTGTTGTGCGGCCGGTTGGGCCCTTACTGCCGGTTGACGAACGCCCGCGCGGCCGATACACTTGCAAATCGCGTACCTTTCGTACGCCAATGGGCCATCGTCCAATGGCAGGACCCTGGTTTTTGGTACCAGTTATGTAGGTTCGAATCCTGCTGGCCCAGCCAACATATGCAAAGGGGCTCCCACGCAGAGTGCGGGAGCCCCTTTTTCGTATGCATGAAGTAGAAGGAGCCCACACGCGGGACAGGGCGCCCCTCCCGCCACACGCCGCAGCACCCGCAAGGGCACGCCTCATCCGGTGCTGCACGGCGTAGCACGCGCTAGGGCGTGTCTCATCCGGTGCCGCACCATCATGCGCACCGAATGTGGGCATAAAAATGGGGCGGTTGGAAACCGCCCCATCAAGCTGAAAGGTAGTGTTTACGCTTCCTGCGTGTAGTTGCGCTGAACGCTCGGGTCGACCGGGATCGACGGGCTCATCGTAGAAGCCACGTTGATGGACTTCACGTAACGGCCCTTCGCGGACGCCGGCTTCATACGGATGATCTCGTCGTAGATCGCGCCGTAGTTTTCGGCGAGCTGCTCAGCGGTGAAGCTCGTCTTGCCCAGCACGACGTGGCAGATGCCGTAACGATCGGCACGGTACTCCACGCGGCCGCCCTTGAGTTCCTTGATGGCCTTGGCCACGTCGTTGGTGACGGTGCCGAGCTTGGGGTTCGGCATGAGGCCACGGGGACCGAGCACGCGGCCGAGACGACCGACCTTGGACATCTGGTCGGGGGTGGCGACGGTCGCGTCGAAGTTGATAATACCCTTCTGGATATCTTCCATGAGCTCAGCGGTGCCCACAATGTCGGCGCCGGCTTCTTCGGCGGCACGGGCGGCTTCGCCTTCGGCGAACACAGCCACGCGCACGGTCTTGCCGGAGCCGTTGGGCAGGCTCACCATGCCGCGCAGCTGCTGATCGGCCTGGCGGGTGTCGATGCCCAGACGGAAATGACCCTCAACGGTCTCGTCGAAATTCGCGGAAGCGATCTCCTTGATGGTCTTGAACGCATCGATCGGAGCGTAGAGCTTGCCTTCTTCAATCTTTTCGGCAGCAAGCTTCTGCTTTTTGGTCAACTTTGCCATGTTTCTTCCTTTCGTGGTACGAACGAGCTCGTGCTCTCCCACGTACGCGGTTGCCGGAGGCAACCGTTCCTACCTACTAAACGGGCGAACTAGTTCGCGGCGTCCATCATCTGCTGCAGCTTACGAGAAGCGGTGTAGACCTTCTTCGGCGCGCGGCCTTCGATGGTCACGCCCATGGAACGGGCGGTGCCGGCGACGATTTCCATAGCGGCTTCGATGTCGTTGGCGTTGAGGTCGGGCAGCTTGATCTCGGCAATTTCGCGCAGCTGGTCTTCGGTGAGCTCGCCCACCTTCTTGAGCTGGGGAATGCCGGAACCGCTCTTGATGCCGAGCTTTTCCTTGATGAGCACGGCCGCGGGAGGAGTCTTGCACACGAAGGTGAAGGACTTGTCTTCGTAGACCGTGATCTCGACGGGGATGATGGTCCCCTTCTGGTCTGCCGTCTGAGCGTTAAACGCCTGGCAGAACTGCATGATGTTGACGCCCTGGGCACCGAGCGCCGGGCCCACGGGGGGAGCCGGATTAGCTGCGCCGGCAGGGATCTGCAGCTTTACAAACCCGGTGACTTTCTTGTCAGCCATTGTAAAAGCTTCCTTTCAGCTGAAGTCTTTACCAGTTATGAAACAAGCATCCGAACGAGAAGCCCCTGTCCACGAGGGCGATCGGCTGCATTGTTACCGCAAAAGCATGCTCGAAGGACATCGAGCAGGGGCGCTAGATGCGCGCCACTTGGTCGAAGGACAGCTCGACCGGGGTTTCGCGCCCGAAGATCGACACCATGACCTTGACCTTGTTGGTCTCGGGAGAGACCTCGGAAACGACACCGTCGAACTCGGCGAGAGGGCCAGAGACGACCTTGATCGTCTGCCCCACTTCCAAATCGGTGGAAGTCTTGCGCGCAGCCTTGCGATCGGTGCGCTTCATGATCTTGTTGTATTCCTCGCGCGTAAGCGGCGCAGGGCTTGCCTGGCTGCCCACGAAGCCGGTGACGCCCGGCGTGTTGCGGACGGCAGCCCAGCTGCGGTCGTCGAGCTCCATGCGCACGAGCACGTAGCCCGGGAATACCTTTTTGTCGGATTCGACGCGACGGCCACCGTCACGGATTTCCGTGACCGTTTCCATGGGAATCTGAATGTCGAACACGTTGTTTTCAAGACCCATGGTCTCGATACGCGTTTCGAGATTCTGCTTTACCTTGTTTTCATACCCAGAGTAGGTATGAAGTACATACCATTTCTTAGCCATCGGTTATGCCCCCAAAGAAGAGATTGCAAGCAAGAGCGGGGTAACGATCCAGTTGTCGAGGATGAATACGTACACGCCGAAAAATACCAAAGCACCGACGACGACGCCGCTCCAACGAATGACATCTTGACGCGTCGGCCAGGTCACGCGCTTCATTTCGGCGCGGACTTCAGAAAAGAAACCGTTCTTCTTGGCCTTTTCCTGCTTCTTAGCCGGCTTCTTTTCGGAAGCCTTGGGCTTGGATTCGGCAGGCTTTTCAGCCTTCTTGAAGAGGCCCTTCTTCTGTTCGGGTTCTTCGGTGGTGTTCGCGGAAGAAGAATCTTCGGCCGCGAGAGCTTCCTGCTCCTGCAGTTCCTTGCGCTTCGCGCGCCTTGCAGAGGCACGAGCCCTTTGCGTCTTTGATTTCTTTGCCATCTTTACCCTTCGGAATCCCTTGGGGGGATTGAAATATTACACCGTCTAAACGCCAAACAAGCAGCCTGTTAAAGCTGCTCGTAAACAAGCTGGCAGGCCAGGAGGGACTCGAACCCCCAACATGCGGTTTTGGAGACCGCCGCTCTACCAATTGGAGCTACTGGCCTATGTTGCCTGATATCTTAGCGAGTTTCCCTGTGCAGGGTGTGATGTCCACACCACTTGCAGTATTTCTTCAACTCGATACGATCGGGATTGTTCTGCTTGTTCTTCTTGGTCGTATAATTACGGCGCTTGCACTCGGTGCAAGCGAGCGTGACCAACGTACGCATACTAAACTCCTACTATTGAATATTCACATTCAACTTGAATTGCACAGAAAAGTTAAGCAGAAAGAATGGAGCCTCCAGGAACGGAGGCTCCATCCGTAACCTCATTGAAGAATGACTACTTGAGGATTTCGGTCACACGACCGGAACCAACGGTGCGGCCACCCTCGCGGATAGCGAAGCGCAGGCCCTGCTCCATAGCGATAGGATGGATGAGGTCGCCTTCGATTTCGACGTTGTCGCCAGGCATAACCATTTCGGTGCCCTCAGGCAGCTTCACGACACCGGTAACGTCGGTGGTGCGGAAGTAGAACTGCGGACGATAGCCATCGAAGAACGGGGTGTGACGGCCACCTTCGTCCTTGGTGAGGACGTAGACCTGACCCTTGAAGTTCGTGTGGCAGGTAACCGTACCCGGCTTGCAGAGAACCTGGCCGCGGACGACGTCTTCGCGCTTGATGCCGCGGAGCAGGCAGCCGATGTTGTCGCCGGCTTCGGCTTCGTCGAGCAGCTTGCGGAACATTTCCACGCCGGTGCAGGTGGTCTTCTGAGTCTCCTTGATGCCCACGATCTCGAGTTCGTCGCCGACCTTGAGTTCGCCACGTTCGACACGGCCGGTCACAACGGTGCCGCGGCCGGTGATGGTCATAACGTCTTCGATAGCCATCAGGAAGGGCTTGTCGTTGTCGCGCTGCGGGGTCGGGATGTACTCATCGACGGCGTCCATGAGCTCCCAAATGCTGTCGACCCACTTCTGCTCGCCGTTGAGGGCGCCCAGAGCAGAACCCTTGATGATAGGAATGTCGTCGCCCGGGAAGTCGTAAGAGCTGAGCAGCTCGCGGGTTTCCATCTCGACGAGCTCGATGAGCTCTTCGTCGTCGACCATGTCGCACTTGTTCAGGAACACGACGATGTAGGGCACGCCGACCTGACGGGCGAGCAGGATGTGCTCGCGGGTCTGAGCCATGGGGCCGTCGGTAGCGGCGATAACCAGGATAGCGCCGTCCATCTGAGCAGCACCGGTGATCATGTTCTTGACGTAGTCAGCATGGCCGGGGCAGTCGACGTGAGCGTAGTGACGCTTGTCGGTTTCGTACTCGACGTGAGCAATAGAAATGGTAATACCGCGTTCGCGCTCTTCGGGGGCCTTGTCGATGTCGGCAAATGCCTCGAACTTAGCCGTTGCGGTGCCGTGGGAACCGTCGTTTTCGGACAGAACCTTGGTAATCGCGGCAGTCAGCGTCGTTTTACCATGGTCGACGTGACCGATGGTGCCGATGTTTACATGCGGCTTAGTACGCTCGAACTTTTCCTTTGCCATTGAAATCCTCCTTCAATGAGAACGCCCCAAAGGACGCAGTTACTAAGCAATTTGTGAAAAGCCCCCACTCTACCGAGCGGAGGCTTGAACAATCAAAATTGGTAGCGGTGACTGGATTCGAACCAGTGACGCCACGGGTATGAACCGTGTGCTCTAACCAACTGAGCTACACCGCCAAAAAATGGAGCCCGTGACCGGACTTGAACCGGTGACCTCTTCGTTACCAACGAAGTGCTCTACCGACTGAGCTACGCGGGCAAGATGGTGGGCGCGCTAGGATTCGAACCTAGGTAGGCAGAGCCAACGGGTTTACAGCCCGTCCCCATTAACCACTCGGGCACACGCCCATCTTGGCTTAACTTGTGCAATTTTCAAGCTGCGCCCTCGTCTGTTGAGGTGTTCCCCGAACAAACGAGCAAGAGGATAATACGCTAGGAACTAGGCCCTGTCAACAGGCGACACGCCCCCGGGCGTATCTTCACCATTCCTCCGTTTCCCCAGGTCATTGCTGCCGGCAGCCGAAACCGCTCGAACTTTCTTGAAACTTTTTGCGCACGCGGGAGCTCAAAAATACTCGCGATCGAAACGCCTTATTCGAGGCTTTCCACACCCTGCGCCCAAGCGCGAACCCGGTCCGCTCGTCGTTTGCCCTCGCAATCTTTCGCCCGGTGCGCGTCCTGCCCGTATAATAGGACTCTATTACCGAATCACGTTCAAGGAGCAAGCATGCAAAGCGGAGACGTCTTGGTGATCGTCGCCATTCTCTTGTATTTCATCGTGGTGCTGACGATCGGCTTCATCTACGCGAAGCGTTCGAATTCGTCGACGAGCGAGTATTTCCTGGGGGGCCGCAAGGTGGGCCCCTGGTTCACCGCCCTTTCGGCAGAAGCCTCCGACATGTCCGGCTACCTTCTTATGGGACTTCCGGGCCTCGCCTACTTTTCCGGTGCGGCCGATGCCGGGTGGACGGCCGTGGGCCTGGTGATCGGCACCTACCTTAACTGGAAGCTCGTCGCCAAGCGCCTGCGCCTCTATACCGAAAAGGCCGACGACTCGATCACCCTGCCCGCCTTCTATAGCAACCGCTTCCACGATTCCAAGAACACGATCGGCACGATCGCCGCGGTCATCATCCTCATCTTCTTCGCCGTCTATACGGGCAGCTGCTTTGTGACCTGTGGCAAGCTTTTCAACGCCCTGTTCGGCTGGGACTATTCGCTCATGATGGTCCTGGGCGCACTCATCGTCTTCCTCTACACGATGGTGGGCGGCTACCTTTCGGTGGTGGCGACCGACTTCGTTCAGGGGTGCCTGATGTTCTTCGCCCTCGTGGTGGTCATCGTGGGGTCGATCGCGAGCGCCGGCGGCATCGACAACACGGTCGCCTTCCTCTCCGACATCCCCGGCTACCTGTCGATGGCCCAGACGGCGACGCCTGTACTCGACGCCGCGGGTGCCCAAATGACCGCGAACGGTCAGCCCCTCTTCGGCGTGCCCGAGCAGTACGGCGTAATCAGCATCATCTCGACCCTGTCCTGGGGCCTGGGCTACTTCGGCATGCCGCAGATCCTCGTGCGCTTCATGGGCATCCGCGACGAAAACGAAGTGCGCACCTCCCGCCGCATCGCTATCGTCTGGGTCACCATTTCCATGGCGAGCGCGCTTGCCATCGGCCTCATCGGCCGCTACCTGCTGCCCACCCAGCTGCTCACCCATTCCGCCGCCGAGAACATCTTCATCGTGCTCTCGCAGATGATGCTGCCCTCTTTCCTGTGCGGCCTCGTGGTGAGCGGCATCCTGGCGGCGTCGATGTCGTCGGCGTCTTCCTACCTGCTCATCACCGGTTCGTCGGTTGCGGAAAACATCTATCGCAGCCTCTTCAAGAAGGACGCCACCGACGAAGCGGTCCTCATCGTTTCCCGCATCACGCTCGCCGTCGTCCTGCTCTTCGGCATCGTCGTCGCCTGGGACGAGAACTCGGTCATCTTCACCGTGGTCTCCTACGCCTGGGCGGGCCTGGGCGCCTCCTTCGGCCCCTTGACCCTGTTCTCCCTCTACTGGCGCCGCACGTCCAAGCAAGGCGCGATCGCCGGCATGGTGACGGGCGCCGCAACGGTGCTCGTCTGGCACAACCTCGTGAAGCCCCTGGGCGGCATCTTCGGGATCTACGAGCTCTTGCCGGCCTTCCTGCTCGGCTGCCTGGCCATCTACGTGGTCTCCAAGCTCACCCCCGAGCCCGACCAGTCGGTGCTCGACACCTTCGACCACTACATGGACGAGCCGAAGACGGCCACCCGCAACATGGACGACCGCATCCTGGAAGGCGGGCTCGACCCCGAGGATTAGCCCCGCTCCCCCCACTTCCGTCAGTCCTTCGTGAAAATGGCGCCCCCGATGACCGGTCGGGGGCGCCTCGTTTTAGAATGTGCCCATTGCACCATCGATAGAAGGGACACGTATGACCTCGTACGCCCAACAGTCCTCCGATGAACTGCACGCTCTCCGCGCGGCGTTGGAAGACGAGTACAACGGATTCAAAGCCAAGGGGCTTTCGCTCAACATGGCCCGCGGCAAGCCGTCCGCGGCCCAGCTCGACCTGAGCCTTCCGATGCTCGACATCCTCTCCTCGAAGAGCGACCTGCGCGCCGAAGACGGCACCGACATCCGCAACTACGGCGTGGGCGCCGGTCTGCCCGAGGCGCGTAAGCTCATGGCCGTCCTGCTCGACGACGAACCCGACAACGTGATCGTCTGCGGCAATTCGAGCCTCAACATCATGTACGACGAGATTTCCCGCTGCGTGAACTTCGGCACGCTCGGCAACGCCCCCTGGCGCACGCTCGACACCGTCAAGTGGCTCTGCCCCGTCCCCGGCTACGACCGTCATTTCGCGATTACCGAACAGTTCGGCTTCGAGATGATCAACGTCGACATGGACGATGACGGCCCCTGCATGGACCAGGTAGAACGGCTCGTCGCCAGCGACCCCGCGATCAAGGGCATCTGGTGCGTCCCGTGCTATTCGAACCCCGGCGGCGTGGAGTATTCCGACGAGGTCGTCCGCCGTTTGGCAAACATGACCTGCGCCGCCTCCGACTTCCGCATCTTCTGGGACAACGCCTACTGCGTCCACCATCTCGACCCCGACCCGGCCAACGAAGCCCACGTGCTCGACATCGGCGCCGCCTGCCGGGAAGCCGGCCACCCCGACCGCTACTTCAAGTTCGCCTCAACGAGCAAGATCACCTTCCCCGGAGCCGGCGTTGCCGCCCTGGCTGCGAGCCCTGAAAACGTCGCCGAGATCGCCCGTATGATGAACGTGCAGACGATCGGCCACGACAAGTTCAACCAGCTGCGCCACGTGCGCTTTCTAAAGGACGCAGACGGCATCGCCGCCCACATGGCCAAGCACGCCGCAATCATCCGCCCCAAGTTCGATCTGGTCGAGCAGAAGCTCTCCGCTGGCCTTGCCGACGTCGACTGCCATTGGAGCACCCCGCGCGGCGGTTACTTCGTCTGCTTCTACGGCCCGGCGCACACCGCCAAGCGCATCGTCGAGCTCGCCAAGGAAGCAGGCGTCACGATGACCGGCGCCGGCGCCCCCTTCCCCTACCATAAGGACCCCGACGACGCCGTCATCCGCATCGCCCCCACCCTGCCGCCGATCGAAGAGCTCGACCAGGCTTTGGACGTCTTCGTCTGCTGCGTCAAACTGGCCGCCGTCGAAGAGCTGCTCGGCGCCTAGGCCTTTCCGCCTTTCCGCCTTTCCGCATCCTGCATCCGCAACGGGCCCGCACGCATCGCGCATGCGGGCCCGTTTTTCATGTTCTGGAATCTCCTATGAAAAGAGGGCCCCGGAGGGCCCTCTTTATCAAGCGCATGACGGAAGGATTATTCCTCGTCGTACATGGCCTTGAGCTTCTCGAGATGCTTGAAGCGGTTCATGGCCGCCTCTTCGTTCTCTTCGAAGAGCTCGTCGGCGCGCTCGGGGAACTCGCGCGTCAAACGGCTGTAGCGAGCTTCGTTCATGAGGAAGTCGCGGTAACCGCCCGCCGGCTCCTTGCAGTCGAGCATGAACTTCTTGCCCGGCTTCGCTTCGGGGTTGAAGCGGTAGAGGTTCCAGTAGCCGCAGTCGACGGCGCGCTTCATCTCGACCATGCAGTTCTTCATGCCGCCCTTGATCGAGTGCATCTCGCAGGGCGAGTAGCCGATGATCAGCGACGGTCCCGGGTAGGCTTCCGCTTCGGCGATGGCCTTGAGGGTCTGCGCGGGCTTGGCGCCGATGGCCACCTGGGCCACGTAGACGTAGCCGTAGCTCATCGCAAGTTCGCCCAGGCTCTTCTTCGCAATCGACTTGCCGTTGGCCGCAAACTGGGCCACCTGGCCGATGTTGGACGCCTTGGACGCCTGGCCGCCCGTATTGGAGTAGACCTCGGTGTCAAAGACGAAGACGTTGACGTCGTCGCCGGACGCGAGCACGTGGTCGAGACCGCCGTAGCCGATGTCGTAGGCCCAGCCGTCGCCGCCGAAGATCCAGACCGACTTCTTGGTGAGGAACTCGCGATTCTCGAGGATCTCCTGGGCCTTCGCCACGACCGCTTCGTCGGCGTCCGCTTCAATGGCGCGTTCGAGCTGGTAGATATAGGCAGCGGAGGCCTTGCGGCTTTCGGCGGCCTTGGTGCGGCTCGCGATCCATTCAGTCGCGGCCGTGCCAAGCTCATCGGTCGTGCCGGCGAGCTCGAGCAGGGCTTGCGTGTCGGCGAGCACCTTGTTGCGCACCGATTCGTGGCCCACGAGCATGCCGTAGCCGAATTCGGCATTGTCTTCGAACAGGGAGTTCGACCAGGCAGGACCCTGCCCGTTGGCGCGCGTCGTATAAGGAGCGCTCGAAGCGGGGTTGCCCCAGATCGACGAGCAGCCCGTGGCGTTGGCGACGAGCATGCGGTCGCCGAAGAGCTGGGTGACGAGGCGCGCATAAACCGTTTCGGCGCAGCCGGCGCAGGCGCCGGAGAACTCGAGCAGGGGCTTGGAGAACTGGCTGTCCTTGACCGTCTGGCCTTCGAGTTCGGGCTTTTCGGAGACCTTGGACACGCAGTAGTCGAAGACCTTCTGTTCGGGCAGCTGGCTTTCGGCGTCAACCATCGTAAGCGAGTTGGTCGGGCATTCGCCGATACACACCGAGCAGCCCATGCAGTCGAGCGGGGACACGGCGATCGTGTACTTTAGCCCTGCGGCCTTCTTGCCCTTGGCGTCGAGCAGCTTGGTGCCTTCGGGCGCGGCGGCCGCTTCCTCTTCGGTGAGGGCGAAGGGGCGAATGGTCGCGTGCGGGCACACGAGCGAGCAGTTGTTGCACTGAATGCAGCTGGAGGAATCCCACACGGGCACGGTAACCGCGACGCCGCGCTTCTCATAGGCGGCAGCGCCCGGCAGCCATTGGCCGGTCGCATGCTCGGCGAAGGCGGACACGGGCAGCTTGTCGCCTTCCATGCGTCCCACCGGCTGAGAGATGGTTTCGACCATGTGCACCAAGGCGGGGTCGCCTTCGAGTGCGACCTTCTTGGGCTCGTCGGCGGCATCGGCCCACTCTGCCGGCACCTCGACCTTCTTGTAGGCGGTGGCGCCCAGCTCGATCGCCTTATGGTTCATGTCGACGATATCCTGGCCCTTCTTCAGGTAGGACTTGGTCGCCGCTTCCTTCATGTAGCGAATGGCGTCTTCCTGCGGAAGGATCTTCGCGAGAGCGAAGAAGGCCGACTGCAGAATCGTGTTGGTGCGCTTGCCCATGCCGATTTCGATGGCAAGGTCGATGGCGTCGATCGTGTAGAGGTTGATCTTGTTGATCGCGATGTAGCGCTTGGCCTTGGCGCTCAGGTGATGCGCGAGCTCCTCTTCATCCCACTGGCAGTTGATCAGGAAGGTACCGCCCGGCTTGACGTCGTAGACGATCGGGAAATCCTTGGTGATGTAGCTGGGGTTGTGGCAGGCGACGAAGTCGGCCTTGTTCACGTAATAAGAGCTGCGGATGGGCGCGTCGCCGAAGCGCAGGTGGCTCACCGTCGTGCCGCCGGTCTTCTTCGAGTCGTACTGGAAGTAGGCCTGCACGAACTTGTCGGTATGGTTGCCGATGATCTTGATCGAGTTCTTGTTAGCGCCGACCGTACCGTCGCCGCCGAGGCCCCAGAACTTGCATTCGATCGTGCGGGGGTCGGCCGTATTGGGCGCGTCGGGGTCTTCGGGCAGGGACAGACCGGTGACGTCGTCGACGATGCCGATCGTGAACTCGCGCTTGGGGGCGTCCTTTTCCAATTCCTTGTAGACCGCAAAGACGCTCGCCGGCGGCGTGTCCTTGGAACCCAGGCCGTAGCGGCCGCCCGTGACGACGATGCCGGTCTTGCCGTGCTCTTCGAGGGCCGCCACCACGTCGAGATAGAGCGGCTCGCCGATGGCGCCCGGCTCCTTGGTACGGTCGAGGACGGCGATCTTCTTCACCGTTTCGGGCAGAGCGGCCACGAACTTTTCGGTGACGAAGGGACGGTAGAGGCGGACTTTGACGAGGCCGACCTTCTCGCCGCGAGCGGTGAGGTAGTCGATGACTTCTTCGCACACGTCGCAGAACGACCCCATGGCCACGATCACGCGGTCGGCGTCGGGGGCGCCGTAGTAATTGAACAGCTCGTAATTCGTGCCGATCATCGCGTTGATGCGGTGCATGTAGTCTTCCACAATGGCCGGAAGCTCGTTGTAGACGGTATTGCAGGCCTCGCGGTTCTGGAAGAAGATGTCGCCGTTCTCATGTGAACCGCGCAGGGTGGGATGCTCGGGATTGAGCGCATGCTCGCGGAAGTCGCGCACGGCGTCAAGGTCGACGAGCGTGGCCAGATCGTCGTAATCCCAGGCGGCCACCTTCTGGATTTCATGGGAGGTGCGGAAGCCGTCGAAGAAGTTGAGGAAGGGAACGCGGCCCTTGATAGCGGCCAGATGGGCCACCGGCGCCAGGTCCATGATTTCCTGCGGGTCGCTCTCGCAGAGCATGGCGAAGCCGGTCTGGCGGCAGGCCATCACATCGGAATGATCGCCGAAGATGTTGAGCGCCTGCGTCGCGACCGTACGAGCGCTCACATGGAAGACGGCCGGCAGTTGCTCGGCCGCGATCTTGTACATGTTGGGGATCATGAGCAGCAGGCCCTGAGACGCCGTATAGGTGGTGGTGAGGGCGCCTGCCGACAGCGCACCGTGCACCGTGCCGGAAGCGCCGCCTTCGGACTGCATCTCGCACACCTTGACCGTGGTGCCGAAAATGTTCTTACGTCCCTTGGCCGCCCACTGGTCGACGAAGTCGGCCATCGGGCTCGACGGGGTGATCGGGTAGATGCCCGCCACTTCGGTGAACGCGTACGACACATACGCCGCAGCGTTGTTGCCGTCCATGGATTGGAATTGTCTGGTCATGAAAACCTCCTGATGAAGAGCGGTCGCTCTTGGGAATCGTGAGAGCGTGTCCCGACGGTCCCCCCTCTTCTGCGTTGCTATCGTAGCAGTACGGGAAAAACGCCATTGACAAGCATTGCTCGCGGGCAATCTCTCTCGGCGAACGGACGGAATTATGGCGTCTGCGTGGCGCCGTCCTTCACAACCGTTCGGGGGACGCGTCCTCGGCCGCTTCCGTGCCGCCGGCTTCATCCAGCGCGCCGAGCGCCTCGCGAGCCGATGCGGGCACGGGCGGCTCTGCGTCCTCGACCGGTACGGCTTCCACGAGCGGCTTGCCCAATTCGCGGGACAGCACGGGAAACAACACAGCTAACGTATCGTCGATTTTTCTCTTTTTCAGTTGGCATTCCCACACAACGTGCACGTGCCAGCCCGCTTCTTGCAATTTCAGGATGTTGGCGACGTCGCGCTCCTGGTTGCGGGCGAACTTGACGCTCCAGTACTCCACGTGCGATTTCGGCAGGGACGGACGGCAATAGGGGCACCGATGCCAGAAGCACCCGTTCACAAAGAGGGCCACCTTCTTGCCGGGCCAGGCGATGTCGGGGCGGCCGGGCGCCTTCCACTGCAGGCGATAGCCGCCCAGGCCCGCCTCGCGCAACCGTCGGCGCATGACGAGCTCGGGCTTGGTGTCCGCGCGCTTGTTGCCCTGCATCGAATGGCGCACCGCCTCGCTCGACGCCTGCGGCGCCGCGAGTTTCTTGGTCATGGCCGCGGCCTAGGTCCAGAACTGGAACATATGGATAATGCCCTGATAGGCCCAGGGATAGGCATCGGAATACCACCCGGTTTCGGGGACGAGGCACAACAGCAGGCTGTAGGCCACGCTGATCGCCACCGTGACGGGAAGGACCTTCATGATCACGTCGTAGCCCATCGAGGAGTGGTCGAAGTTCTCGTTCATGATGAACAGGAGGAGAACCGCCACGATGAGGAACATGACGCTGAAGTCGGCGTAGTAGCGCTGCAGGATGCCGGCGGCTTCGGCATCGAGCAGGGCGATGAGGATGCCGGTGACCAGAAGGACGACGATGACGCCCGCGATGGTATGGGTGCTGCGCGTACGGACGCGCATCTTCACGCCCGTGCCCGCAAAGGGCAGGACCCAGAGGATGGGCAGGCAGGCGAAGATGCCGCCGAACGTGACCTCCTTAATCGTCTGTCCCATGTACGTGGTGTCGAACGTGACCGGCTGCAGGTAGGGGAAGACGCCGGTGGTCGTGGGCGTTTGGAAGAAGAAGGCGAACAGGGCCGGCGCCAAGCGCCCCACGTCCATGCCGCGCTTGGTCATGTCGTTGGTCGTGAGATTGTAGTTGCCGCCGAAATCGGTGAAGCTGCCGAACCGGGCGTGGTTGTACCACATGATGCCGGCGGCCACCACGATATAGGGCGCCACGAGGCAAGCGAATTCGGCCGCCCCGCGCTGGGTGAGGATGCGCTTATCGACGATGTAGCGTTTCCAGAAGAGGGGCACCGCCACCAAGGAAAGCAGCACGAGCTGGGGCCGGCAGCCCACGACGAGGGCCATGCACAGCGAGCCGGCAAGGTACCAGCCGAAGGGACGCTCGGCGCTGCGGCCACGCATCCACAGGTAGAGGCCCCACATCGAAAACGCCAAGCCCAGCATGATGGGCAGCGAATAGAAGGTGGGGAACTTCACCAGATAGAGGATGCCGCAACAGAAGACCAGGGGCAGCTGCAAGAGTAGATAGAGCCCCAGGCTCACGCGCTTGAAGTGGTAGCGGGCGAAACGGTCGAGAAGGGCCGTGCACCCCAGAATGAAGGCGATGCAGGAAATCCATACCCCGATAGCCGTGGGGAAATCCATGCCCGTCGC
>Ga0214872_100112_pt1 | contig 44683 bp, 37 predicted proteins | sample Stichaenrichm18X_FD_168614 | JGI IMG/M metagenome (GOLD analysis project Ga0214872, IMG submission 168614) | Xylose enriched microbial communities from anaerobic bioreactor in Madison, Wisconsin, United States - 18X | ecosystem: Engineered > Bioreactor > Anaerobic > Unclassified | place: USA... | reverse complement strand
TTAGGCATTGATTCCCAAAGCGTGTGCGCCAGGACATATGCCCAGGCAACACGCTGGTTTTTCAGTGCTCAACGACGCGGCCGCGACTTGAAGCTTGGCTTTATTGTAGGAAGCGCGGCCCGGCGCACGAGGGACACGTACGCGGCCCCTGTGTCACGCTGCGGGACACTAGAGGGAGAATCGTCCCATCGCGAGCGCGGGCGCGAAAACGGCGGGCGAAGACGGCAACGTTCGCGGGCACACCGCCCCACGGAGACGCCTGCGAGCACGCGCCGCATACACGCGAACGCTGCAACTTCAGCCGCGTCGCGCTATCGGCAAACGCTTGCAACCGACATCGGCGCGATCGTCCAGAACCGCTCGCGAGCGCAAAAAGGCCCACCGTCCCTCCGACATCGTGCCAGAGGGACGGCGGGTCCCACACAGGCGCAATCCCCCGCTTGCGCTCTCCCCAGCGCGGGCGCCCCTATAACGCAAGCGCTCCTTCGACTACCCCTGCTTCACGCCGTGCGGCGCTTCGCTTCCCTCCCCTTCGTCCACATCGACGAAGAAGGGCGAATAGTAGAGCTTGCAGAGCATGTTGGCGATGTATTCCGGGGGAATCTCAGGATGTTCCTCAAGCCAGAACCCAACCAGGTTGTTGTGCCCCGCCACCACGAAAGACAGGTAGAGATCCTGGTCCCTGCGGCTCGCCGGGATGTCCTTGATGCGCATGCGCAGGTAGTTGTGCATGAACACGGTCGCGCGATGCAGGAAGGTGGGGTCGCCGTTGGGGCCGTTGAGCGTAACAACCTTGGTGCGGTTGGCACGCAGGATTTCCATGCGCGCGACCATCGAAGCGTTGGCCGTGAGCTCGTGCTTGTCGAAGCGCCCCTTGAGCGCCGTCTTGTTGACCGCGTTCATCATGTCGAGCAGCCACGCCTCGAAGAGGCGCACCACCTCGTCGACGTTCTTGAAATGGCGGTAGAAAGTCGAGCGGGACACGGCGGCACGCTCGCAGACGTCCGCCACGCGGATGCGCGGAATGGGCGTGCGCTCCATAATCTCGAAGACGGCGTCGGTAATGGCCCGCTCGATTTCGCCGCTCGTGCGCGCCTGGAGCTCGTCGGGGCTCGCCGAGGCGTCGAGCAGGTGCGGGCGCTTGGTTTCCACGGTCACGGTGAAGTCGTTGCGGGCGGCGCAGGTGATCATGTGGCCGTCGACCTCGTTGTGGGACAGATGCCACTGGCTGAAGTCGAGCGGCGTTTCCCGCGGGTCCACGAAAAAGCCGGTACCCTGCTCTTTGAGCACCGCTTCGAGCGAGGTCCATTCGCGCGCGAAGACGAACGGTTTCCATTCTTCGGGTGTCGCCTTGAGCTCTGCAAGCGCCTTCTCGCTGAATACGCGGCGGGCCGCCGCCTCTTCGGCGGGACCGAACGAGCTTGCGATCTTCTCGACGTCGACCCCCAAGGGGAAATCGTGCGAGACGGCGAGCACCGCCATATCGCCGGCGTGCGACATGCTGAATTCCACCTGGCTCGACGGCAGATAGGGTTTGCCTAAGTGGTCCTTCTTGATTTCGTCTACGCGACGCGGGCCGAAGATGTGGTTGAGCAGCCAGCCGCCGCAGAAGGCGCGCTTGCGCTTGTTTTCCGATGCCGTCGAGCGAGCGATCTCGCGATACGACGCCGGCAGCGAATCGATCTGGTCTTCCCAGTCGCGCGGCACATCCTGAATGCGGCACAAGTAGATCTGCACTTCATAGGACATAGGGCCCTCTTTCCCCGTGATCCCCTTATCAATCAGATTAGTACCACGAGCGTACGCCGACTTGCGGGACATTTCTGCTGCTTTTGTTCCACACCCACCAATGGACCCAGGCGCGAGCGCTCGTTTCGCACGGGCGTTGCAATCCCCTGACACACCGCGCACGAAAAAGCGCCCCGGCACGGGGCCGGGGCGCTTGCACGCTCTGCATAATCAGTCGCGCTTATTCGGCAGCCTGGAAGCTGTCCTTGTCGGGGTCAATCGCCTTCATGGCCTCGATCACGCTCGCGAACAGGTCGGGCAGTTCCATGTCGAGCAGCTCGGCGCCGTGCGCGATGACATCGCGGTCACAGCCGGCGGCGAAGCTCTTGGTCTTGAACTTCTTCTTGAGCGACTTCACCGTGAAATCCTGCACCGAATGGCTGGGACGCACGGCGATGCAGGCCTGGATGAGACCCGACAGTTCGTCGCAAGCATAGAGCACCTTTTCCATATGGGCTTCGGGCTTGGGCAGATCGGCGCGCAGGTCGGAATTGTGCGTCTGGATGCAACGCGCCACGAGCGGGTTCACGCCGGCTTCGGCGAGCATTTCGGCAGCTTTCACCGTGTGGTCTTCGGCCGTGGGGAACTCTTCCCAATCGAGATCGTGCAGCATCCCCACGATGCCCCAGAAGTCCACGTTCTGCGGGTCGTACTTTTCGGCGTAGTAGCGCATGAGGCCCTCGAGGGTTTCCCCGTGCGCAATGTGGAACTCGTCCTTGTTGTGGGCCTTGAGCAGATCGAGCGCCGCCTCGCGCGTGATGCCGGCGTCGAGCGCGTCGCCTTCTGCAGGCGCGGGCAGCTTGCTCACCCACTGGGCATCGGCCGCCACATCGGCAGCACCCGCCGCCGTGGCGTCGAGCTCGGCTTCGGCCGCGGCCTCGGCGGTCGCTTCGGCCACGTCGCCAGCGGCCTTGGCCGCCGCCACGCCCTTGGCGTTGGGATTGTTGGTGTTGCGCTCGGGGCGCATGTGCGGGAACAGGAGCACGTCGCGGATCGACGGCTGGTCGGTGAGCAGCATGACCATGCGGTCAATGCCGATGCCGATGCCGCCCGCCGGGGGCATGCCGTACTCGAGCGCGCGGATGTAGTCGGTGTCGTATTCCATGGCCTCTTCGTCGCCGTGGCGCTTGGCCTCCATCTGCGCGGCGAAGCGGCTCTCCTGGTCGACCGGGTCGTTGAGCTCTGTGAAGGCGTTGGCGTATTCGTGGCCGGCGATCACGAGTTCGAAGCGGTCGGTGAGGCGCGGGTCGGCGGGTTTGCGCTTGGCGAGCGGCGACACCTCGACCGGGTAATCGCACACGAAGGTGGGGTTCACGATCTCCTGCTCGCACAGCTCGTCGTAGAGCGTGAACAGCAGCTTGCCCGCGCCCCAGTCGTCCTGCCATTCCAACTTGTTGGCGTCGAGCAGCTCGCGCAGGCGCGCAACGGGCGTGTCCATGTCGACGTGCTCGCCCACGTGCGCGCTCACGACTTCAGAGAGCGGAATGCTCTTCCAGGTGCCCGAAAGGTCGATGGTCTGCCCCTGGTATTCGATGACTTCGGAATCGCTCACCACGTGCAGGCCGGCCTTGATGAAGCCTTCGCAGAGCTCCTTCATGCTTTCGAGGTCGCCGAAGGCCTGGTAGGCCTCGATCGTGGTGAATTCGGGGTTGTGGGTATGGTCCATGCCCTCGTTGCGGAAGATGCGGCCGATTTCGTACACGCGGTCGAGCCCACCCACCAGGCAGCGCTTCAGATGCAGCTCGGTGGCGATGCGCAGATAGCATTCCTGATCGAGCGCGTTGAAGTGCGTGATGAAGGGCTTGGCGTTGGCGCCGCCCATGATCTCCTGCAGGATGGGCGTTTCGACCTCGAGGAAGTCGAGGCTGTTCATGTAGGCGCGACAGGCGGCGATGATCTTCGAGCGATTGACGAAGACCTGCTTGACGTCGGGGTTCACCACGAGGTCGACGTAGCGCTGGCGGTAACGGGTTTCCTTGTCGGAAAGGCCGTGGAACTTTTCGGGCAGAGGGCGAATCGACTTCGACAGCAGGGTGAAGCCGTCGACGGCGATCGAAAGCTCGCCGCGCTTGGTGCGCATCATCGTGCCTTCGACGCCGATCCAGTCGCCCATGTCGAGATCCTTCATCTCGGAGAAGGCTTCCTCACCGAGCGTGTTCACGCGGCAGAAGAGCTGGATGTCGCCCATGCGCTCGCGCAGGACCATGAACATGATCTTGCCCTGGTTGCGAATCGCGATGATGCGGCCGGCGGTCTTCACGCGGTCGTCGGTGCTGGCGCCGTTTTCCAGGCTGGCATAGTCGCGCTGCAGGACGTCGACGTGCTGGTCGTAGTCGAAGCGCATGCCATAGGGGAACTTGCCGGCTGCGAGCAGGGCCTCGCGCTTGGCAAGGCGCACCTTGCGGGGATCGTCTTCGATTTCGGTAGCGTCGGCGCCGGTGGGGCGGTTCTCGTCGCTCATGGTCTTCCTTCCTTGTGCGCGTGCGCGCAATCGAAACGCAAAAAGCGGCCCGCTCGGGGCCGCCGCTCGTTAGTGCTGAATGGATACGATGGTCATCGGAATCTCGCGGCCGGTGGGTCCCACAGCGGTGACCTCGTCGCCCTTCTTATGGCCGATGAGCGCGGCGCCCACCGGGGACTCATTGGAAATCTTGCCCTCGCGGACGTCGGATTCGGCGGCGCCCACGATCGTGAAGTCGCGCTGCTTGCCGCCCATGTCGACCGTGACCGTGCAGCCCACGGTCACCTTGCCCGAACGCTTGGAGGCCGCCACGACGGTGGCGTTGGCCAGGATGTTGGTGATTTCGGCGATACGGGCCTCCATCAGGCCCTGCTCGTTCTTGGCATCGTCGTATTCGGAGTTCTCGGAAATGTCGCCGAACTCGCGCGCGATGCGGATGCGCTCGCCCACTTCGGCGCGCTTTTCGGTTTCGAGGTAATGCAGCTCGTCTTCGAGCTTCTGCTTGCCTTCTTCGGTGAGAATGTTCTGATCAGCCATGATGATTTCCTTCTACGTAAATGGAAAATGCCCTTTCGGGCACATTCCAGCCAAAGCGCCGAGGCGCCTCTTGTGTTGCGAGATGCGCTATTCGGCGTCGGACTTCTTCTCGTCCTTCTTCTCGGCTTTCTTTTCGGAAGCGGCTTCGACTTCGTCGGCGTCTTCGGCTTCCTTGTCCTTGCCGCCGTTCATGCCTTCGCGCAGGCTCTTGATGCCCTTGCCGATGGCGCTGCCGAGCTTCGGCAGGTTCTTCGGCCCGAAGATGAGGAGCACAACCACCAGGATGATGATGAGCTCAGGTACACCGATTCCGCCGAATTTCATGAAAGGCCTCCTAGAAAGGGAAAATGCATGCCCGTACTTCTGAAAGAGGGGACGCACCCTGAAGGACACGTCCCCTTGAATTTCGTGGTCGGGTTGACTGGATTTGAACCAGCGACCTCTGCGTCCCGAACGCAGCGCTCTACCAAGCTGAGCCACAACCCGTTTGCTGTTTGCAGCGGTGGCTATGTTACCACAGAATGCCCGAGCGCGGCGAAAAAGCTTCGGCGCTCAGCAAAAAATGTTCATGCCCCGCGCAGCCGCCGGTTACGGACGGACGATCTTCATGCCCGACTGAATCGAGGCCACGCAAACGGTGGCGCCCGTGTGCGGAGCGTGAATCATCTGACCGCCGCCGATGTAGATGCCGCAGTGGCCCGAGCGCACGCACACGTCGCCGGGCTGCGGGTCGCTGACGGCCGAATAGCCCATGAGGCTCGACGTGGTGAACACGCGGGAATGCGAACCAGTGATGGCGTAGCTCACGAGGCCCGAGCAGTCGTAGGCGTAAGGGCCCACGGCACCCCACTGGTAGGGAGCGCCGATGCAGGCGCGGGCGCGACCGACCACGCCCGAACCGCCGTCGTAGGACTTGCTCGACGATTTCGAGGAGCTCGACGAGGAGCTGGAAGAAGACGAGCCGGAAGAGCCCGACGACTTCGAGGAGCTCGAGGACGAACCGGAGTTCGACTTCGAAGAGCTCGACGTGGAGCCGGAGTTCGAGTTGGAATTCGACGAGGTGCCGGTCGACCCGGAGTTGGTCGTCGTGCCGCCGCCGTTATCGTCGTTGCCGGAATCGTCGCCGTCGTCGTTTCCGCCGTTGTCCGCGTTCTGCGCAGCCGCGGCTTCCGCCTGGGCGCCCGCAGCTGCCGAAGCGGCGACCGTCTGAGCGGCCGTGGCGGCGTTGGCCTGCTCGTCGGCCTCCTGCTGCTGGGCGACGAGCTGCTGCACGTCGGAAGACAGGCTGTTGTAAGTCGATTGGTATTGGTTGACCAGGTCCTGGGCGTCGTTGACGGCCTGCTGGGCCTCGTCGGCCTTCTGCGAGGCGGTCTGTTCCTGCGCCGCGTATTCGGCCTTGGCCTGCTCGAGGGCGTCGCGCGAATCCTTCGTGGCGGACACGAGGTCGGCGGTTTCCTGGTTCATGTCGTTGATCAGGCTCAGGCCCGTGGCGAACTCTTCGAACGACGTCGAGCCGGTGAGCACGTCGATGATCGTGCTGCTGCCGGTGCGGTACATGCCGCGCACGCGCGTGGCGAGTTTGCTCTGATTGTCCGAAATCTCGCCGTTGAGGGTGTCGATCTGGTCCTGAGCTTCCTGCTGCTTCTGCTGGGCTTCCTGCTGAGCGGCCACGGCGTCGTCGTATTCGTCGGCCTTTTCGTTCAGGGAGTCCTGCATGGCATTGAGCGAAGCGAGCGCTGCGTCGGCTTGGGCCTGTTTGTCGGCGACTTCGTCGGCGAAAGCGAACGTGGGGTTCGCCGCTGCCAGAACGCCCACGGCCGCCGTCCCCAAAACGAACGCGCGACGGGGAATCTGGGTCGTCCTTTGTTCCATGCTTGCGTACCACCTTTGCTTCGAATTGCAGAATGTGCTGAATCGGTCTTGTGTAACGTGCACCATAATACGCCTGAAACGAGGCGAAACCGTAGCCCCATCTACCAGAAGATGCGCACAATGGCGCATCTTGCTGGGAATATGAAAATTACATGCGGACGATTTTCGTGCCGCGAATCGCCGACACGCGCACGACCGCGCCCGTGTGCGGCGCTTCGATCATCTGCCCGTTGCCGATGTAGATGGCGCAGTGGTGGCTGCTGCAGGCGACGATGTCGCCGGGGCGCGGGTTGCTCACGGCCGAAAGGCTGTAGAAGGAGCTCGCCGTGCCGATGCGCGTGTGCCTGCCGCTGATGCAGTAGCTCACCAGGCCCGAGCAGTCGTAGCCGTCGGGGCCCACGGCGCCCCAGACGTAGGGTTTGCCCAGGCAGGAGTAGGCGCGGCTCACCACGTCGCTGCCCGAAGAGCTCGAAGACGACGAAGACGACCCCGACGAGCTCGGCCCCTTCGACGACGAGCCGCTGCCCGAAGACGAACCGGACGAAGAGCCCGACGACGACCCCGAAGAGGAGCCAGACGAGCCCGAACCCGAGCTCGAGCTGCTCGACTGCTGGGCGGCCTGGGCCCGGGCGGCGGCTTCGGCGGCCGCGGCCTGGCGCTGCTGCTCCTCCAGACGCGCCTGGGCCTGGGCGGCGTTCAGATCTTCCTGCGCCTGGCGCTTCTGCTCGATGAGCTGCTGCACTTCGGCCGACAGGCTGTCGTAGGTCTGCTGGTACTGGGCGACGAGGGCTTCGGCCTCGTTCTTCTTCTGCTCGGCTTCGGCGGCCTTCTGGTCGGCGATTTCCTTCTGGGATTCGTACTCGTCGTAGGCGGCCTGCTGGGTAGCGCGCTCGTCTTTCACGCTCGCGACGAGCTGGGCGTCTTCCTTGCTCATCTTGTCGAGCAGGTCGAGGCCGGTGGCGAATTCCTCGAAAGACGAGGAACCGGTGAGCACGTCGAGGAAGGTGGAGCCGCCCGTGCGGTAGGCACCGCGCACGCGCGTGCTGATCTTGCCCTGAAGCTCTTCGATCTTGGCCGTGGACTCGTCGATCTGCTGCTGGGCTTCGTCCATCTTGTTCTGGGCGTCCTGCTGAGCGTCGAGCGCTTCCTGGTATTCGTCGGACGCCTGATCGAGGGTGTCCTGCATGGCGTTGAGCGAGGAGAGGGCCGCTTCTGCCTGAGCCTGCTTGTCGGCCGCGGCGGCGTTGGCGCTGTCGAGCGCCGCCTGCGCGTCGGACACTTCGTCGGCGAATGCGGAGGCCGGCCCCAACGCGGAAAGCGCGGCCAGAGCGGCTGCGCCGGTAACGAAGGTGCGTCGAGGGACGGTGGGGTGTTTAGAGGTCATATAGGGGTCCCGCCTAAAAGTCGATGAGGGCTTTTTCTGGTTGCCCATTTTATGGGTGGAAGCGGGGTGGACGCAAACACTTGACGGCGGTTTGACAGAGTCCGCCAACCAATCCTATACACATAACCGTACATACGTTCGCATAATGCGCGCATTGGCACGCGAGCAGCGTTTTCCCATATCACAAGATATGCGCTTGCCGCCTGCTCGACCCCTATATAGGCGCGAAGGCGGCCCGAAAACCGCCTTCGAAAAAATATGGAGCGAATGTGGGCGCGCGAAGCTTCCGCAGCCGTTTCGCAATACTGTACGCGTATTAGTCAGCCTGTGAAGGCTTCGTCTCCCCCGCCGAGCGCGTCGCGAAACGCAGCACGATGAAGCCGGCCGTGCCCGCGACGATCGACGCCAAAAGAATGCCCGCCTTAGCCACCGTGATGATCTCGTCGGACGTGAAGGCGAGGTTGGCCACGAAGATCGCCATCGTGAAGCCGACGCCGGCGAGCACCGACGCGCCGAACATCTGCAGCCAGTTCACGCCTTCGGGCAGGCTCGCGAGTTTAAGCTTGACGACCAAGAAACTGGCAAGCATGACGCCGATGGGTTTTCCGAAGACCAGGCCGCAGGCTACGCCGAGCAGGACGGGGCTGCCGAAGAGGGCTTCGGCCGAAAGGCCCGTGAGGCTCACGTCTGCGTTGGTGAGCGCAAAGATGGGCAGGATAAGGAAGTAGACCCAGGGGTCGAGGCGGTGGCTTAAGCGCAGCGCGGGCGGCACGGCCTGGCGCGCCACGCGGGAAAGCTCGCCGATCGGGGCGAGGAAGGCGTTCTGGGTGATCACCAGGTTCGAAGGGTCGAGCGCCTCGTTGGCCTGACGGAGCTTCTTCTCGCTCCATTCGGGAAACTTCGACGCATCGACGTTGGTCGTGCAGGGAATCGTGAAGGCGAGCAGGACGCCGGCAATCGTGGAATGCACGCCCGACATGAACACGCAGTACCACAGGGCCACGCCCAGGATGGCGTAGGGCCACAGCGAATAGGTATGGGTGCGGTTGAGCACGATGAGCCCGACCATGACGAGGCCCGCGGCGGCGAGCCAAGGCAGCGAGGGCGACTGGCCGTAGAAGATGGCGATCACGAGGATGGCGATGATGTCGTCGGCCACCGCGAGCGTGCTCAGGAAGACCTTGAGCCCGTTGGGCACGCGGTCGCCCAGAAGCGAGAGGACGCCCAGGGCGAAGGCGATGTCGGTGGCGGTGGGCACGCCCCAACCGGAAGCCGTGCTCGTGCCGCCGTTGAGGGCCAGATAGATCACGATGGGCGCAAGGACGCCGCCGAAGGCCGCCACGACGGGCAGGAGGGCCTGACGGGGGTTCGACAGGTCGCCCGCCACCACTTCGTATTTGATTTCCAAGCCAACAAGCAAGAAGAAGATGGCCATGAGCACGTCGTTGACGATGTGCGCAAGCGACATGTGCCGCACCACGTTGCCCACGCCGAGCGTGACGTCGGCATGCCAGAATTCCAAGAAGGCCGGATAGACCGGGGTGTTGGCCACGATCACGGCGACGATGGCCGCCACGAGCATGATCATGGCCGACCGGGTGGTCGACGAGGTGAAGTCCTGCCAGCGCAGGCGGCGCCGCTCGTGCTTGTGGACTTCGGGGATATAGGGGCGATTCGCAGTCATATGAGCTCGCTTTCTTCAGGGGCCCATGTTTTCACATCTGCCCACTCTACCACGGTGGAGACGGGGCTGTTTCGGGTCCAGTGCGCTCTGCCATCGAACCGCTACGTTTTCCGCACGTCGCGTGCCTACGCTTCCGGGCGCATCCACCCTGCCCCGTGGGCGCAGGCGTGGCGCCGAGCGTTGCGAGGCCGGCATACCCGCAGGTCGAAGCCGCGTTTTTCGACGCCGAGCAACGGCTTCGTTTCATTTCCCCACCGAATAGCGGGGATTTACGCTGGTCAGCGGGCAGGAAGCGCTATACTTGAATAACCAGCTCGGGAGAGAGGCTGCGATGCACGAACTCCACGAATCACCCTTAGTGCTCGCCTTCGCGTCCCGGCGTTTTTTATTCCCTATATACGAGAGGTGATAGGCATGGAGATCAAAGTCACCGGCCGCAAGATGCCCGTAACTGACTCCCTGAAGGAATATGCCGAAGAGAAGATCGGCAACTCTATGAAGGTCATGGACATCGATCCGCTGTCTGCCGACGTCGTTCTTCACATGGAAAAGAACCCCTCGATCGCCCTCCCCGCCATCTGCGAAGTCACGATGACGGCCAAGGGCCACATCATCCGCGTCGAAGAGCGCGAAGAGGACATGTACGCCGCCATCGACGTGGCCGCCGCCAAGGTCCTGCGCCAGCTGCGCAAGTTCAAGACCCGTGTGGTCGAGCACAACACGCGCACCGATGCAAGCTCCATCCGCACCCAGACCGCCGAAGCCCCCGACTTCGACGCGCTGATGGACGAGCTGGCCGACGACGCCGTCGTCCGTGTGAAGGACGTCGACTTCGAGCCGCTCACGGAAGAAGAGGCGCTCGTGCAGATCGACCTGCTCGGCCACGACTTCTTCGGCTACATCGACCGCGACAGCAGCGCCTTCTGCATTCTCTACCGCCGCAAGAACGGCGGCTACGGCCTGCTGAAGCAGAAGCTCGACTAAGAGCGGAAGCGCCGCGCGCTTTCTCGCGCGCAACCCTTTATATATACGTAACGGCCGACCCAACCGGGTCGGCCGTTTTGCGTTGTGGGAACGTGACGACAGCACCCCCGCCTGTGTGACAACAGGGGCGCGTGATGTTGTCACACAGGCGGGCCGAAACCGTTTCGACCCGGTCGGCGCAAGCCCCTTGCTCGAAATGCAGGGTTGCTGCTTCTCGCCGCTCTTTTCGCATGGATGTTGCAGACGGGTGCTCATCTTGCAGAGCCGATGCTGCATTCTGCTCGTTTCGCACGGACGCTGCACGGGATTTCGCGTTCGACCTCCGTATACAGGAGTCGCTGCTCGTTTCGCAGGGTTATGTCACGCCGAACGGGAAAATCCCGCTCATTCTGCACGGTTGGCGCACGGTTCCGCTCGAAACGCACGGTCGAGGCAAATATCGTCTGCAACAACCCTGCAAAACGAGTTTTCGCGGACTTGTTTCCCGTTCGGGCTGCAATAACCCTGCATTCCGAGCATGGCGAGGGGCGTTAGCGAATGCGAGCTACCCGAAACGTTTCGAAGCGCGATATGGCATGCCGATCAAGTTTTCGAGTATTTCGGGAACCGTATTCCGCATACCCGCCCGTTTTTGCCCCAAACGCAGCTCTCGTTGTTCCATTTTCCGTACAGCTGAGGCGCTCGACCGGCTGCACCGACCCAAAAAGGGCGAACGGCAGATCGAAAACTTGATCGGCATGCCATTTGAAGGGCCGTATCGTTTCAACGCCACGACGAGCCGGAATGAGTCAATGGGTCCTGACCCCTTTGACTCACGACGGGGCCAGCGCGTTGCCGCACGCCCGCGAAAGGATCGCGCCCCCGTCGTCATAAAAAGCCCCGCGGCAAGATGCCGCGGGGCTTTCGCGCAACCAAATGCTACGACCACGCTAGATGGTGTCGCCGTAGCGCTCCTTGGTGATCTCGTCGAGAGTCTTGCCCTGGGTGTTGGGGCACCACACGACACCCACAACCAGGCTGATGAGCAGCACGACGCACATGATCACGGCAGCCGGGAAGAAGCCGGCCGGGTTCGCGGAGATGTCGCCCATGATGGCGCCCACGCCCACGAGGGACCAAATGCCCAGCGCCGCGCGCACCAGGAAGAACATGATGCCCTGCGCGCCGCCGCGGTACTGCGTGGGGAACAGCTCGGTGCCCCACAGCGCATAGAAGCACTGGGCGGAGAAGCCGGCGGACACGCCCCACAGGATCACGTAGACCCACAGGACCCAGCCCATGGAATCGCTCGTGCCGTTGGTCAGCGACACGCCGAAGATCGCGATGGCGACCCAGGACAGCAGGGCCATGAGAGCGCCCACGCCGAACAGGATGCGATGAGGGACCTTGTCGCCCAGCTTGCTGAAGATCGCCAGCGAGCATACGGCGACGAGCACCCACTGCACAAGGCCCAGAACGCTCTGGCCGGTAGCGTCGATGTTGCCGGCAGCGGCGTAGAGGTAGGGCATGAACTGGCCGTTCGTACCGGCAGCCAGGTTCCAGGTCAGGTAGACGGCGACCAGGAAGACGATCGTCTTGATGTTGATCGGGTTCTTCAGGGCGTTGGCCATCATACGGCCGAAGGAGACCTTCTCGCCCTGGGCCTGGTTCTTTTCAGCCCAGTCGGCCGACTCCTGCAGCTTGCGCTGCATGTTCCAGGCCACCAGAGCCACGACAAACAGGACGAAGAAGAGCACGCGCGCCGACACCATCGGGGTCACGACGAAGGACATGATCAGCGACAGGAAGAAGATGATCGCCGGGCCGCAGCTCCAGGCGAACTGGCTGATGCCGATGTTGGCCGCGCGATGCACCGACGCGCTCGTCTCGGAGATGTAGCTCCACGACGCCGGCACGCCCGCGCCGACCGACAGGCCGGACAGCACGATGCCCACGATGATCATGGCCGGATTGGCGGCGATCATGCACAGCAGCACGCCGAACGCGTAGACGAGCAGGTTGTAACGGTAGATGATCGTGCGCCCGAAACGGTCGGTGAGGAAGCCGCCGATGAGCGCGCCCACGGCAGCGCCGAAGGCGTTGGCGCCGATAGCGCCCAGGATCGAAACCATGCCGGCATCGAAGCCGAAGGCGGCCGCCCAGGCGGTCAAACCAAGACTGCTGGCCACGATGCAGCCGGAGTCGAGGAAGTTGGTAAGGGACACCGCGATGGTGCTCTTACGTTCTTGGGAGAGTGACACAAGAATCCTTTCTTTTCCAGATGTGCACACAACAAGCGAGCACCCGCCGGGCGGCGAGCGCTCGCTTCGCTTGAAACGCGCGCGTCTGCTGCGCGCGATGAAGCCCCGTTAGTCGAGGTGGAAGGCGCAGGGCAGGTCGACCGAAACCGGCGAGTTGTCGGCATTGGTCTCCATCACGCTGGCCATGAAGTCCCACCACTTGCGGTTGATCGGTGTATCCGCCGACTTGGCGTAGGTTTCGGGGTCGTCGACCTCGATGTAGCCGAAGAGGGTGTTGGTCTCCTCGTCGATGAAAATGCTGTAGTTGTGACCGCCGTATTCGTGGATCATGTCCTGCATTTCGGGCCACAGCTCGTTGTGGCGCTTTTCGTATTCGGCGGCGAATCCCGGATAGAGCTTCATCTTGAAGCCCTGGATCGTGCGTCCTTCAGCGGTTTTCCTTACGGTCATAGTTCTCACCTAGTCCAAAAACGCTCGGTTGGGTTCCACGTTGAAATCGTCGCAGACGGCCTTGAGCTGGTCGTCGGAGATCAGGTAGGTAGGCTCCGCGCCGCCGTTGGCCGCCTTGGCCATGAGATAGAGCTGGGCCGACTTCTCGATCGTGTGCATGAGGCCGAAGGCGTCGTCGAAGCTCGAGCCCGACACGAACAGGCCGTGCTGGGTCCACACGCAGGCGGCGTAGTCTTCCATCAGCTTGCTCGTGGCCTCGGCGATCGCAGCGCCGCCCGGCACCATCCAGGGCACCACGCCCACGCCGTCGGGGAAGACGATGATGCATTCGGTCATCGACTTCCACAGGATGCGGCTCCACGTGCGGGCGTCGGGCTCGACGATCGTGGAAAGGGCGATCACGTTGGGGCAATGCGCGTGGTAGATAATGCGGTTCTCGCCGTCGGTGGCCTTGGCGCGCACCGCGTGGTTCATGATGTGGGTGGGCAGCTCGCTCGTGGGGCGACCGCCGTTGGATAGGCCCCAGACCTTGCGGTAGGCGCTGCCGTCTTCGGAAAGCTCGACGATCCCGATGCTGTCGGTGAGGTCGATGCTCACCTTGCGCATGTACTTGCCCGACCCGGTGGTGATGAAGAACTGGCCGCCCAGGCTCGAGGCCTTGATGCCCAAATCGACCCATTCGTGGCCTTCGCCCTTAAGGTTGAAGTAGGGCTCGCAGACGTCGAAGTCCTCCTGCGTCATGCGATAGGTGAGGTTGCCGCCGTTGCGCTCGTGCCAGCCCTGTTCCCAGCCGTCGGTGCAGGTGCGCACGAAGCGCCTGATGCAGTTGCTCTGTTCGATTGGCATTGCCGATCATACTTCCTTCCGTAAAAAAGCCGGGGACGGCCCCCGTCCCCGGCATGTCGTGCAGCGGCTTATGCGCGCTTCGAGAGGACCTCGTCCTCGTATTCCTTGACCTTGGGCCAGACGTTGGCGTCGGTGGGCACGCCCGCGCGACGGCAGTACTCGTCCCACACGATGCCGAAGGGCATGGTCTTGAACTGTTCGAGCACCATCATCTTTTCGGAATCCTGGAAGGTGTTCTGCAGCTCCTTCAGGCGCTCGGTGGGCTGCAGCAGACCCCAGAGCAGGGCCTTTTCCATCGTGCGCATGCCGGTGGCCCAAGCGCCCACGCGGTTGATGGCGGCGTCGAAGAAGTCCATGCCGATCATCGACTTCTCCCACAGGCCGGGCACGCGGACGATTTCCTCGCCGAGTTCCTTCATCGTGTCGTTGAACAGCGTCACATGGTCGCTATCCCAGTGCATGGGGCGCGTGACGTGCAGCGGGATGTAGGGGAAGAACAGAGACAGGCTCGAGAGCTTGTCGGGCACGTCTTCGCCCACGTTGAAGTGGCCCAGGTCGTTGAGGACGACGAAGTTGCCGCCCTTCTTGGCCGCGTAGGACACGTAGAACTCCTGGTTGCCCACAGTGAAGCCCTCGACGCCGATGCCGAAGAGCTTCTGCTCCATCGAATCGACCACGTGCGGGGTCTCGAAGGAGTAGATCTCGTCGAGCGAGTTCTTCAGGTTCTCGCGCAGGCCGTAGCGGTCGGTGGGAACGTCCTTCAGGCCGTCGGGGATCCAGAAGTTGTTGAGCACCATGTCGTCGAGCTCTTCGCCGATCCGTTCGGCGATCTTACGGCAGGCGATGCAGTGGCGGATCCAGAAGTCGCGCGTGGCCTTGTCGGGCGAGGACACGGTGAGGCCGTGGTTGACCATGGGGTGGCTGAAAAGCGTCGGGTTGAAGTCGATGCCGTAGCCGTTCTTCTTGGCCCATTCGACCCAGGGCTTGAAGTCGTCGTAGACGAGCTGGTCGCGGTCGTGCCAGGGGTTGGCGTCGTTGAAGACGGCGTAGGAAGCGTGCAGGTTGATGCGCTTCTTGCCAGGGATGAGGCTCGCCGCCTTTTCGAAGTCGGCGGTGAGCTCTTCGAAGGTACGCGCACGACCCGGGTAGTTGCCCGTGGTCATGATGCCGCCGGACGCGGCGTTGTCCTTCTGGTCGAAGCCCATGACGTCGTCTCCCTGCCAGCAATGCATGGAGATGGGCTTCTGGAAAAGCTTGTCGATGACGGCGTCGGTGTCGATGCCGTACGCGGCGTAAGCTTCCTTCGCGTACTCGTAGATGTCGCTCATAGTTCTCGCTTTCTCTGTGCGTGTGAGCATAAGCGGAGCGCCCCATCGGACGCCCCTGCTCCATTCAGACCGCATACCGTTTAAACCAACCGCATACGGAATGTAGCTAAGCCGTGGCTGATTTTACTTCTTCTCCACCGTGGGTTCCACAACACCTATGTCGAAGGACCGATGAATCGCGTCGCGGGCCGCCTGCAGGCTCGCGAAGTCGCCGGCGTCGAGGAACTGGACGATCAGGTTGCCAAGGCTCGTGCCTTCCACGGGGCCGGCGAAGACCGGCAGATTGCAGGCGTCGGCGGTGATCTGGTTAAGGAAGCCATCCTGGCAGCCGCCGCCCACGATGTTGATCGAGGTGTAGTCGCGGCCGGTGAGGGCGGCCAGATCGGAGATCGAATTGGCGTAGCACTGGGCCAGGCTGCGGTAGACGCAGCACATGAGCTCGCCCACCGTTTCGGGCACGGGCTGACCGGTTTCGCGGCAGGCCGCGCGGATTTCGTCGATCATCGAGGCGGGCGCAAGGAAGCGGTCGTCGTTGACGTTGACGTAGGCTTCGAAGCCCCGGGCTGCGCGGGCGGCCTCGATAAGGTCTCCGAAGCCCACCGTGCCGTCCCCGTCCCAAGTGATGGCCGTGCTGCGGTGGGACTTGCCCTCCACGTAGTCGACCCCGTTGAGCTCGCGGCGGATCGACTGGACCATCCACAGGCCCATGATGTTCTTCAGGAACCGGAAGCGGACCTGGTAGCCGCCCTCGTTGGTGAAGTTCTGCAGGCGGGCGGCTTCGCTGGTGATGGGGCCCTCGTGTTCGACGCCCAGGAGGCTCCAGGTGCCCGACGAGATGTAGACCGCGTCGTCGTCGCGGGCGGGCACGGCAAGGAAGGCCGAGCCGGTGTCGTGGGTGGCGGGCAGCATCACGCGGCAGTCGAAGCCCACGGCAGAACGCACTTCGGGCGTGAAGCCGCCGAGCGTGGCGCCGGGCATGAGGGGCTTTTCGAAGAGATTGCGGTCGACGCCGATCGCGTCGAGCACGGCCGGGTCCCAATCGCGCGTGCGGGCGTTGAGCAGGTTGGTCGTGGTGGCGTTGGTGTATTCGTTGGCCGCCACGCCGGTGAGCCGGTAGTTGAAGTAGTCGGGCACCATGAGGAAACGCGCGGCCGCCTCGAGCTGTTCGGGGTGCTCGCCCTTCAGAGCCATGAGCTGGTAGAGGGTGTTGAAGGACTGGCGCTGGATGCCGCAGGTGCGGTAGAGGGCGCCCGGCTTCATGATGCGGTCGAAGCGTTCGGGCACGCCTTCGGTGCGGGCGTCGCGGTAGGCCACCGCGTCGCTTACGAGCGCGCCCGCGCCGTCGACGAGGACGAAGTCGACGCCCCAGGTGTCGATGCCCATGGTTTCGGGCACCATGCCGCGGCGCTTGCAGGCGCGCAGGCCTTCCAAGATGCTCTCGTAGAGCGATTCGATGTTCCAGCAGTCGTGGCCGTTGCGGCGGATTTGGATGTTGTCGAAGCGGTAGACCTCTTCCAGATGGATGACGCCGTCTTCGACGTAGCCGATGACGTGCCGCCCGCTCGAGGCGCCGATGTCGATGGCCAAATGGTAGTGCACGGACATGGTCTTACGCCTCCTTCGCGGCGTCGTCGCTTGCTTTGATCTGCACCACGTGCATGACGTTGGTGGGCGCCGCTTCCTGCACCCCTTCGGGGCAGTGCGGCAGAATAGGGCTCGTCTGGGCGTCGCCTGCGGTGAAGACGGTCAGGTCGCCCGGCTCCACGAGCTTGCGGCGGCAGACCTCGGCGCGGGCCGCTTCGATCGTCTCCGACATCGAGGCGTTCTCGACGGGGGCGAGCATGGGCTCGACGCCCCACAGAAGCTGCATGCGGTGCATGACGCGCTCACGCTGGGTGACGGCGTAGATCGGCATGCTGGGGCGCAGGTTGGAGATGAGGCGGGCGGTGCGGCCCGACGTGGTGGGCGCCACCAGGCAGCGGGCGTGGATGGCTTCGGCCGTGTGCACGGCGCTGCGGCCCACCATCGACGCGCACCGCTCTTCGTCGGTGGGATAGTCTTCGACGTTGGCCGGGTTGGCCTTCACATAGGGCTCGCTCGCCGTGGCGATTTTCACCATCATGCGCACGGAGGGCACGGGGTACTTCCCCACCGCCGTTTCGCCGGTGAGCATGAGGGCGTCGGCCCCGTCGTAGACGGCGTTGGCCACGTCGGCCGCGTCGGCGCGGGCCGGGCGTGGATGGCGCATCATCGAGTCGAGCATCTGGTTGGCGATGATGACCGGCGTGCGGTGCTGGTTGCACAGGCGCACGATGCTCTTCTGCACGTGGGGCACGCGTTCGGGCCCCACTTCGACGCCCAGGTCGCCGCGGGCGATCACGACGCCGTCGGAGGCTTCGACGATCTCTTCTGCGTTGCGCACGCCTTCGGCGTTTTCGATCTTCGCGATCAGCGCCACGTCGGCGCCGCCGTTTTCGGCCAGGAAGGACCGCACGATTCGCATGTCCTTGGCGCTGCGGGCGAAGGGGACGCAGATGAAGTCGACGCCCATCTCGATGCCGAAGCGGATGTCGTCCTGGTCCTTGGCCGTGAGCGCCGGACGGTTGAGCGGCGTACCGGGCAGGTTGATCGACTTGTGGTTGGCGAGCATGCCGGTGTTCTGCACCGTGCAGAGGATGTCGCCGTCGTCGCGGGCCTCGTCGACGGCAAGCTCGATGAGGCCGTCGTCGATGAGGATCGAGGTCCCCGGCTCGACCTGGCGCCACAGGCCCTTGTGGGACTGGGTGACCAGGCGGTCGGTGCCTTCGACCTCGCGTTCGGTGAGGGTGATGTGGCGGCCGGCCTGCAGGCGGATCGGCTCGTTGCCGGCGAGTCGGCCCGTGCGGATGTCGGGGCCGCTGATGTCCATCATGATGGCCGTGGGGGCCTGCATTTCCCGGCGGACCTTCTTCAGGCGCAACATGCGCGCTTTATGCGCGGCGTGAGAGCCGTGGCTGAAGTTGTAGCGCGCGATGTCCATGCCCGATTCGATGAGGTTGCGCAGGGTGGACTCGCTGTCCACCGCTGGGCCGATCGTGCAGATGATCTTCGTTTTTTTGCGCATGCGCATCTTTTCTGTCGGCTGTTTCCGTTCACGGCATCCGTCCGCCGACCGATAAGGCCCGCCGAACGAACGCCGCCTGCTATTGTAGACGAACCGTGAAGGGGCGGGGCGTGTCGGGGGCGGTTCTCTGTGACGCAGCAAGCTGCGCCACAGAGAACCGCCCCCGACACGCCACTGACGCACTAGCGATGCAGGCGGCTGCGCGACATGATCCGCTTGCCCACCAGGACCCAGCGGCGCGGGTCGATCGTCCAGTCGATGCCGCCGTAGAGCGAGTCGCGACGGGCTGCCACCGCTCCGAAAAGAGCCGCGAGCGCGAAGAAGGGCGCGCCCGCCAACCCGCACACCTCGACGGCCATGAGGAAGCCGCCGAAGGGGCTGCGGGCGGCTGCGGCGATGCATGCCGTCATGCCCACCGCCGCCGCGAAGGGCACCGGCCAGCCCGCCGCCTGTCCCAAGGCGCAGCCGGCGCAGGCCCCCATGCAGATCACGGGCATGATCGCCCCGCCCTTGAACCCGAAGGCCAGGCAAATCGCCGTGAGGGCGAACTTCAAAACCCACACCCACCAATCGACGGGAGCGCCCGCGAACAGGGCCGCCACGGTCGCGCCGCCCGTGCCCGAAGCGGCGTCGGTGCCCGCAAGAAGGGTGAGGACCGCCGCCGCGCCCGCCCCCACGAGCATGCGCGTATACAGATTGTCGAAGGCCTTGATGCAGAAGGTGCGCAGGGCCTTGAGCGCGAAGACGAACAACAGGCCCAAAGCCGCGCAGGCCGCTCCCACCGCACAGGCGGCAATCCAGGCCGTGCCCGCTTCGGGAACGGCGACGGGGCCCAGCTGGATGCGGCCGATGCCCAAGACGCTCGCGATCGCGTAGGCCACGCCCGCCGCCAGCGGGACGGCCAGCATGCGGACGTCGAGGACCTGGGCGCGGCTCTGCCGGCAGATTTCGACCACGAAGACCACGGCGGCAAGAGGCGTGTAGAGCAGGGAGGCCACCATCGCGGCCATGCCCGCCATCATGAGCACGCGCGCATCGCCTTCGCGCCCGCCCACGAAGCGCACGAAGGGGTCGGCGAGCGCCCCGCCCATCTGCAGGCCCGCGGCGGTGTGTCCCACCGACCCGCCGCCCAGGTTGGCAAGCGGCACGCACACGAGCAGGGCGCAGGCGAGCCTGCCGGGCACCGTGCGGTCGCGGCGCAGGTCGGCGATCACGTTGGGGGCGTCGGTATTGAAGGGAATCTTCAGCCGGTGGTAGACCCACACGGTCGCCGCGCCCGAAAACGGCAGCAGAGCCAGAAGCGCGGGCGCGGCGCGAAAGGCCCCTTCGGCCCCGAAGGACAGAGCTTCGAAGGCCACCGCGACCAGTCCGCACACGGCACCCAGAAGGACCGCGGCGGCGCACCAGCGCAGGGCGCGCACGGGGCTAGTCCCCGTAGTTGGCCAGGAAGGCGCGGGTGCGCTCGTGCTGCGGATGGTCGATGACCTGTTCGGCCGGACCCTCTTCGACCACGACGCCGGCGTCCATGAACACGATGTGGTCGGCCACGTCGCGGGCGAAGGTCATCTCGTGGGTCACGATAACCATGGTCATCTTCTCTTCGGCCAGCTGACGAATGACGTTGAGCACGCCCTTCGTGAGCTCGGGGTCGAGCGCGCTCGTGGGTTCGTCGAAGAAGAGGACGTCGGGGCGCATGGCCAGGGCGCGGGCGATCGCCACGCGCTGCTGCTGGCCGCCCGAAAGGTCGCAGGGGACGTAGTCTTCCTTGCCCGCCAAATCCATCTTCTCAAGCAGTTCGTGGGCCCGGGCGATCGCCTCGTCCTTGGGCACCTTCTGCACGCTCACCGGCGCGTCGATGATGTTCTGCAGCACCGTGTAGTGGGGGAAGAGATTGAAGTTCTGGAAGACGAGCCCGAAGCGCTGGCGGGCCTTGGCGAGCGTCGCTTTGTCGGCGTAGACCGAATGGCCGGCGCCGTTGTCTTTGGCCACGGTGATGTCCTCGTAGCGCAGCGTGCCCGAGTCGAGCGTTTCGAGCAGGGTGCAGCAGCGCAGGAGCGTCGACTTGCCGCCGCCCGAAGGGCCGATGATGCCCCACACCTCGCCTTCGCGCACCGAAAGCGAGATATCCTTCAAGACCGGCGCGTCGCCGAAGCTCTTCTTGGCGTGCTCGAGCGACACGAGCACCTTCCCGGTGCCCTCGTGCGCGGTTTCTTCTGCCATAGCGGATGCTCCTTCTGAAATCGGGGACGCGTCGCGCGCGGCGGGCGCGACCCCCCCTCGCGATTAGTCGTGGTAGTAATCGAGCTTCTTTTCCACGCGGTTCAGGATGAACTCGATGATCAGGCAGCAGACCCAGTAGATGGCCGCCGCGATCGCATAGGGCACGAGGCTGACCTGGGAGGCCGCGATAGCCTGAGCGCGGGTGAACATTTCCATGATGCCCAGAACGAAGGCGAGCGAGGTGTCCTTCACCAAGGTGATGATCTCGTTGCCCATGGCCGGCAGGATGCGCTTGACCACCTGCGGCAGGACGATCTTCATGAAGGTCTGCGCGCGCGTATAGCCGAGCACCTGGGCGGCTTCGTACTGGCCGCGCGGAATCGACTGGATGCCGCTGCGGTAGATTTCGGCGAAGTAGGCGGCGTAGTTCAGGATGAAGCCGATATCGCAGGCCCAGAACTTCCAGTCGGCGCCCATCTGAGCGCCGAAGAGGTAGTAAGGGCCGAACATGAGCGCCATGAGCTGCAGCATGAGCGGGGTGCCGCGCAGGATCGAGATGTAGAGCGTCGCGATGACCGCGAGCGGTTTGAACCGGCTCATGCGGGCGAGCGCGACGAGCACGCCCAAGGGCAGTGCGCCCACCAGCGTGACGACGAAAATCTGCCCGGTGAGCATGAGGCCCTGCCCCATGAGGCCGAGCATCGTTCCAAAATCCACGATCGTTCCTTTCTTGAATGGTGGGCCGGAAGGCGCGGGTTCCGCGCGGCGCGCGGTCGGCGAACCCGAGCGTTTCGACCTACCAGCACAGGCGAACCCCTCCCGCGCGGGTGCGGGAGGGGTTCGCGCTCGTTGGTGGCGGCGGCGGGGCTACTTCAACAGCCAGTTGTCGTAGCTCAGGCCGTACTGGGCGTACTTTTCGCACAGCTGCTGCACGGTGCCGTCTTCGGTCATCTCGCGCAGGGTTTCGGTGACCTGCTGGGCGGTTTCGGTGTCGCCCTTGGCGAAGCCCACGGCATAGTGCTCGGTGGACAGGGGCTCGGAGAGCTGCACGTACTTGTCGGGGTTGGCCGAAATCTGGTACTGGGCGATCGACAGGTCGCAGGCGACCGCGTCGACCGAGCCAGTATCGAGCTGCAGGAAGGCGTTGTTGTAGTCTTTCAGCGTCTGAGGCGCGCCGTCCTTGAAGGTGGCGGCCAGGTCGGCCTTGTCGCCTTCGAGCACGTCGAGAGCGGCCGAATCGACCTGGGTTACAACGGTTTTGCCGGAAAGACCCGCGAAATCGTCGATGCCCGATCCCTTCTTCACGACGACGACCTGCTCGTTGAGCATGTAGGGGTCGCTGAAGGTGTAGGAGTCTTCACGACCTTCCATCGTGAAGCCGTTCCAGATGCAGCTGATCGCGCCCTGGCCGAGCAGAGCGTCCTTGGCGTCCCAGTCGATGGGTTCGGCCTTGAATTCCCAGCCGTTGCGCTCGCAGACTTCCTTGGCCAGGTCGAGGTCGAAGCCGGTATAGCTGCCGTCGTCGGCGACGAAGCCGTAGGGCGGGTACGACTGGTCGAAGCCGACCGTGAGCGTTTTCGTGGTGGACGAGCTCGCGGTGCTCGAGCTCTGCTGACCGCAGCCGGTCAGGACGAAGGCGCCGAGGCAGGCGGCGAGCGCGCACACGGCGAGCGCTGCGGCCTTCTTCTTCATGTTCTTCATTGGTCTTCCCTTCCGTTCCCTTTGCTACTCGAGCACTTTAGCGTGCTAAAGCGTGCGGAACAGTATACCATACCCGGCCGGCAAACCGAAACGCAGGGGTGACAACGGGGGCGCGTGATGTTGTCACGGCTGGCCGTGACAACATCACGCGCCCCCGTTGTCACATTAGTAGAAGCCGTTTTCCTCGTCGCGGGCGAGCCGTTCGGTGAAGGCCAGGTCGTCGGGCGTGTTCGCGTTGATGAAGCAGCGGCCGCCCGGCTCGGCCATAAGCACGCGCGACTGGGGGAATTCGCAGATCTCGACCTCGTCGAAGAAGGCCTGGGCGCGCGCGTCGCCTTTTTCGAGCCGCTTCTCCACCGCCGGCAGGCAGGCGCTCGCCCGGTACACCGCATGGAAGGGCTCGTAGCCGTTGCGGTTCACCGGCACCACGGCGGCCGCCCCCGTGCGGTTGAGTTCCTGGAACTCGGCCGCCACCAGGCGCGGCGAGGCGAAGACCATGTCGCAGGCCACCACGGCCACCGCGTCGTAGGTCGCGTTCTTCAGCGCCGTGTAGATGCCCGGCAGGGCCCCGCGCCTGTCGAGCTCGTCGCGCACGAGCCGGATGTGCATCTGCGGATACTCTTGGCGCAGGAAGGCCAGGTTCTCGGGCTCGTTGGTGGTCACCACAAGCTCGTCGGCCGCGTGGCACACGCGCTCGATGAGCCGCTGGATCAGCGGCCGCCCCATGAAGGGCACGGTCGCCTTGCTGCGCCCCATGCGCCGGCTCTCCCCGCCGGCCTGCACCACCACGGTCATCCGCGGCCGCACGACCGTCTTCTCGATGAAGTCGACCAGTCCCTGGGTGTCGGCGAGGTCGAAGGAGGGGATCCCGTAGCGTGCCGCCGCCTCATGCGCCCTGGGAATATCGGTCACCACGGCCACGGTGGCTTCGGTGGGCATCTTGCCCGGGTCCACCGGCGAGCCGGGCGCGGGCGCCTCGCGGCGAGACGCGCGGGCCGCCTGCACGAAATCGCAGGTGAGCGGCACGCCGTCGCACGCCGCCTGATAGAAGGTTTCGGCGACCTTGGAATCGTGGGGGTTGGCGGCCCGCATGACCTCGATCGTGGGCAGGCCGCTCTTACGGTAGCCTTCGACGATGACCACGTCGTGGCCCGGCATGCGCGCCACGATGCGCGCGCATTCCGCTTCGTCGGGGATGGTCGCGATCATCGCGATCTGCCCGGGCGCCGAAATCCAGGTCTCGGTCGCGCCGGCGCGGCGATGGCGCCACGAATCCTTCCCCGGTACATCGATGTCGAAACCCACGTGGCCGTGGTGCTTGACCGTCCCCACGTCGAAGCCGCGGGCGGTGAGCTCTGCCACCGCGCGTTCCACGATCGTGGTCTTTCCCGAATTATGACGACCCACCACGGCAATCGCCGGGCTGGGAACTACCGACTCTGCGAGCATAGACGCCTTTCCCTCATGCGCCGCACGGCGCGGCGCGCTAGTCGTGAATGTTACCGCCGATTGTGCGCTGTGCGACACCGAGGATGGTATGAGTACCCGCATTCTTCGCATTTGAGGATAAATCATAGCGCTCGATGCGCCCGTCCGCGACGTCGCGCACGAAGACCTCGCTGGAAAGCGTCAGGCACTTCTTCAGGCACACGTCCTCGCAGGTGCGGCACTGCACGCAGGCGCCCGGGTAGTGCACGAGCGCGCTGAAGTCCCGGTCGACCTCGTTGGTGAGCGCCCCCGTGGGGCAGAAGACCGCGCACATGCCGCAGGCCGTGCAGGCGCTGGCATCGATGACGACCTGGCCGAACAGGCGGGTGTCGGCAAGCTCGTCGGCCGGCTCGCCCAGAGCGGCGAGCGCATCGAGCAGGCGCTGGCGCTTGGCGGGCACGGCGTGCGGAAGGGTCCCGTGGTCGGTCACGCGCAGCTTGGCGAGGATCTGCGTGGGTGACAGGCGGGTCTTCGATTCGACGCCGAGCTCCTTTTCGAGCGCCATGTCGGTCGCGGTGCCCACGGCGTCGCGCGCCTCGCTGCCCAAGTCGTGGAAGAAGGCGCGCCGGTTCTTGTCGTAGGCGTCCTTGCGCACCTTGCGCACCGACGAGGGGAACTTGCGCGTGATCTTGGCGCGCACGTCGCTACCCCACAGCTCGAGCAGGAGGTTGGCGTTGGCCACCACGGTTTCGGCCATGTCGATGCCATGCGATTCGGAACACGACGCGCAGTCGGCGCACACCAAGCGCACGCGGGTGGCCCCATGGGCCGCAAGCGAGACGATGAGCCCTTCCTCCACGCGGCCCAGGCAGGGCACGCGCACGAGCTTGGCGGAATCGACCAGATCCTTTGCCGCGTCGTACATGGGCGCGCAGGCGATGACCGCCGTGCCCTCGTTGGCCGCGCACGCCGCCTGCGCCGCCTCGAAGAGGGCCACGTCGGTGGGCTTGCGGGCTTCGAGCGCGCCGGTGGGGCAAGCGGTCGTGCAGGTGCCGCAGCCCACGCAGTTGCCCGGCTCGATGCGGATCGTGTTGCTCGCGGGCTCGATCACGATGGCCTGCGACGTGCAGGCATCGGCGCATTTGCGGCAGCCGGCATTGCGGTTGCGCACCACGGCGCACCGGGTCGGCTCCACGACGATGCCGGTGTTTTCCAAACTCTGCAGCAGTTCGACGCTATCTGCAATGCTCGGCATGGGAATCCTCCTTCGCGGCGCAGCGGGCGCCGCCGTATGCAAAGGGCCGTGCGGCCCCGTATCGTTATTTGTTGCGCAGCTTCTCGCCCAAGTCGATGAGCTCCTGGCGGCTGTGCACGCCCACCTTCGCGTAGATGCGCCGCAGATGGGTGTCGACCGTGCTCTTGGTGATCGACAGCTCACCGGCGATGCGCTCGCTCGTGCGGCCGCGCAGGGCGAAGCCCAAGATCTCGCCCTCGCGCTTCGAGAGGCCGTAATCGGCGCGAATCTTCTCACAGGCGAGCTCGAAGGCATCGGCGTCGGTGACGATTTCGGTCAGGTTCGAAAAGTCGCGTTCGGTGAACAGGAAGATGTAGGCCACCAGAATGAGCGCGCCGGCGATCACGACGACCGTATAGGGCGTGCGGAAGTCGACCTGGGCGGCATCGAAGACGTTGGCGAGCAGCACGCCCAGAAACTCGCCCGCGTAGAGGGCCAGAAAGCCCAGCGAGAAGGACACGGCCGCGTCGATCGCGTTGATCTTCGCGAGCACGAGGAACAGGGCGATGAAGACCGCCTGCAGGCCCAGGTAGCCGGCGAGCACGAGAGCGTCTCCCCCGGTCGGCAGGTCGGATGCCGACGCGAGCGGAATCACGATCAGGCCGAGCAGCATGAGGAAAACCGCGATGCGGTAGGACAGATCGAGCGCGCGCACGTCGCGCAGGGCGCCCGACGTGAGCAGGGAGAGCACGCCGATCAGGAAGGCGCCGAAGAGCAGCATCGACACCGGATAGTAGGGAATGGCCTGCGCGCCGGGCTCGCTCGAGAAGGCTTCGATGAAGCCCACCGACGCGCCCATGCACAGCGTCCCCACCAGCACCTTGACCGAAAGGATCGCCGCATCGCCCGACGCCCCCGAAGCGGGACGGCGCGGCTCGCCGGTCGAGGCCGGCACCGTCACGAGCGCGGCGCTCGCCACCGGCAGAAAGCAGAGCGCGGGCGCCACGTTGACCACTGAAATGAAGGAGCAGGCCAGGCAGAGGAAGGCCGCCACGAGCGACCCTACGAGCACCTCGCAGGTGGCCGTGTAGGTGGGCGCTTCGCCGAAGGCGCGGCCCCAGGCCGTGAGCATGAAGGCCGCCGAAAAGCCGATGAGGGCCCCTTCCACGGCCATCCATCCGTCGGAAAGGTCGGGCAGCTGCGGAAACACGAGCGAGGCGCCCGCCATGACGATCGCGTAGACGAAGAGCAGGGGCTTGGTGAGCAGGGTCTGACGCGAGGTACGGGAATGGAAGCGCACGAGCAGAAAGCCGAGCACCATGAACAGCAGGATGCAGAGCAAATCGATGCGCTCCACGGTGAAGGACCCCAGCGGCCAGCCGCGGTTCATGCCCATATAGAAGACGCAGAAGATGAACGCCTGGTTGCAGGCGAAGCCCACCACGCGTTTGGTGGAAAGATCGGCCGAGCGCGGGCCCGGCGATTCGGCGCGTGCGTCCATGCCAGCCTCCCTGCGCGTTCGTCTGAGTTCTTCTCGCTATGGTAGCAAACCGGCCGTAACGGGACCGTGACATTCGCAACGGCCGGCACGCAAAAAGCGCCCGCCGGCTCGTGCCCGGCAGGCGCTTACATTGGGTGCGGATGAGGGCGCGGGGCGCTTAGGCCTCGGCGGCTTCGGTCTCCTTGGCTTCGGCCGCGTCTTCGGTCTTCTTCTTGACGACCTTCTTGACGACCTTCTTCTTGGGAGCTTCCGCTTCCTCGTCTTCGACTTCGGCCACTACTTCGGCGTCATCGTCGTCGGCGTCCTTGGCGGCCCTGGCGTCGTCCTTTTCCTTCTTGCCGGCGTCCATGCCCTCGCGCAGGCCGCGAATCGATTTGCCGATCGCGCTGCCGAGCTTCGGGAGGTTCTTGGGCCCGAAAATGAGCAGGACCACAATGAGGATGATGATGAGCTCGGGAACGCCGATGCCGCCGAATTTCATAGTGCCTCCTTTAGGCTTCAGATGCGTGCGCGCACTGTCTTTTCACCGTTCGCGGCGCGCTGTGCGGCACCGCGCAAGGCGAATCGCGTGTCATGCACGCCTGTTCGCGCATTGGTGCCCGCCCTTTGCGAGCACGGGAAGAAGTATGGCTCTGACCTGCCCATTTGCCTATCATGCAAAGTGCTGAAATCGCAGGGAAACCCGTCGTTTTTTGTCATGCAAACTAGGTACGGGGTCGTTTCGGGCTCATTTGGGCACGAAAAAAAGGCCGCGGGGACGAGGCGATACGCCCGCCTTGCCCCCGCGGCCCCCTGCGCGCCCTCTCGCGCGCCGCAACCCCTTACTCGGACGCCTGCGCGATGGCGTCCTCGATCAAGGAGCGCACGTCGTCGATGCCCATGCCGTCGAGCGACGACGTGGCCACGACCACCGCGTCGCCCGAAGCCGAAAGCTGCTTGACGAGCTTGGCCATCTGACGGCGCGCCGCGGTCTTCGACGACATCTTGTCGGCCTTCGTGAACACGATCATGAAGGGAATCTCGCGGGCGTTGAGGAAGGCGATCATCTGCTTGTCGAGCTCGCTCACGTCGTGGCGAATGTCGATGAGCACGCAGCAGAGGGCGAACTTCCGATCTTGGTTGAAGTAGCCTTCGATCAGCGTGCGCCAGCGGTTCTTGTCCTTCTTGGCGACCTTGGCGTAGCCGTAGCCCGGCAGGTCGACGAAGTCGGCGATGCCGGCGTTGAAGAAGTTGATGTTCTGCGTACGGCCCGGGGTGTTCGACACCTTCACGAGGCGCTTGCGGTTGAAGATCTTGTTCATGATCGTCGATTTACCCACGTTCGAGCGGCCCACGAACGACACCTCAGGCAGCGTCGAGGCGGGCACCTGGTCGGGCAGACCGTACGAGGCGGTGAAGGCGACCTTCTGGTAGTTGATGGCCATACGGGGCTCCTATTCTCCACGCAGGAAGCGTTCCCACCTCGCGCGCGACGCCATGCCGGTCGACGCGAGCGCGTTGATGAAGGCCTCCTGCTGTTCGACGGGCAGGGCGCGGAATTCGTCGCGCATCATCTGCTGAAAGCGGGCGGGGTCGGTGCGCATGGTTTCGAGCGCTTCCTGCATCTGCTCGAAGGCGTAGGCGTTGGGGCCGTCGGCGCCGAAGAGGTTCTGCATGGCGCCCATGTCGAAGGGCATGCCGTCGAAGGCGGGCGCTTCGGGCTCTTTGGGGGCCGCCGGGCGCGGGAAGTCGAGCTGGTAGAGCTCTTCGAGCACGTCGTCGAAATGCGCGGGCACCTTGTTGGTGCCGCGCGCCTCGACCGAGAAGACGTCCTTTTTGAAGACGAGGGTCAGGCTCCATTGGGCCAGGTTGTCGCGCGGCGATGCCTGCGGGGCCTCGTCCCAGCTGAACACGCCCAGCTCGCCCAGACGGTCCTTGAGCTTCTGCGCCGTCTCGCGCGGCACCGTGCGCGTGAACTTGACCGCGGGATTGGCCGCCGAGCCCTGCTCCACGTGCAGTTCGTACATGTCGCCGGCCAGGCTCATGCGGAACAGGGAACGGCCCTGCGGCGTTTCGAAGGTCATGAACGTGAAGCTCTCGAAGGGCGGTTGCGTGCGGGTAGCGCCTTCCATGGGCAACTCCTTTAAATCTTGTGCGGGCGAAGGTCGCGCCCGTTGTCTGCAATTATACGAAGAAGCCGAACTCGTCCTCGAAATCGTCTTCCTCTTCTTCATCGATCGGAAGGCCGAGCTTGGTCGCGAGCTCGTTGTAGTCCTTCCACAGCGAACCGCGCGTGAAGCGCAGGAACCGTTCGGGATCGACCTTCATCTGCGTGCCGCCCTCGTCGAAGGCGCCGCCGAAGAAGCGCTCGAATTCGCGCAGCTCCCCTGCCGCCAAAGGCTCGCTGAAGTGCAGCAGCACGTCGCGGGGGCCGCCCGCTTCGCCGAACTCGACCCTGAAGCCGGCGTCGAGGGGCGCATCGTCGCGGGCGACCAGGTCGCGCTCAATCGAGAAGTAGCCGCCGAACTCGATGTAGTAGGCGTCGCCCTCTTCGCTCGGGGTGTTCGTGCGTTCGTAGAAGGTGATGTGCGTAGGCACTTCGTAGGTTGCCGTATCGCTCATAATCTCGCCGTCCTCATCTTTTTCCAGGGCGCCGACGAGCGCGGGCGCCGCTGCGGCGCGTCGCGACCCGGCCCCTTCGTAATGTGTTACAGAATGCCGCGCAGCTCGAATTCGGCGCACACGGTCTTCAGCATCAGGTCGGTATCGTCCAAACCCAGGTGCACTTCGTTGGCATCGTTGGAAAGGGTGCCGCGACGGCGCGCCCACGATTCCAGGCTCGCCGGCTTCGTGTTGAAGGGCAGACGCTTGACATCGGGGTCAAGCCCGCGGCAGAGGTCGCGCGTGTCGACGACCGTGATGTCGCCGGCCTTGCGCGCTTCGGCGTAGCCCGGCAGGTTGAGCGTGAACCAGCTGTCCTCGAAGGCGGCGTTGTGGGCCATATAGGGATAGGTGCGCATGAGGTCGAGCAGGGTCGCGTGAAGATCTTCGTTTTCGCGGAAGGGCGTCTTGTCGCCCACCATGTCCCAGGTGATGTGGTGAATGTGGGACAGGGGCACGCCCACCTCGGCGTAGCGGTCGGGGATGCCGCAGTATTCCGCATGCGCGTCGTGCGGTTGGGCGCCGCGCGAGAGGTCCATGAGCTCCCAGCCCACGTTGACGATATAGCCGCGATCGGGGCTGCCCGACGTGGTTTCGATGTCGACGCCGAGCACCGTGCCATGCACGGGATGCTGGGTCAAGAGCAGCGGCAGCGATTCGCGCACGCCTTCGGGCGCGGGCGAAAGCGCATCGGGCGCCACGCCTTCGAGCGCCGCGACGCCGGCCAGCACGTCGGCATCGCGCAGGGCGTGGGGTAGGTTCTGGCTGCGGGAACCGTCGTCGGCTTCGATCTCGTCGCAGATCGTGCGGTTGCGGTCGGCGAGGTCGAGCACTTCGGCGAAGGAAAAGCCGGGCTGGGGGTTGGCGAAATAGTCGGCCACGAGGGCGGCGATGGCGTCTTCGTTCTTCTGACGTTCGGCGAAGAGGGGCTCGTCGCCCATGCCGAAGAGGAATTCGGGGATGAACATTGCCTGCGCATGCGCAAGCGCGTCGTTTACATTCATGCATGCTCCTAAAAATGCAAAGCGGTGCCAGGCACCGCGTTTCGTTCAAATTCCAAGTGTAGCCAAACCGCCGCGCGAGTGATGCGGGAACGCCGTGATTCCCACCCTTGTTGCAGAACCGATACCGGCGGCGCTGCGCGCTGCGCGAGCGGCCGGGCGATTGTCAGGACGCCTGATGCCGGGCTCGCCGCGCGCCCGGCCCGCTCGACGAGCCCGGCATACCTGCAGCCTCGCCTACCTTGCCCGCATTCGCCCATGCAAAAAGGGCGCCCTCCCGGCGGGGAGAGCGCCCTTGTCGTGCGAAGGCGAACGCGCGGACGGCGACCCTTACGCTTCCTTCTTGCGGTAGGCGATCCAATAGAGCAGGCCGATGAACACGGCGCCGCCCACGATGTTGCCCAAGGTGGCGGCGGAGATGTTGTAGAAGACGCCGCCCCAATTCAGGTTCGCCAGATCGGCCGAACCGGTGTAGGCGATGCCGAGCACGTCCTTGGCCACCACGCCCATGGGCAGGAAGAACATGTTGGCCACGCAGTGCTCGAAGCCGAGCGCGACGAAGGCCATGACGGGGAAGATCGTCGTGAAGATCTTGTCGATCACGCTCTTGCCCCCGAAGCCCATCCACACGGCCAGGCACACGAGGAAGTTACAGCCGATGGCGCGGAAGAAGATGGTGCCCCAGGCGAGGTTGATCTTGCCGGCGGCCACCGTCATCATGGCCTGGCCGAAAGCCCCGCCGTTGAGCGTCGCCGTGCCGGCGCAGGCCACGACGCATACCAGAACGAGCGAGCCGACCAAGTTGCCGAGCCAGACGATAACCCAGTTCTTCAGCATAGCGCCCACGCCGATCTTCTTCGAGAAGAGGGCCATGACCATCAGGCTGTTGCCGGTGAAGAGCTCGGCGCCGGCGACGATGACGGCGATGAGGCCGAGCGAGAAGCAGAGGCCGCCCAGCACCGAAGAGGTCGCGAACGACAGTGACGAATCGGATTTCACCAGCGTCATGAACAGGGCGCCGCTGCCGATGAACAGGCCCGCCAGAATGGACAGGGCGACAAGGCGCGGCGTCTCGATCTGCGTTTTGCCGACGCCGATGGCTTCCGCCTTGGCCTCGATCTGCGCAGGGGCGAGCGCGATGGGGCTCACCGCTTGCAGGTCTTCTTTCTCCACACTCATGGTTCCTTCTTCCCTTGACTTCTCGAATGGCAGGGCCGTCGGGAATCGGCTCGCGCGTCGCGGGCGCATCCTTCTCATGCGCGCGCGACCCGCCGAAGCGACGCTTCGGGGCCGAACCCTTGGACGAAACCCACCGTCACGGATTGAACAGCAAGCATGCTACACCCTTGCGCGAACGCGTTTTCGCGCAAGGAGCCGATAACGCGGTAAGCGAACAAAAAAGCCCGACTCAAGAAAGCGTGTCTTCCTCGTGCCGCCGTTTCCCGTAAAAATTCGCTAGTTTTCGAAAAGTGGCCGATGTTTTCGAATGGTACTCCGAACCGACAAGCGGTGACGGGGCATGCTCGCTCGTTCGTGCCAACACCCTGCAGCCCTTCGGCGCCCGCCGTCACACTTCCACCACTATTCATCGCCAGCATTCTCGCACGCGTATAATGGCGGCGTTCGCTTGAGCAAGGAGGCTCATATGGATGCAGAATCCGCACTGCCCGAAAGAGCGCGCGCAGCGCTCGCGCGGCTTGTCGAAGGCAATAGGAAGTTCGTCGCGGAAGAGGCGTTCGACGCCGACCTTTCGACCGCCCGCGTGGCCCAGCTGGCAGCAGACGGGCAGCACCCCTTCGCCACGGTGATCGCCTGTTCCGACGCGCGCGTGGTGCCCGAGCACCTCTTCAAGTGCGGGCTGGGCGACATCTTCTGTATCCGCACGGCCGGCAACACGATCGGGTCGGGCGAGCTCGCGAGCGCCGTCTACGGCTGCGCCCACCTGGGCACTGCCCTCCTCGTCGTGTTGGGGCACACCGGCTGCGGCGCCGTGGGAGCCGCCCTGGAACCGGGCGACCACGGGGCCCTCGAGCCCATCCTCGGGAAGATCCGCGCGGCCATCGGGGACGAGCGGGACCCGCACGCCGCTTCGGTCGCCAACGTGCGCGCTAGCATAGACGCCCTGCGCGCCCAGCCCGACCTGGCTCGGCTCGAAGCCGCAGGCGCGCTCGCGATCGTCGGCGCCCTCTACCATACCGACACCGGCGCCGTCACGTTCTTTTAGACGGCAGCTCCCGGGGCACCCTCTCCGCGCACGCGCTGGCGTATGACTCGCAGGGTCACCGTAGGTCGAGCGCTCGCTTTGTGGAATCGCCGCAGGTCGAGCGCTCGTATCGCACGGCTACCGCGACCCTTCGTTCAAAGCGCAGAGTCGCCGCAATCCCCTGCTCGGAATGCACGGCCACAGAGATTCCCTGCTCGAAATGTACGGCCGCCGCGGCGGGAACACTCGTTTTGCAAGGCCGCCGCAACTTGCCGCTCGTTTCGCAGGGCCGCAACAAGAGATTTCGAGTTCGAGCCCTGTATACGGACGTCCCTGCTCGTTTCGCAGGGCTATGTCACGCCGAACGCGGAAACTCCGCTCATCCTGCACGGCTGCTGCACGATTCTGCTCGTTTCGCACGGTCGTGTCAGACTTCTCCTGCACCAACCCTGCAAAACGAGTTTCAAGCGGTTCGATTCCCGTTCGCCCTGCAATTTCCCTGCAGTTTGAGCTGCATGTCGCTTTCAGGGGGGATGCGCGTACACGGCGAAAAGGACGAAGGCAAGGGTAATAGGCCAAAATGTGAGGTTATAGGCAAAAATACGCACCCTAAAAGTACGCATCGCGCCTGATGAACCCCGGAACGCGAATCCAAGACCGCCCTTCCGCTGCGCGCTGCAGGCGAGGCGCAGGAAAGCAACCCCGCAGCAAAGAGAAAGGCCGCAAGCTCGCGGGGAGCTTGCGGCCTTTTAGTTCTCTGGAGCCGACGACCGGATTCGAACCGGTGACCTACGCTTTACGAGAGCGTTGCTCTACCAGCTGAGCCACGTCGGCGCATGCGTTCGTTACGTCAAACGCAAGGCGAAATTCTATCGAACCGGCGCGGGAAACGCAAGCCCGCGCTCGTGTGCGTTTGATGGATGGGAGCGCGCCGGGCCCGGCAGCGGGCCCGGCGCAAAGCCGCCACGCCCCAGCCGTCGAGGCGGGGCGCCCGCCCTATTTCATGAGCTTGCAGACTTCCTGGGCGAAGGCAACCGGATCGTCGATCGGCAGGCCTTCGACGAGCAGGGCCTGGTTGTAGAGCAGGTCGGTGTAGTCCTTCACCTTGTCGGCGTCGCCCGCGGCCTGGGCGGCCTTGAGCACTTCGAACACCGGGTGCTTGGCGTTGATCTCGAGCACGCGCTCGCTCTTCACCTGGTCGGAGTCGGGCATGCCGGCCATGATCTTTTCCATTTCAAGCGAGATGGGGCCGTCGGCGGTCAGGCAGGCCGGCGCGTCGGTGAGCACGCTGCTCACGGCCACGCGCTTCACCTTGTCGCCCAGGGCGTCCTTCATCGCGGTGAACAGGGCCTCGTTTTCCTTGGTGGCCTCTTCGGCAGCGGTCTTGTCGGATTCGCTTTCCAAATCAAGGTCGCCGTTCGCGACGTTCTTGAGGTCCTTCTCCTCGTAGTTCTGCATGGTCTGGAAGCAGAAGTCGTCGACGTCCTGCGTGCACAGCAGCACGTCGTAGCCCTTGCCCAGCACGGCCTTGACCATCGGCATCTTGGCGAGCTTTTCGGTCGATTCGCCGGCCGCGTAGTAGATGGCCTTCTGGTCTTCGGGCATGGCCTCGATGTATTCGGCGAGCGTGACCATCTTCTGCTCCTTGGCGGAATAGAAGAGCAGCAGCTTGCCGAGCGTGTCCTTGTTCATGCCGTAGCTCGTGTAGATACCGTACTTGATCGTGCGGCCGAAGTTCTCCCAGAACTTCTCGTAGTCCTCGCGGTCGTTCTTGAGCATCTTCTCGAGCTCTTGCTGGATCTTCTTTTCCACGTGGCGGGCAATGGCGCGCAGCTGGCTGTTCTGCTGCAGGGTCTCGCGGCTGATATTGAGCGAAAGGTCCTGGCTGTCGACGACGCCGCGGACGAAGTTGAAGTAGTCGGGCAGCAGGTCCTCGCACTTTTCCATGATGAGCACGTTGCTGCTGTAGAGCTCGAGGCCCTTCTTGTAGTCCTTGCTCCACAGATCGAAGGGGGCGCGGCTGGGGATGAACAGGAGGACGTCGTAGGACAGGGCGCCTTCGGCATGCACCGAGATCACGCGCGCGGGGTCGGCGAAGTCGTGGAACTGGCTCTTGTAGAACTCGTTGTACTCTTCCTGGGACACCTCGCTCTTGCGGCGCTTCCAGATCGGGGTCATGGAATTGACGGTCTCGAGCTCCTGGTACTGCTCGTATTCGGGCTTGTAGTCATCGCCGGCGTCTTCGGGCTTGGGCTTCTGGCGCGACTTGGTGACCATCATCTGGATGGGATAGTGCACGTAGTTGCTATAGCGCTTGACCAGGTCCTTCAGGCCGTATTCGGTCAGGTAGGTGTCGTAGTTCTCGTCACCGGCGTTGTCCTTGAGCGTCAGGATGATGTCGGTGCCGAAGCCCTCTTTTTCGGCCGGCTCGATCGTGTAGCCTTCCACGCCGTCGGACTTCCACTCCCAGGCCTCGCTGGACCCGTAGGGCTTGGTGACCACGCGCACTTCCTTGGCGACCATGAAGGCGCTGTAGAAGCCCACGCCGAACTGGCCGATGATATCGACGGCGTCCTTGGGAGCGGCATCGGCGGCCTTTGCGTCGGCAGCGGCTTCGCCGTCCTTTTCGGCCCCGGCTTCTTCCGCCTGGGCCTTTTCAGCGGCGGCCTGGGCGGCCTTGAATTCCTGGGAATCGGAATGGGCGATCGTGCCGAGGTTCTTTTCGAGCGCGTCGCGGTCCATGCCGATGCCGTGGTCGGACACGGTGAGCGTGCGGGCGTCCTTGTCGAAGGAGATGCCGATCGTGAGGTCGTTGCGGGACAGTTCGATGCTCTTGTCGGTGAGGCTCTTGAAGTAGAGCTTGTCCTCGGCGTCGGAAGCGTTGCTGATAAGCTCGCGCAGGAAGATTTCCTTGTTGGTGTAGATCGAGTTGATCATCAAATCGAGGAGCTTCTTGCTCTCTGTCTTGAATGTCTGCATGCGCAGCCCTTCCCTTTTTTAATCCAGGCGCCGCAACGCTCGGCGGGCGGAAGGGGTACCGCACGAAGGCCCCGGGGGCGCGATGCGCCGCCGGGACCGCTGGGCACGCCCGTCCGCTGCGCGCGAGACGTTAGCAGTCGTCGCCAATGAGTGCTAGCTGCGATTATAGTGCGCACCTTGCGAGCTGCAACGAATGCGCAGGGGTTTCATCCGCGCGTTACGGAGCGGTAACTTTCCAGAGTACGGCGGGCCCGCGCGCCTGCGCAGTCAGCACTCGCAGTTGACCTGGGTGTACTTTGGAAAACGACCTGATAGAATGGGACAAAGTCTGGACTGTGGCGGCATTTCCGCCCTGGCAAAGCGAATCGAGGCATGCGCGTCGTGCAGGAGAGGCACCACACCAACCCCTACCGCCCCAGCCGCGGCAGCTCTTCGCGCGCCGCCGGCGCGCGTCCTTACGGTGCCGGTTCCGCGCGCTCCGCGCGCGCCGATGACGCCTGGGGCCGTCCGCCCGAAGCCTACGAGGAGCCCCGCGGTGCCTACGCCGACGCCCGCCGCCAGGGCGAGCCCACCCCCGCCGAGCGCCTGCAGGCCCAGCACGAACGCGATTTCCACCAGGTGCGCACCGCCCGCCGCTCGCAGGTCAGCGCCGAAGGCGGCCCTTCCGAACGCGACGCCGCCATCCTGCGCGAGCAGCACGCCCACCGGGTCCGCGCCGGCCACGACGGCGCGAGCGCGACCGTCACCGGCGGCGTGTCCCACGGCGGCGACCGCCTGGGCCGCGCCCGCGGCATCGAGGGCCTCGACCGGTCGGCGATGGGATCGTTCACCGTGGGATCGAACGGGGTCGCCCGGCCGGGCCGCGCCCGACGCGCCCCGCAAGCGCCCCACATGAGCGACCACATGACCTGGCGCAGCATCGACGGCGCCCCGCGCCGGCAGCCGAGCGCCCTTCCGCGCCTCATCCTGCTCGCGGCGATCGTCGTCGTCCTCGTCGTCGCAATCGCGAACATCGTGCGCGGCTGCACGGCAGGCGACGCCGGCAGCGCCGATTCCGCCGCCGTCACCGCCGAAAGCTCGACCGACCAGAGCGATTCCGCCACGGAAACCGCCGCCTGGCGCAACACCGCCACCCCGCTTGCCAACAGCACCGATTTCAACTGGGGCAACCTGGGCAAAGACGCCAACGGGCGCAAGGCCTATCTGGTCAACGACACGGTCGTGTCTGAATTCGGCGTCGACGTGTCCGACAACATGGGCGTCGTCGACTGGGACGCCGCCAAAGCCGATGGCGTGCAGTTCGCCTTCCTGCGCGCCGGCTACCGCGGCACCGGCCAGGGCGAGCTCAACGCCGACGACCTTTTCCAGCGCAACGTCTCGAACGCGACGGCCGCCGGCATCCCCTGCGGCGCCTACTTCTATTCGCAGGCCCGCACCGAAGACGAGGCGCGCGAGGAAGCCGAGTTCATGTTGCAGCAGATCGACGGCAAGCAGTTCGACCTGCCGATCGTCTATGATCTGGAAGTGTCCGACTCGCAGGCCGGCAGCCGCGTGAGCGATCTGTCGTCCGACCAGGTCTCCGCCAACGCCAGGGCCTTCTGCCAGGTCATTTCCGACGCCGGCTACCAACCCATGATCTACGGCAACATCGAGGACCTCTCGCACATCGACATGGTCGCCGCCGGGCAGCCGCCCATCTGGTTCGCCGACTACAACGGCACGCCGTCGACCAACCAGCAGCTGGCCGTGTGGCAGTACTCGAGCAAGGCGAAAGTCGACGGCTTCGACCATGCCGTCGACGCCAACCTGCTCTTCCGCCAATAGAAAACGGGCCCGACGCGCGCGGCGCCGAGCCCGTTCCCCTTCATTGGTGTTGCACGCTGTGCCGCGCGCTACTCGATCACGGTCACGCGATCGGAAATGTCCTCGCCGGGCTTTTCGCCGGCGTCTTCGACGATGCCGCCGTAGACCATCTGCGCGACGAGCTGGTAGCTTTCGGGCACGCCGGTGAGGGCGCGCACCGCGTCGTCGATGACCGGGTTGTAGTGCTGCAAGTTGGCGCCCACGCCCATTTCGCGCAGGCCCGTCCACACGGCGAACTGCAGCATGCCGTTAGACTGCTGGGCCCACACGGGGAAGTTGCCGGCATAGCTGGGGAACTGGTCCTGCAGGTTCTTCACCGTGTCGGTGTCGACGAAGTAGAGCACCGTGCCGGCGCCGGCTTTGAAGCCGTCGATTTTTTCGCGGGCGACCTTGCCGTCGAAGGCGTCGTAGATCGCGTCCCACAGTTTGTCCTGCTGGGCGCCCTGCACGAGCGCCACGCGCTGACTGCGCATGTTGAAGGCGTCGGGCACGAGTTCGGTCGCGCGCTTCACCATGTCGGTGACCTGCTGCTGGGCGACGGGTAGGTCTTTGTTGAGAGAGTAGACGGTGCGGCGGGCGGCAACGGCATCCATGAATTCCATACGGCATCCTTTCACTAAAAGTATTGTTTTCATACTAACGCATATTCGCGAAGGGAACCCTAACGATCGGGTAACGCGATTGCAAAGTTTTCGGATGCGCGCGGCGCGGGCCGGCAACGACGGGAGCGACCGGCAGGCGCCGCGCAGCCGCCCACCGATGCCCTGCCGCTAGACGACGCGGTGGATGCCGGGGCGCGGATGGATGTCGGCGCGCGTGCCGGTGTTGCTCGCGCCCACCGTCGCGGCCTGTTCGGCCTGCTCGTAGGTGAAGCGCAGGCTTTCCGATTCGATGAAGATGCGGGTAGTCTGCGGGAAGCGCCGCACGATCTGCCCCTCGATCTGATCGATCGCGTGCATGATGTCGTCGCGCGTGCATTCCTTCTTGAAGGTCACGTCCATCGTGAGCAGCAGGTCGTTGGGACCCAGGTAGAGCGTGAGGATGCGGCCGCATTCAATCACGTAGGGGTTGGCCTCGGCGATCGCCTCGACCTCGCGCAGCTCGGGCGCGCGCATGCCCTCGCCCACAAGCAGGCCCTTGGTCTCGCGCAGGAGCAGGGCGGACACCGCCACGAGCAAGAGGCCCACGAGCACCGATGCGATGCCGTCGAAGACCGGCATGTTGAGCAGGTGGCTGAAGAAGATGCCGAGCAGGGCGAAGAGCAGGCCCAGTTCGGCGGCCGAATCCTCGAGCACGACGGTGAACAGGCTGGGGTCCTTGGCCTGCTTGATGAAGGCGAGCGGGCGGACGTCGCCGCGCGCCTTGTTGAAGGTCTTGAGCGCCACGCGCAGGCTCGCGCCCTCGATGAGCATGGCCGCGATGATGACGATGTAGTTGACCGTGGGGTCGCCGAGCACGGTGTCGGGGCCGATCTCGCGAATGCGGGAAATGCCTTCGTACATGGAAAGGCCGCCGCCCAAGGCGAAGATCATCACGGCCACCACGAGCGTCCAGAAGTAGAGCTCGTGCCCGTAGCCGAAGGGGTGCTCCAGGTCGGGCTGGCGCGACGCTTTCTTCTGCCCCAGCAGGATGAGCATGCCGTTGCCCGAGTCGACGATGGAGTGGATGCCTTCGGAAATCATCGCCGAACTGCCCGAGACGGCCGCCGCGATGAGCTTCACGATGCCGACCGCGATGTTGGCCGCAATCGCCGCGATGACCGACCCTCGGCTCTCGTGCTTCGCTTCGGGCACGGACCCGCGGTAACCCTGGCCATCGGGCAAAGCGGTGTGCAGCGGGTTGGCCGGTTCGGTAAGCACGGATCGTGCTTCGGCCCCGGCGGTTTGGGCGTGTGCGTCCTGCGATTCGGTCATGGGGAAGACTCCTTCGTCTGAGTCGTCGAAAGGGAAAAGGCTCTTGGGCCTGAAATCTTCGCTTGCGCGTGCTTCAAGCATACAATATCAAGTGCACAAGGACCGTGGGCAACTTCGCGGCATACCCATGATGAAAGGATTTCCCCGTGGCGGATTTCGATTACGAAAAGCTCATCACCGACATCCCCGACTACCCCACCGCAGGCGTGGTGTTCAAAGACATCACCACCCTCATGAAGGATCCGGAAGGCTTCGCCCGCTCGATCGACGACCTGGCCGACCACTTCATGGGCCGCGGCGTCACCAAGGTCGTGGGCGCCGAGGCCCGCGGCTTCATGGTCGCCGCGCCTGTGGCCTACCGCCTGGGTGCCGGCTTCGTGCCCGCCCGCAAGCCCGGCAAGCTGCCGCGCGAAACCTACAGCGAGTCCTACGCGCTCGAGTACGGCACCGACGCCCTGCAGATCCACACCGACGCGCTCGAACCCACCGACAAAGTGCTCCTGGTCGACGACCTGGTGGCCACCGGCGGCACCGCCGTCGCCCAGATCAAGATGGTCGAGCACTTCGGCGCCCAGATCGCAGGCCTCGCCTTCCTGATGGAGCTCGACTTCCTTCACCCGCAGAAGCTCATCTCCCAGCACACCGACGCCGAGATCTACTCGCTCGTGCACGTGCAGTAAGACCCGGAAGGATTGCATGAGCGGAATCGTCTGGCTTATCGTCGGCATCATCGTCGTCTGCGTCGGCTGCGCCGGAGCCGCCCGGCTGGTGGGGCCCCGGCGCACGGGCGAGGGGCAGTGCGCGCAAGACGCCGCGCCCAGCGAGCTGGCGGGCCGCGACGGGCAGGCGGGCACCGTCGACGAATCGAAGACCTTCCTGCGCTTCGACACGATGTTCGGCCCCCTGCTCGTCTACCTGGTCGAGTACCGCCCCGGCGAGCTCGTGCGCGTGATGGACGTGGCCGGCGCCTTCCAGTCGGCCACCTACATCGACGACGACAAGGTCTACGAGCCCGTCTTCGACTACTTCCGCGCCTACGACGTCATGTTCGAAGCCGGCATCCCCATCCGCAACACGCTCATGATCGGCGGCGGCGGGTACGCCTACCCCAAGCATCTGATCGCAACCCACCCCGAATGCCGCATGGACGTGGTGGAAGTCGACCCGCAGGTCACGCTCATCGCCGAGCGCTATTTCTACCTTGACCGGCTCATCGCCGAATTCGACCTCGACGAAAACGACCGCTTGGCCCTGATCTGCCAGGACGGGCGCACCTTTTTGGAAACCTACGCCCATGCCGTGGAAACCGGCGCGCCCAACCCCTACGGGCCCGAGCAGAACGAAGACGACGGTTGGCGCGGCGACGCCGCCGAAGGCCCGGCCGCCCGCTACGACGCGGTCCTGAACGACACCTTCAAGGGGCGCGAGGCGGTGGCCGCCCTCGCCGACGAAGGCGCCGCCCGGCTCGTGCACGAGGTGCTCGTACCCGGCGGCCTCTACCTTTCCAACGTGATTTCAGCTTTGAAAGGCGAGCAGGCGGCGACCATCGAGCAGATCGCAGCGACCCTGCACACCGCCTTCGCCCACGTCTACGCCCTGCCCTGCGGCGACGCGGCGCCGGAAGAGCGCGACAACCGCATGGTGCTCGCCACCGACGGCCCTTATCGCATCGCCGGCGCCGTCGAGCTCTAACGGGCGGCCGTGTGCGACGCCTGCCGCAAGCGCCCAGCCGCGCACAGCGCCCGCACGGCAAACGGGTACAATAGCTCTTCGAACACCGACAACGATGGCCCGTTCGCCTAAGGGGGACGCAATGGGAACCGAACTCTCGAAAACCTATCAGCTGCGCACGACCGATTTCGACCGCTACGGGCGCATGAAGGCCTCGGCCGTGCTCGACGTGTGCCAGGACTTGGCCGGCCTGCAGGCCGAGGAGATGAACATAGGCGCTGCCGAAATGGAGGCGCGCGGGGTCTTCTGGGCAGTCATCCGCATGAAGTACGAAGTCGTGGCCCATCCGCAGATGCACGACGACGTCGTGGCCCGCACCTGGCCGCACGACCCGTCGCGCTTTTCCTTCCTGCGCGACTATTCGCTGAAAAGCACGAACGGCGACCTTCTGGTGAAGGCCACGAGCGAATGGGTCATGATGGACGCGAAGACCCGCAAGTTCGCGTCGGTGAAGGACAACTACGACGGCCCTATGGACTTCAGCCCCGACCGGGCCTTCGACAAGAAGCCGCGCCGCGTGCGCGATTTCGACGCTGCGGGCCTTGCGCCCTATCGCGTGGTGCCCGCCTACAGCGACGTCGACGTGAACGGGCACGTGAACAACACGCGCTACGCGACCTACGTGATGAACGCGATCGACCCCGGCGAGCAGGGCGAGATCCGCACCTTCCAGATCGATTACCGCCTGGAAGTGCAGGAGGGCGAACCGCTCGATATCTACTACGTGCGCGACGGCGGCACGATCACCGCCAAGGGCGTGGCCGTAGAAGGGCCTCACGCGGGCGCGACCATGTTCCTCTGCAAGATCGAAGCCGCGCTCTAGCCAAGCGGCGAGCATACGGAAACGGGCCGGGCGGCGCTTCCTCGTTGGAGCGCTGCCCGGCCCGCGTGCGTAGGGCCCAGCAGACCGGCTGCCCGACCGCCCTAGGCGCCCGTGAGCGCCGCTTCCACTTCGGCTTCGGGCTTGCAGGCGAAATACGAGCTCGGATAGCTCTTCGACACCGACCGGCCCACGTAGGCGCGCTCGCCCGTGCGATAGAGCTCGCCCAGGCAGTAGACGGGGCTACCCAGGGGCACGACGTCTTCCACCACGCGATAGCCGCGGAATTCGGCCTGGGGGTTGATCTGCTCCTGCACGCCCTGCTGGGCCAGCACGCCGATGAGCGCGCCCATTCCCATGCCCACGATCACGTCGGCGGCGCCGCTGTCGCGCTGGCTGCCGGGCATGCCGCCCATCACATAGCCGCCCATGGGCATCCCGCCCATGAAGCCGCCGAGCCCCGGGGCGAAAAAGCCCGGGTCGCCCATGCCGGGGCCGAAATCGCTCGAAAGGCCGCTTGCCGCAGCAGGGGCCGCCGAGGGAGACACGCCGCTCGGAGTGGGCTGCGCGCCGCCCGACGCGCCCTTGCCCACCGCCTTGGCGAAATCGCTCTGGGGACCTTCCACATGGTTGCGCGAGTTAACGAGCATGCGGTTGCCGCCGAAGGAGGCCACGTCGACGTAGACCTTTTCAGGACTGCTGCCGTCGGTGAAATAGAAAGGGTCGAGGGCGTGCTCGTTGGCCACGAGCGTTTCGCGGTCGGCGCCGCCCACGCGCTCGATGCGGTAGCAGCGCACCTCATAGTAGGCCACCTTCCGCTGGCTGTAGGGCGCGACGACGCCGCCGTCGGTCTGCGCGGTGCCCACGAGCTCGCAGTAGTGGCGGAAGCCGGGGCTCGTTTTCCCCAGCTCGTCGACCACGTCGAGTGCATCGGCCACGCGGCTCGTCTTCGTGATGCGCATATCCTGGGCCACCTGGTTGGGGTTCTTGGCCGTTTGCGCAGGCGTGGCGCTAGGGCCGCTGCCTTGGTCTTTGGGGCGCTTCATGCCCTTCCACGTGGTGAAGGCGATGAAGCCCACCACGGCCAGGAAGAACAGCGCCAGAATGAGGTCGAAGCTTCGCATGGAACGTCGTCGCCGCTACATGCCCAGCTCGGCCTTGAGCTTGGCCAGCTCGTCGTCGACCGCACCCGCGTGCTGCAGGTCGTCGAAGCGCTTCTGCACCGAAGCGTCCGCCCCGTTGACTTCCGCATAGGCTTCGTTGGTGGCTTCCTTTTCGACGATCTTGCGCTCCATCTTGTCGAGCTTGGCGAAGGCGGAATCGGCGTTGGCCGACGCGACCGACTTCGACACGGCGGCCTGGGCGTCGGCCATCTTGGCACGGGCGATGAGGACGTTCTGGCGGCTGCGGGCCTCGTCGAGCTTCATGCGCAGTTCGGCGACCTGCTCGCGCAGCTTGTTCACCTGCGCGGTGATCGCATCGTAGGATTCCTGCAAGCCGGCGATCTGGCCGTCGATATCGACCTGGGCGTCGAGGGCCTTGCGGGCGAGCTCTTCGTCGCCGGCCTTCAGGGCGAGCTTGGCCTTGTCGTGCCAGTCGGCCGATTTGGCCTTGGCGTCGGCGAGCTCTTTGGCGGCGATCTTCTGCGAGCCCATGGCCTGGCCCAGGGCCTGGGTGGCATCGTCGACCTGCTCTTCCATTTCGATGATGATCTGCTTGACCATCTTCACGGGGTCTTCGGCCTTGTCGAGCATGTCGTTGATGTTGGCCTTCAGGATGTCGGAAATGCGGGAAAAGATTGCCATGATGCGGCCTTTCTTCAGCTGGCTTGTCGCGCGGGGTGCGCGTGCGTATGGGTTGAGTATAGGGCCTGGCGCGCAGCGGCCCGCGGCTTGTGCCCGTATTGAAACCTGAAGCGCGAGGGCGCTCCACCGGCGGGGCGGGGCGCGGGCGCCCAGCGCAGGCAGCAGCAGTCGCGCCCAGCAGCGGTCGCGCCCATGCGGAAGCGCATCGCCCGTTCAAGAGCGATGCGATTGCAAACGAAAAAAGGAGTTCGGCGGTCTGAGCATATTTTTGGGGAAGGGAACGCGGAACGAGGATGGGATATTCCGCAGCGCAGACCGCCGATTCAATTGCGGGCGGACTATTGGGGGACGTCCGCGCCCGCTTGCACGCATCGAGGGTGGACGTTGGGGAAAGCTCGCCCTCGTGCTGCTACGCAGTATGACTGTCGAAGCTGAACGATTCCTGAAAATTAGTTAAGAGTTCTCGTATCGACACGGTTTCAGCACATTCGGCAAAGATTTGCGACATCCCAGGTCACGGGCTTCTCTGACCGTACAGCATACAGTTTGAGCATCCGAAATGACACACTAGGCGCTGACCGTGCCACCCGTGTGACAACATCACGCGCCCCCGTTGTCACACGCAACCCGCAGCAGGGGCGACAGCGCAGCGCCTCGCCCCGTCCGGCGGGCGCACGAGGTCGCAACCCGAACGCCCAACCCGGCGAGCCCCACCCGGCAGCAGGGGCGCGAGCGCAGCGCACGCGCCCCGTCCCGCGAGCGCACCGGAGCTGAGTGTGTGACAACATCACGCGCGGCCGTTGTCACACGCAGGGGCGACAGCGAAGCGCACGCGCCCCGTCCCGCAGGTCGCACACGGCTGCAACCGCCCAAAACGCCCCAGCCCGCACGCGCCACCTCCTCGCGGGCGGCCGCAACAACCCCCTGCCCCAACGCGGGCCTGTGCACGGGGTGGGCGGGCGCGTTA